>JACCDN010871222.1_pt1 | contig 14516 bp, 12 predicted proteins | sample 7441691 | NCBI WGS metagenome assembly JACCDN01 (sample SAMN15323439, study PRJNA562643) | freshwater metagenome | isolation source: river surface water | place: USA:Blue River Watershed | collected 2017-08-16
AAATAATATAAATGAACCATTAGACCCATTTACTTTAGCTTGTATTCTTAATTCAAAGTTAATGACTTTTTATTTGAAAAATAAATATTCTACTTCAGGAATGGGGGGGGGAGTTAACTTTTCACCTGATATGATTAGAAGAATACCAATAAAAACTAAGAATTTAAATGATAAGAATAAGACTAATATTAAAGAAATCTATATTAAATTAAAAAAAGAAATAAAGAATAAATTAGAACAAGAACAAAGGTTAAAACAAATACTGAATCTAGTACTCAAAGTAATCTTGTCACCAAAACATCAAAAGGATTTAAGTAAATTAGATGAAAATGTTTTTAATAAATATATCGGTGAAGATGTTGATATAGATAAAAAAATAAAAATAATCAATTTATTAATGAATGAAAAAGATAAATTGGTAATTGTCAACGAGCAAATAGCGAGCCTTACCTCTAAAATGGATGCCATTGTTTACTCTATGTACGAGATAATATCTGCTTCGGATTTAGAAATTATGAATAATTACAAATCAGTATGAAAGCAATAATCCTCGCCCGCGTATCAGATAAAAAACAAGACTCAAACGAAGCGCAAGTCGTGCGTGTTTCTGATTATGTAAAGTATAAGGGGCTTACAGTATGGCAAACAGTTGAAATAGAGGAATCTTCAACAAAAGGTGATCGAGAAAAGTTTCAAGAGGTAATAAAAGATATTCAACAATGCAAAGAGCCCGTTGCCCTCGTAGTTGATACGGTTGATCGCCTCCAAAGAAGTTTCAAAGAATCGGTCCAGTTAGACGAGTTAAGAAAGATAGGAAAGATCGAGATACATTTTTATAGAGAAAATCTCATTATTCACAAAGACTCGAATAGTTCAGATCTATTGCGTTGGGATATGGCTGTTATGTTTGCAAGAGGCTACGTGCTACAGCTCAGTGATAATGTTAAACGAAAACAAGAACAGATGCGTCGTAGTGGGGAATTAACAGGGAGACCACCTATTGGATATGAAAGCCTCTATGATAGCGAAGGTGCGCGAACGGATATTGTTTTTGATATGAATAATTCTCACCTCATACGAAGGGTTTTTGAACTATATGCAACAGGGAATTATTCGATACTTACCCTCAGAAATCATATGACAAAAGAAGGTTTGAGGACCAAAAATGGTAAAGAACTTTCTATTAGTATGATTGAGTATATTCTTAATAATCCATTTTATTATGGAATGGCACTCTCAAAAGGAAAATTGTACCCCCATAAATATCAACCCCTTATTAGTAAAGAACTATTTGATAAGTGTAAGGCAGTAAAAGAGAAGTGGAATAAAAAGCCTTTTCAATACGCATCGAAACCTTACATGCTTCGTGGGTTGGTCCGCTGTGGTACATGTGGCTGTTCTATGAGTCCCTATCTGCAAAAGGGAACTGTCTATTACAAGTGTTCAAATGGTAAGAAGGACTTTGAGAAACATAAGATGCATAAGACTGAAACAGAGCTCATGAAGCCCTTACACAAGGTTCTAGAGGCCTTCAGTAAGATTCCACAGAAGTGGATAGATGAGCTTGTAGAGGCTCTCAAGCGGTCAAGCAACGCAAAAAATCTCTACCATAGAAGCACAATAGATTCTCTACAAAAAGAATACAATGCCTTTCAGATAAAAATAGAACGTATCATGGATCTTCTCATAGACAGTAGTATTACTCAGACAGACTATGACAAAAAGCTGAAAGAATTCAAAGACAAGCAGTACGATATTAACCTCCAACTAGAAGATCATACCAAAGCAGATGAAAGCTATTATATTGTAGCTTCTACAGTGTTTAACCTCGCAAAAGACGCTCTCGAATTATTCGAAAATTCGAAAGTGCATGAAAAACGAGCAATCCTCAATTACCTACTTTCGAACTACACAACAAGTGAAGAAAACCCTTGTATTATAATGCGTTCTCCCTTCAATGAGTTGCTTTTGTTGGCTAACCAACCAATTGGGCTCCGCGAACTGGATTCGAACCAGTAACCTACCGGTTAACAGCCGGTTGCTCTACCATTGAGCTATCGCGGAATGATTATTGTTTAATTCATTCTCTATTCTATTCTCATAATTCATTTTTGTCGCAACCGTCTGAACAGCCATGAATAGGTCTCCCAGACCTATTCATCTCCACCATCTCGCTATGTGGAATGAATACTTTTTACCCACCCTCTATTTTGTTCTCGCAGTTTAATCTTTGTCGCAACCGTCTGAACAGCCTTCTATGGATTCCCCGAATCCATAGAACTCTACCATTGAGCTATCGCGGAATGAATAAATATATGTCAAATTTAAGCATAGAGCTATAAAATTCTGACAACACAGAAACTATAGCAAAAAGATTAGCCAAAATCAAAGGAAAAGTTCGTGATATACTTAGGGGTATCTATGACTAGATTAATTTCAGTAAAAGTATTCCCCGAGGCGTCTGACGATGCAGTGATTCAAGAAAAGAAACGCTATAAAGTCTATGTACGCGAGGTGGCTCGACAGGGCGCTGCCAATAAAGGGGTTTTACGGGTTCTTGCTCGACATTTTGTTCTACCACAGGGGTCTTTGCGGATCGTGCGAGGGCATACCAGTCAGAACAAAATAGTTGAAATACCTGATAACACGGTACTTGAGTAGCTTGACAGGGGAATTTTTGACGAATTTTGATGAATATCTTGTGATGAGGGGGCGGGGAAAACTCGTTGACTTAGCTAGACCATTATGATAAGATAATGTCAATTCCCTAAAACGGGAATTTTTGTTTACCTCTATTCTTTGCACGGTCTATGGAGTGAAGATATAGGGGATAAACCGCGGTGGAAAAGCCACTATTTTCTTATGACATTGTCATCAGAAGAACCTTCCGAACGTAAACCTATTCATCGGATGCTTGGGGTTATAATAATCCTCGCAGTCACCCTCGGTGGTTTTCCACTTCACGGTACTGCAGCTCAAACACTCGATGGTGAGAATATGAACCTTCCAGTACGACTTGCACAAATGGTACAAGATCTTTCTGGAGAAGAAGAAACACCTGCACATGATTATACTAATGACCCTCGTGTTGAGGCGATACGTATATTCTTTGCAGAACACAACATGCCAGCAGCGGACTATGCGGAAGCATTCGTTCGTGCGGCAGATGAAAACGATTTTGAACACGTTTTCCTTCTTGCTGCTATTGCTCGATGGGAAACCAGTGGGGGTAAATATTTGAGTAATCCTCAAAATACTCGCATGAATAACATTTTAGGCTACGGCCCAAAACATTATAGTTTTCCTACGGTAGAGGCTGGTATTCACTATGTTACGAGTGTACTTGCCGGTAATGTCGATCGTATGGCCCATTATTACGCTGATAAAGACCTGAAGGGTATCCTGAAGTCATATAATTCAGTACGTCATGGCTATTATGACAAGATTACCTCTGCTATGGACGAGATAGAACTCCTCGCACAGCAGATAAGTACAGATACTACGAATATAGGTGAGGCAGATTCTGCCCAGTCTGTTGAGGCAAAGCTTGCCATGAATTTGTAAATCTTTAAAATTTAATAAAAAAACAAAATCCGCTTTTTCAACAGAAAGAGTGGATTTTGTTTTATATAAAAAATGTGATATATTTTTGTAGAACGTTTCAAAGATTGTCCACCTTAACCTAGTAGGGAGGCATTATGAAAGCAAAAAACTTAGTTTTTAAGCCAACAGGCAGAGCTTGCTCTTGCTCTGATTTTCCACCAAGCCAAGATGGTTTGTGTGAATTTTGTACGGGCAGCGTCTCCGACCTTGGGCGGGATTTCCGAAAAGGCCACTCGTGACCTTTTCGACGAGTTCTACTTTGAAGAGCTCGAGACCTTTTACGAAGACACCGAGTACGCAGCCTGAGCCGCGTACCCAAAAGATTTTATAACTTGGCCGCACATCTCCCAATGTGTGGCCATAACCTTCTATGAAAAAATTTTCTGAAAAAGTATATAGCGTTGTTAAACAGATTCCAAAAGGCTCGGTCATGACCTATCAAGAGGTAGCCAAGCAAGCAGGAAGCCCCGGTGCGTACCGCGCAGTGGGGAATATTTTAAATAAAAATTACGATCCCGCTGTACCATGTCATCGCGTTATTCGATCTGATGGGAAGCTGGGAGGATACAATCGGGGAAGTGATGAGAAAAAGAAGATATTAAAAAAAGAAGGATATAGAGAATATAACGTATAAATTTTTATATTTTCAAAAAAGACGTGATATACTGATTGGGTAATCAGTTTATTAAAAAATAATTTTTTATAAATACATATGAGTACAGTATTAAAAATAAGTATAGCTGTCAGTCTTCTTGCCCTCTTTGTAATTCTTGGAATTTCATTAGCAGGTAAGGACGACCAAAAAAAATCTATGATATTACCTACTGAAGCAAAAATAGAAACATCTATGGGAACGATCACCGTTGAACTGTTAGGAAATGATGCGCCCAAGACGGTAGAAAATTTTGCAAAACTTGCAAGTGAAGGGTTTTATAATGGTACACGTTTTCATCGCGTTATTCCTGGCTTTATGATTCAAACAGGAGACCCATTATCAAAAAATTTAGAAGATCAGGATTATTGGGGAACAGGCGGACCTGAGTATAGATTTGATGATGAAATACATGCAAATAATAAAAATGTTGTAGGCACCCTTGCTATGGCAAATGCGGGACCCAATACGAATGGTAGTCAGTTTTTTATTAACGTGGCGGATAATAACTTCCTCGATACGAAACACACGGTATTTGCACGCGTAACTGAAGGTATGGATGTGGTTATGACTATTTCACAGGTAGAAACAGAAGGTCCTGATCGTCCTGTAGAGGAGATAATGGTGAAGAGCATTATTGTAAGATAGTTGACGAAGCTTAAGAATAAGATATAATCTCTTCTTAGAACTTAGAAAAACGGAGAAAAAATGAAAACTCAAAAGATCTTCGATTTAACCGTCCTCTCCCTTATTTTGCTGGCAATCACTGTATATTATACGGTAGATGGTTTTCAGCGAGGGGGGATGCATGCGGGGATAATGTTCGGCTTTGCGGTATTGGGTGGCATTGCTACGCTCTACTGCACCGTATGCCTTATCCGGTCTAGATAAAACTAGAAAGAGCAGAAGCCAAATAAAAAACCCGGCACACTTTGATGAGCTGGGTTTTTTAATTTCTATACTCACATTCTTTTTTGCCCTCGGGGATGATTTTTTTGATGATAAATTTTTTATTGATGTACTCAGCGTGGGTGATTTTTACGCGCTTGCCTTCTGTGTCAAAAAAGAAAATTCCAGGCCAGCCATAGTATGCCCGATACTTACGCCACAGCACCTCATCAGGCTCATCGAGGTGTATCAGAGCATCTTCTTTTTTGGTGAGTTTACATTTTGTTATATACGCTGGGTCTTGTTCAACAGGAATGACAGTACCTGCAAGTAACCTCGGAAGCGTGTTGAGTAAGAGTTCTGCGCCAATAATGCTCAGCTGATTGCGTAATTCTTGTGTATATTCATTACCTGTTAGTTGTATTTTTTCGTGCGCAATAATGGGGCCCGAATCAAGTGCAAAGCGCATGGTCTGTATACTCACTCCTGTTTCGGTATCACCCGCGAGGATGCTCGCCTCAACAGGCGTTGCGCCACGCCAGCGGGGAAGCAGGGAATAGTGAATATTGATCGTGCCGTGGGTAGGGATATCAATAAAACGCTGCGGCATGATCACCCCATAGGCAACGACAATAAAGAGGTCCCACTTTTTCTGGGTGAGTCGGACATACGCATCATCATCTAATGTTTCTGGCTGAAAGATTTCTTTATCGTGTTTTAATCCCCAAGTTTTTACCGGTGAAGCCTGTGGTTCACTCCAATTTCTGCCTACGGCTCTATCGGGATTTGTAATGAGTAATGATGGTGCATAGACAGTACTATTTTGGAGTGCATCAAGAAAATGAGTACAGAGTTCTGGTGTACCAAAAAATGCAAGAGAGGGTGGCGATTTTTTTTCTGGAATCTGCATAAAAAGATATATTAGATAGTTTTTTGATACTTGCGAATTTCTTCTTCTGACAAGGGGCGAATATTACGGGCATGATCACAAAAAAGAATGCCATGCAGATGATCAATCTCATGCTGAAATATCTGGGCAAGGAGTCCTGATGCGCCCCTGCTAAATTTTTTGCCTCGTTCATCGTAGGCTTCTACGGTTACTTTTTCATAGCGATGTGTTTGTCCATAATCCCAACGAACTGATAAACAACCTTCTTCTAACCATATTTTATTTTTTGAATATTTAATAATTTGCGGATTAATATAGACAAGAGGTTGATTCGTGTACTGCGCAAATGCTTTTGGCGATACTACAAATATTTGCAATGACACTCCAATTTGTGGAGCAGCAATGGCAACACCATCTGGCTGAGTTTCAAGAGTCGCAGCCATAGTGGCAAGGATTCTCTGTATCTCATCAGACGTAATATGTAGGGGATCTACAGGGGCGGCTTCAGCTCGTAGTACAGGATCATCTTTTTGAACAATAGTAATAATCATACGTAGATTCAGGGCTAGGGGAGTAAGTTATTTTAATTGCTTGAGATAGTCAACAAGCTGATCAATTTTCACTGTTTTTTGTGAACGTGTTTTCATATCGCGAACAATAACAGTAGCATCAAGCGCTTCACGTTGGCCAAAAATCAGGGTATAGGGAACTTCTTCTTTTTCTGCTGCGGCAAGTTGTATAGACAACTTATCTTTCGACAGAGATTGAATTACAGGAATCTTTGCCTGACGGAGTTCCTCTACAATGCTGAGACTCTTTAGTTTTGCATCAAACCCAAGCTGAATAAAATATACTTTTGGTTTTTTAATAATGCGTGGTACGAGTTTTTTCCACCAACTTGATTGCATAACGCGCTCGGCGCCCAGTGCTACTCCAACTCCAGGTACATCTTTGCGGTGACCCATGGTTTTTGAGAGATAGTTATAACGACCACCACCACAAATAGTCATCATTTTTACTTCACCGGTTTCTTCATCAACGCGTTCTTCCATGATTTCAAATACTGTATCAGTATAATAATCCAAACCACGCACGAGATTTTTATTAATTCTATAGATAATGCCTACTTCATCCAAATATTCTAAAACAGCTTTAAAATGTTTTTTTGCAGATGGGGTAAGGAAGGCAATAGCGTCAGGTGCCTCGGCATTAATTTCAACTGTTTTTGGATCTTTAGAATCAAGTACGCGGAGTACATTCGTTTTTGCGCGCTGACGATCTGTTGCAGGCAGTTCATTCATGAATTTCCTGTAGTAATTTTTTAAGGCTTTTTCATATGCACTACGCGATTCTTTATCACCAATAGAATTAATATCTACAAAGATATCTTCGGCGCCGGATTCTTTCAAAATGGTTACGGCTGTTTGAATGATAATAGCGTCAGCAATAGGTTTTTCTGTTCCTAAAATCTCTAGGCCAAACTGATGAAATTGACGATAACGTCCGCGTTGAGGGCGATCATGACGAAACATGGGACCAAAATAATACAGCATCACCGGCTGAGGCTTTGATTTCATACCGTGTTCAATATACGCACGCATCACGGGAGCTGTTTTTTCAGGACGGAGTACCAGCTTATCACCGCCACGGGTTTTTAATTGGTACATTTCTTTTTCAACGATGTCAGTTTCTTCGCCCACACTACGCAAGAAAACATCCTCATGTTCCAAAATAGGTGTATCGATGGGTTCAAAACCGTAGTAAATAGAAATTTCTTGTGCTTTTTCAAAAAACCCTTGCATTTCATAATAATCATCTCCCATGCGATCGCGCATGCCCTTTACTGATGTAGGTGTTATTTTTTTTGATAGGTCGCTCATAGGTATTTTATTATATATTAAAATTCTAATAATTTTTTATTCTGCTGAATCTACGTACTGCCCCCGATGGTCTCCTGGATGGAGGTCAATAGTACTCATGGGGAGTAGGCGTACCCATGGTCGCCCAACAATATATTCTTGATCGAGGGGTCCCCATCCACGAGAATCAAAACTATTAGGACGGTTATCTCCCATAACAAAGTATTCAGTTTCGCTGAGACTGGTTTCTTGATTAGTAGAAAGAGGTTGTGAAATATAATCTTCTTCCAAGGTAATACCCTCAGGATGCTCTTCATTTTTTATGATTACTTCTGTGCCATTTAAAACCACAGTTTCACCTGGTAGGCCAATAATACGCTTGATGAGAAAACGTGATGGCTCGCTAGGGAAGCGAAAAACCACCACATCACCACGCTGTGGCTCGTGTAAACGATATTCTATTTGATCAACAATTAAATAATTTTTATCAGCAAAAGTTGGATCCATAGACGCCCCTCGCACAATAAAGGGTTGTGCAACAAAGGCGCGCAGAGGAATAACAATAACCAGACACACAACGATAAAGCGCACCATATCAAATACTTGATACAGGGTACTTGGCTGTTGCTTTGTTTTTTCTGATATATCAGTCATATATAATGCAATTATATTAATAAAATAAGAGTATTAGTGAGTAGTATACTATACTTTTTCTCTTGCCGGTTAATTTTTTTTATTTTATAATGCTAATATGAGTTTTTCTAAAAAACTGCTTATAATATTTTCTTTGAGTGTCGCTGCGCTTGCTATTGTTACTGTTCTTCTAGTAAATAATAATACAGATTATGTATGGGACGAGTATGAAAGCGCTGTCATTACGATGCCCAGTGGCGAAGATTTGCTGGTTGCTATTGCAGACACGCCGGAAAAGCGCACACAAGGACTTTCTTTTACGAGTCACATACCGAAAGGCCGGGGTATGCTCTTTATTTTCGACGAGATTGATTACTATGCTTTTTGGATGAAGGATATGCGTTATCCGATTGATATACTGTGGCTTGATGATAAGGGGGTAATAGTACACATTGCAGAATCAGCATCTCCAGATTCTTATCCAGAATCTTTTACTCCTCCCGTACCCGCACTTTCTGTGCTTGAATTACCAGCAGGATCATGTAAAGAAAAATATATATGTAGTGTGGGAAGTGTGCTTGAAATTAATAAATAAATTACAAGAGTCTTACATGAAAAATAAAAAGATATCCACAGAATTTTTGAGAAACTTTTTGCATGAAAATTTTTGAGAGAAAACTTGCAAAAAAAATAAAAATCTGAAGTGCTTAATTTATAGGAATATTTTTTAATAGACGCTTGACGTTTATTTTTTACTTGTTGCAGAGTGTAATTTTTTGCATAATTGGGAAGAAAGATATTAGTTTGCTATAATAGAAGAACATTAAATATAAAGTAAAAATATTATTAATAAATTTATAGCACTTATTCTATGTCTATGGCACCAGACCGAATTCCTCATACCGTTACGTATACGTTTCAGTATGTTACTAAGCGTGACGGACGTATCCAATCATTTGATATGGAACGTATCGAGCAGGCAGTTTATAAAAATTTCTTGGAAACAGGCGAGGCTGGTATAGAGGAGGCGCGTGTTGTGGCGCACTTCGTTGGTGATTTATTAGAACAAGAGGCAGAAATGAATGGTGGAGATCTCTATACGCCAAATGTAGAGCATATTCAAGATCTTGTTGAACAGGAATTGATGAAACAGGGTTATTTTAATTCTGCAAAGGCATATATTTTGTTTCGTCAACGTCGAGCAGATTTGCGCCGAGAGCGCAAGGAAAAGCTTCTGGCTGACATTTCTGCTAGCAATTTATCTGTTATTTTACGTGATGGGTCATATGCACGTTTTAACATAGAAGAAATCTATAATTTTGCAGAACAGTGCGCCCAAGGTTTTCCTGCAGTAGATGTACATGAAATTGTAGAGTCGCTAAAACTGAACATATTTGACGGTATTTCGCTTTCAGAAATTAACGAGGCGTTGGTGTTGGTTGCCAAATCTCGTGTTGAGCGTGATCCACAGTATTCATACTATGCATCGCGCATTATGATTAACGAGATGAACAAGCGTGTGATTGGGGTAAATGAATTTGATGCTGATTTTGAAACTATTTTTAAAACATCATTTGAAAAGCAAATACGTCTCGGAGTAGCACAAGGTCGTTATTCCCAAGCCCTTCTCGATTTTGATTTTACAGCACTTTCTGCAGAATTGGATGCGTCACGTGATAAACTTTTTGAATATCGAGGCATTCATGTGCTCTGGGATAGGTATTTAATAAAAACACTTGATCAAGAATTTTTAGAAATTCCTCAGTATTTTTGGATGCGTATTGCTATGGGTCTTGCTATTGGTGAAAAGGATAAAAATCAAGAGGCCATTGCATCCTATCACCTGATGTCACAGATGTTTTATACACCGAGTTCTCCAACCCTGATTCATGCAGGACAAGAGCGTGCGCAGATGAGTTCCTGTTTTCTGAGTACCGTAGAGGATGACCTCCATCATATTTTTAAAGTAGTGGGTGACAGTGCGCAGATTTCAAAATATTCAGGAGGACTGTCTATTGATTGGACTAATATTCGTGCTACTAATTCTCTGGTAAAGAGTATTAATCAACCAAGTCAGGGATTGATTCCATTTTTGAAAGTGGTTGATTCAACTACAGCAGCTATTAATCGCAGTGGCAAACGTCGTTCAGCTGTTTCTGTTTCTATTGAAAACTGGCATCTTGATTTTGAATATTTTCTTGATTTGCGCAAAAATACGGGTGATGACCGTCGCCGCACTCATGATATTAATACAATAGCGTGGATTTCTGATTTATTCATGAAGCGTGTTGAGGCAGGCGCAGAGTGGACCCTCTTTTCACCTAATGATGTTCCTGATTTACATGATGCATACGGCAAAGATTTCGAAGCTCGTTATGAAGCCTATGAAAAATTAGTAGATGAAGGCAAGATCAAACTCTTTAAACGTCTAGAAGCAAAAGTACTGTGGCGTAAAATGATTACGATGCTTTTTGAAACGGGGCACCCATGGATTACGTTCAAAGATCCTTCAAATATTCGCTCCCCACAGGATCATGTTGGTGTTATTCATCATACGAATTTATGTACTGAAATTATGCTGAATACCTCGGCAAATGAAACAGCAGTATGTAATCTCGGTTCTATTTCACTACAACGTCATTTAGATGCGAATAATAATATCGACTGGAATCGCTTGGCACAGACAGTAGCAATGGGTATGCGCATGATTGATAACGTGATTGATGTAAATTTCTACCCAACTATCGAGGGAGAAAATGCGAATAAACGCCATCGTCCTGTTGGATTGGGCGTAATGGGTTATCAGGATTTGTTATTTAAAAAACATATTCCTTTCGATACTGATGAAGCAGTAGCACTTTCTGATGAAATTATGGAATTTATTTCTTATCATGCTATTTTAACCTCGTCACAACTGGCCAAGGAAAAGGGCGCGTATAGTAGTTTTGCAGGATCAAAATGGGACAGGGGATTACTGCCGATAGATACGATTGCGCTCCTCGAAGAAGAACGCGGTATTTCTACAAACATTTCAAAAACTGGCAAACTTGATTGGACCCCTGTGCGCGAGCATATCAAGGCATACGGTATGCGTAACTCACTCTGTATGGCTATTGCACCTACGGCAACGATTGGAAATATTTCCGCATCACTGCCATCAATAGAACCTATTTATGAAAATATTTATGTAAAAGCAAATTTCAGTGGTGAATTTACGGTAATTAATGAATATCTCGTAAATGATTTGAAAGCTATCGGTATGTGGAACGATCACATGCTTTCACAGCTCAAGCATCATAATGGCAGTATTCAAAACATTGTAGGTATTCCAGAGAATATGAAAGAACTCTATAAAGAAGTATTTCAAATTGGTCCCGAATGGTTGATTACTCATGCGGCACATCGTCAAAAATGGATTGATCAGGCGCAGTCAATTAATATCTTTACCAAATCAACTTCAGGAAAGGCATTGTCAGATATTTATTTTAAAGCATGGAAAAGTGGACTAAAAACAACGTATTATTTACGCACATTAGGGGCAACCAGTATTGAAAAAGCAACCACTGATATCAAAGAATCAACCATAGCTATGCCAGAAGAAAAAGAAGAAAAAATAGAAGAGATAACAATACAACAGACGAGCATATTAGAACATATAGATTTGCCTGCGGTTGCCGCTCCAGATATGGGTACGGGAAAGAAATTGCATGTATACAATGATGGCACCTGTGAATCATGTCAGTAAAGGTAATTACATTATTAATTTAAATAACATAATAAATATATGGCAGGAGAAAAATCAATCTTGATGAACAGCACTACTGACCCAAATAAAATACTTCCTATGAAGTATCATTGGGCACGACAACACTACAAAAATGGTGTTGCAAATAACTGGACCCCAGAAGAGGTAAACATGCAAAAAGACGTGGAAACGTGGACTGCGCCTAATGGTTTGTCCCCAGAGGAGAAACGCCTGATCATGTGGAACATGGGATTTTTCTCAACTGCAGAATCACTGACTGCGAACAACATTGTGTTGGCAGTGTACAAACACATCACGAATCCAGAATGTCGTCAGTATCTGCTCCGTCAGGCGTATGAAGAGGCCATCCATACAGATACGTTTATTTATTGTTGCGATACCTTGGGACTGAATCCCGACGAGGTCTATAGCATGTACAACACGATTCCCAGCATCAAACAAAAAGATGACTTTGTGATGGAAATGACGAAGTCTATTTTTGATAGTTCATTTGAAATAAAAACCACCGAGGATATTCAACGCTTTGTACATGATTTGGTGGGATACTATGTCATTATGGAGGGAATATTTTTCTACGCTGGTTTTGCCTCTATGTTGGCGATGAAGCGTCAAAACAAAATGGTAGGTATTGGTGAACAGTTTGAATATATTTTGCGCGACGAGTCAGTACATTTGGCATTCGGACGTGACCTCATAAATACTATTGTCAGTGAGCATCCAGAAATTTGGACTCCTGAATTTCGCAGTGACATTACTGATAAGATCAAGCACGCGGTAGAATTGGAAAAGCTGTATATTACTGATGCGCTCCCCGGAGGAATGCTTGGACTTTCTCAAGAGGCCCTGTATCAATACATAGAATATATAGCTGACAGAAGACTCGAAAGTATTAATCTACCTATAACCTATAACGCAAAAAATTCATTCCCATGGATGAGTGAGAGTATGGATCTACGCAAAGAAAAGAACTTCTTCGAAACCCGTGTGACTGAATATCAGCAAGGGGGAAATCTTGATTGGGGAGATGACGAGGATGATCGGGGAGGGCAGTAGAATGCATATGTTTATATAGTCTAAAATATTCCATGCAATATTTTTTTTACACCTCTTTACTTACCAAAAAATTCCCATGAAAGTTGGAGGCCTTTTTTGATCAGATCAATACTGAAGTTTTCATTCGCGCCATGCATATTGCAGTCATCGTTGCCGAGTGAAAGGAGAATAGGATCGCGTTTTAAAATCTTTTGCATGTCGAGCACAATAGGAATACCACCGCCGACGTGCTTGAAATAGGTTTCTTTGCCATATATTTTTTTATGCAGTTTTTGTATGCGCTCGGCATAGATACCTTTCGGATCCATAGACGACGGATCATACGGATCGCTATGAGTGAGGGTAAGCTGTACATATTTTGGAAAACTATTTTTCACAAAACGTTCAAATGCAGCCATGACGTCACGTGTTTTTTGTGGGAATACCGTACGCAGGTTAATGCGTGCCTCGGCATGTGCGGGAACAATATTTGCATAACCCTCGCCAACATAGCCACTCGTAACGCCGGTGACTTGGAGGGTGGGGCGTAGTCCTACCTGTGTCAGGAAATCAAGACCCTTTTCAGGAGTAAAGGCAAAGCTTCCCGATGTTTGTCGCACTGTTTTTTCTGTAGAGAGTTTTTTGTTGCGTTCTATACTTTGCTGGTTAAGTTTTGGTGCATTTTTGTAGAAATCAGGAACGTTCACTTTTCCTGTTTTATTATCAAAGAGTGTTGCAAGGAAATTCGCCAATATCTGTGGTGCATTCGGTAACGCACCACCATAGAGTCCCGAGTGTACGTTTGTAGCACCTGTTTGTATGCGCAAGGTATAGTTCGCGCCACCGCGCAGTGACACCTCGAGGGTTGGTGTGGTGCCGAGTATTTCACCATCAGAAATAATAATTGCATCTGATTGCAGTTCGCGTGCGCGATCGCGTAGTAATTGAGGAAGAAAGGCATTGCCGGACTCTTCATTGCCCTCGATGATAAATTTTACATTTGCACGTAACATTTTCTGCTTAAAAAGCTCAGCAACTGTTGTGAGGTGAATCATGGTTTGGCCCTTATTATCAACGATACCACGCGCAATGAGGTGAGTTTTTGTTTCTGCCAGAGTGAAGGGATCACTTTTCCATCCGTCAGATTTTTCTGCGGGTTGTACGTCATAGTGTCCATAAATCAATATGGTGGGG
>JACCDN010443336.1_pt1 | contig 14513 bp, 5 predicted proteins | sample 7441691 | NCBI WGS metagenome assembly JACCDN01 (sample SAMN15323439, study PRJNA562643) | freshwater metagenome | isolation source: river surface water | place: USA:Blue River Watershed | collected 2017-08-16
ATGCCCAGCAGGCCCGCCGCTTTCTCGACCGTATCGTAGGCTATATGCTCTCCCCGTTACTGTGGGAAAAAATCGCCCGCGGCCTCTCCGCCGGGAGGGTTCAGTCCGTCGCCGTGCGTTTAATTACCGAGCGTGAAAAAGAAATCCGCGCCTTTATTCCCGAAGAATATTGGGATGTAACCGCTGAGCTTACAACCGCCAAACAGGACTTGGTAAATTTCAGCGTGGCGAAATACCAAGGCGCAAGTTTTGAACCCAAGACCCAGGCCGAAGCGGAAAAAGCCGTACAGGCCGTTAAAAGCAGTAGCCTGGCTGTGATTGCACGAGAAGACAAACCCACCTCCTCCAAACCCAGCGCACCTTTTATCACATCTACTTTGCAACAAGCCGCCAGCACCCGTTTGGGCTTTGGGGTGAAAAAAACCATGATGATGGCCCAACGCCTGTACGAGGCTGGCTACATCACATACATGCGTACCGACTCCACCAATTTAAGTGCAGAAGCCGTAGAAAACTGCCGAGCCTACATAGAAATCACTTACGGCAAAGAATATCTGCCGGAAAAACCCCTGGTCTACTCCAGCAAGGAGGGCGCCCAAGAGGCCCATGAAGCCATCCGCCCCTCTGAAGTTACACGCCTGCCCAGCCAGCTGGCCGATATGGAGCGGGATGCCGAGCGCTTATATGCCTTGATCTGGCAGCAATTTGTCGCCTGCCAAATGCCCCCAGCGCAATTTACCAGCACCAGCGTAGTGGCTGAGGCCCAGGGCTATCAATTGCGCGCTAAAGGCCGGGTAGTAAAATTCGACGGCTATTTAAAAGTGCTCCCCGCGGTCGCTAAGAAAGATGACGAAGGGGTGTTGCCGGATATGAAAGTCGGTCAACCCTTGCAGCTGCAGTCCGTGCAAGGCAACCAGCACTTCACCAAGCCCACCGCCCGTTACACTGAAGCAAGCCTGGTAAAAGAATTGGAAAAACGCGGCATAGGCCGCCCCTCCACCTACGCCTCAATCATCTCCACCATTCAAGATCGCGGCTATGTACATGTACAAAATCGGCGCTTTTACGCCAATAAAATGGGCGACATTGTTACCGAGCGTCTGCAGGAGAGTTTTGAAGACTTAATGGATTACAGCTTCACCGCCAACATGGAACAGAATTTAGACGTGGTGGCTGAGGGCAAAAAAGACTGGATTACTGTATTAAATGAGTTTTACAAAGGGTTCTCCAACAAATTGGCCAAAGCCTCCGGCGAAGAATTCGGCATGCGCGGCAACGACCCCACCGAAACCAACATCCCCTGCACCACTTGCGGCCGCAATATGCAAATTCGTACCGGCGCCACCGGGGTGTTTTTAGGCTGTTCTGGCTACGCGCTGCCACCTAAAGAGCGCTGTAAAACCACTATGAATTTGGCGCCGGGCGAGGAGGCCATTAATACCGAAGATGAAGAGGTGGAACTGGCCCAGCTGCGGGCGAAAAAACGCTGCAAACTCTGCAACGCCACCATGGAATCCTATTTATTAGATGAAACACGTAAATTACATATTTGCGGTAACAACCCAGACTGCCCTGGCTACGAAGTGGAAAAAGGTAACTTTAAATTAAAAGGCTACGACGGCCCTTTAATTGAGTGCGATAAATGCGGCAGCGACATGCAATTAAAAACAGGCCGCTTTGGTAAATATTTTGGCTGCACCAACGACGCGTGCAAAAACACCCGTAAATTATTGCGTAATGGCGAAGCGGCACCCCCGAAAATGGATGCTATTGCCCTACCCGATTTACGCTGCGAAAAAGTAAACGATTATTATGTATTAAGAGATGGCGCAGCAGGTTTATTCTTAGCGGCCAGCGGCTTTCCCAAAAACCGCGAAACCCGAGCACCCTTATTAGAAGAAATCCTGCCCTTTAAAGAACAGATCGACGAAAAATATACCTTCCTATGGAGTGGCCCCACCCGAGACCCCAACGGCCTGCCCGCCATAGTTCGTTTTAGCCGAAAAAGTAAAGAGCATTACCTGCAAACGGAAATAGACGGTAAACCCTCCGGCTGGCGCGCGATGTATGAAAACGGTAAGTGGCAGCAAAGCAATACCAAGGCGAAAAGCTAGCACAGTGAAGAGGTACCACCATGAGTGAGCGGGTTAGGCTGGTCAATCAACAACTGGCCTTCAGTCAATCGCACTTGCAGGCCGCTCGCTTAAGTGATGGCTTTATGCGCCGCTGCCAATTGCAGGCCTGTAAATTACAAATGTACCTAATGATCCACGCCTATTTAGCGGAGATAGCCGAGCGCAGTAATTTAAAATGGGAATTATTGTTGGGCGACGTTAACACTGCCCTTGAACAATTCGCCGTGCAAATTCAACAGCAGGGCAAAGTCAGTAGCGATTATGCGCATTTCGTAGAATTAATTCACCAGCAGCAACCCTGGCAGCATTGGATAGAACTGGCCAAAAGCGCTCTATTCATCGGCAAGAACGAACTGAACAGTCCAGTTTTAGCCGAATCAGCGCCGGGCCCAGCCGCCATCAAGGCCAACAGCCTAATTGCCAGCAGCGGCCCTGAGCCTGGTTTTACAACAAGCACACCCGATCATCAAATTGAAACCCTGCAGCAAATGCTTGCGGCCTTTACCGATTTGCTACAGCTGCAGCGGGAAAACAAAATAGAGTTTTAATCAGTACTGAATTATGAAAAATACCGACACAGAAATTTTAGAAATTGTCGAGCTTGCCAATGGCGATATAGCTCTGCGCAGGCCCGATAGCGAAAAAGACCCATTAGTGAGCATTCGTTTTTCCGATGAATCCCGCCACTTCCTCGGCAAAATCCGCCCCTTAATTGCCAAAGCCATGATCGAAGCCGGCATTCAAGCCGTTCAAGACCTGCGCGAAGGGCCTTGGGAGGAAAATTTCGAAGATTCAGATTTTGATGAAGAGGACTTAGAAGAAGAGCTTAAGCAGGAACTGGAGCAGCTGGAGAATTCCAAGCCTATCAGTAAAGCGGTTTTGCATTAGATCAATAATTGGCGATTAAAGAAAAGCGCCTCACAGTAACGTCAGCAGAAGCAAGACACACTATACAAGCCGAGTCCCAGCCTATTTGGCTCACATATCTTAAGCGCAGGGAAGGCGCCAAAGTTCAAAAAAGAGTTTTTCTAGACAAAGAAGCTGCAATGCCAACATCGGCGACGGTTTTAGTGGATATTGGAGCAATTAAGCGAAAACGCTCTTTCAAAAATTGAAGCACTTATTCAAAGCCCCTAAAAAATAGCTTCTATAAAAATTTAATTGCCATCCTAATTCTTTCATTAAAGTTTAAAACTGCCCAGCACTTATTCTGCCCCATTGCCTTATTGCTGTCATAGCTCTTATAGTTTTCCCGACTGACCCAATATACATAGACAAATCCCATAGGGATCAGACTATCAAGAGAACATTTAAAAAGCCCAGCTGGCTAAAATGCCAACCGTAAGCAGGCAACTAATTGCAGTCTGTAGACAAGTGCACACGCAAACAAAACCATGCCACTTTTTATCCTCTTAAGTTAAGGTAAATTGTTTACCAAGGCTCTCAGTAAACATCCACCTAGCAAGGCGCCTCTACTATCGAATACTTAAAACCATGAAGCGCAAGAGCCGTGTCTGCATCCTCTATCAATGAATCCGCACTCTTTTAGCATGCGAGTACTAACTGCGCCGATTGACACAGGGTTTAAATCACTGCGCATTATCTGCATTGCTACCCATTTAGAGTAGGTGAAGTACGCAATCCAGTAAGGACGTATTATTTCTTGTGCCGCCGCCGTTCATTGAAGTGACACAAAATGCCTACCCATAAAATTAAGCCAAATAAGACCGAGCATTCTTACTTCGCTTAGTTACATCTAAATTACATTCTCACAATATCCAGATTCTCCAAATCTGGGCAGAAGTCCAGAGCAAAAAAGCGGCGGGAAATTGAATAACACTGCGGTTATTTAACTATTAATCGACTGCTAGAACTTGCCAATCCGTTTAAATCGAAAACAACGTGTGTAGACCCTGAACATCCTTATTGCTCTTAATGCTCCATTTATATAGTATCAACCGCAAAATACACACAGACATCTTCTGTAGTCCAAACGACTACAGAAAATCAGTATGATCCATGCACTGCTCTTTCTTAAAATGTACGCCATCGATCAGATGATTAACAAATAAACAGGATTGCTTATGTTGCAACGAATAGTGTTCGTTCTGCTTTTTTCTACACTACTGGTGATTACCGGCTGTGGCAAAAAGGGCGGCGGTGGCAGTCCTGCAACTTCATCAAGCTCTTCTTCCAGTTCATCAGGAATTGTTGCCAGCTCGTCAAGCTCCAGTAGCAGTTCAGCATCATCAAGTTCTAGCTCCTCCTCCGGGGATTTACCTGGCCCATCATCTTCTAGCAGCTCCTCCTCTAGCTCATCGGGCGAGCCATCCATACCTACCTCTAGCAGCTCAAGCAGCAGTTCTTCGTCGAGCAGCTCATCTGGAGAAACTTCAAGTTCATCCTCATCAAGTTCTTCAACTTCGTCTAGTTCATCTTCGTCAGGCAGCACGGCCCCCTGCACAAACGGTGCAATAAATCCTCCTGCCTGCGATGAACTTGCCCTCAAGGTGCAAATTACTGAACCGATTTCATTAGCTACCCTTGGCCACAGCCCACTGACGATTAAAGGCAGTGTTTCTAAGCCTGACGCCACTTTAGTTATCAATGGCAACCGTATTGAACACAGCAATGGCAAGTTTGAAACGCAGGTAACCCTTACCGAGGGTTACAACACAATCACTGCAGGGGCCACGCTAGGCACCGAGCAGGTGTCGGACACCATTTCAATTTCACTAGATCTAACCCCGCCCTATATAACAGTAGAGTCACACCAAGACGGGCAAACTGTAACCACCAATACCGTCACTGTGACGGGCCTCGTTAATGACATTGTGCGAGGGACTATCGAAGCGCAACAAGCCCAGGTCAGAGTGAACGGCCAAGTTGCCCAGGTAAGTAACCGCAGTTATGCCGCCCGCGATATCCCGCTGCAAGAGGGTTTAAATGCAATTGCGATTACAGCTTCCGACCAGGTGGGCAATACTGAATCGAAAACCCTGTCGCTTATCTACAAGAAACCCAGTAAACAACGCATCGAGTTAGTGGACGGGCAGGATCAGAGCGCGGCTATTAACAGCGTGTTGCCCAAGTCCTTGGCGGTTAAGTTGGTGGATGAAAATGGCACCGCCATTCCAGATGCGCCGGTTGTGTTTCGCGTGATGCAGGACTCTGGGGAGGTCAGCATAGGCACACCCAAAGAGGGCAGAGCAATAGTGGAGAAAACCAATGCCGAGGGTGTAGCCAGCACAACCTTTAGAATTGGTTTACGGACAGGCGTTGCCAATAACAAGGTAAAAGCCAGCGCCGTAGACTACGAGGGTGAGGTTATTTTTACCGCTTCGGCCACCAGTAAAATTGGCAATAAACTCAGCGTAAACTCAGGCAATAACCAACGCGGCGCAGTCAACCAAGTGCTGCCAGCTCCCTTCGTCGCCGTAGTAACCGACGAGGGTGCTAACGTAGTTAAAGGCGCCCGAGTGCGTTTTGATAGTGTAAAAGGCGGTGGCACCTTTGAGAATAATCTTTCCAGTATTGAAGCAACTACCGACAGCGATGGCAGAGCCACTGTGCGATTTATCCTTGGCCCTGAGGAAGGACTTGATGCTCAACATGTGCGTGCAACACTCATAGACGCCCCTGAGGGCCAAGAGCTCGTTGCAGGCTTTAACGCAACCGCGTTTATACAAGCTGATCCAGGGCTCACCCGAGTAAGCGGTGTGGTTCTGGATAACCAAGATAAACCAATACCCGGCATTACCATGCATATAGAGGGTACTACTCGCAAAGCTCAAACCGATGCCCAAGGCCGCTTTACTATAACCTCCGCTCCTGTTGGCCCAATTCACTTGGTTGCAGACGGCTCAACGGCAAGTGTCGCCGGCGAATTTCCTAACCTCAGTTATAACCTGGTTACCATTGCGGGTGTCGACAATCCCCTGCCCGCCCCTATTTATATGGTGAAGCTAAATACTAAAGAAGCCGTATATGCAGGTAAAAAAGATGTCGAGTTAACGCTGGAAAAATTCCCAGGTTTTAAACTAGAAATTGCTAAAGATTCGGTAAGCTTTCCAGATGGATCGCGTGAAGGTTATGTTTCGGTAACACCGGTAAACGCAGCCTCAGTGCCAATGGCACCGCCCAACGGTATGCAACCGCGCTTTATAGTCACCATCCAACCCACGGGCACCCGCTTTGACGCACCCGCCAGGTTGACCCTGCCAAACGTAGATGGTCACCCACCCGGAGCTCAAGTGGAGATGTACTCCTACGATCACGACCTTGAAGAATTTGTCTCGATTGGTTTGGGAACCGTCAGCGAGGATGGTTCAGTTGTGCGCTCCAATCCTGGCGTGGGTGTTGTTAAAGCCGGTTGGCATTGTGGGTCTCAGCCGGGGGGATCGGGAACTGCGGCAAACTGCCCTGAATGTTACAAATGCGATGGCACTACCTGCGTTACCGACGCAGCACAAAAAAATAATCCACTCTCAAAACAAACTCCATTTGACTGTAAAACATTCCTTTGCCAAGGCGAAAAAGCCGACCCCTCCGACTTTCCCTCTTCGGACCTAATTAAATTTGATTGCAGAAAACCTGGCTGTGATGGAACTTCCGTCAATTTGGCTAAAGATATTAACGACTCGGATTCACCAGAATTAAAAAAGGAAAATAATTGCGAAAAATGTATGGGAGGAAATCGAGTGCCCAACACGCCACCCAGTGATTGTTGTAATGCTGTAAGCCCCGCATTTTGGTCAAGTGGGGGGGGCACGGCGGCGGCGGGTGTTGCTTGTTGCAATGGTTCGCAAGCTATTTGTACTGATCCAAACCCAGTGCCCCTATACGCAAACGCCACGGCACAACAAATATACACTCAGTGCAATGTAGAACACGAAACCACTCATTTTACACATGTTAAATGTGATGACTGCACAAATAATCATCCGTCATTTACACCAGAGACCAATCCAGCTGTTGGCGAATGTGCTGCCTATAAAACTAGCGTGGCCTGCATTACCCGGTTGAGCCCAACGTGTGGAGCAGACGCTACCTGTACCGGAATAATGAATGACCTCATCACATTTTACACTGCTCAAGGCAATACTGGCGGCGGTAATCCGCTGCCGCCAGGGTTTATGTGTTTCTAATTTCAAGAGTGTATTTATGTTCGTAAAAATTTTAACACTGATACTAGCTCTTTCTTACAGTCCCTTTTCTTCAGCCGAGGACTGTGAATTTACTTTAAGCGAAAATGAGGCAAGGTTAATTATTGATCGCTTTCGCAAGGAAAGCCCAGGAATTCCAAAAATACAGGGCGAATACAATATAACCGTCAGCAAAAACCCCCAAAGCTGCCATTACATTTATGCAGAATCCCCGGTTAAAAGAACCCCTGGCGGAATAATTTCATTTTTAATTAACAAGAAGAAATCAGTAGTCGATATTCGCACTGCCGTTCCGTTGAAGCGGGAAACCTACAATTGCCCCAGAATGAATCTAAATGTACAAGATCTACAAGCAAAAGTTGTCGATCTCAGAAAGAAAAATAAAAACACTTACCCAAAACAACAGAAGAACTACAACGCTGAGAGAATGAGCATTTTAAAATGCTTGTACGTTTTTGAGGAATTCAATAAAGACCGATCGGAAATTACTCAAGGAAATCAATTTTATTTTGATGCTGAGGGTGAGCTAATAGGATTTTATCCGCCGCCTCATTAAGACCAATTACACAGAACATACTGATTGGACTAGGGCATTAATTGGGGACAAAAATGAAAATCAAATCAATACTTATAGCTTTCGCAATTTTTCATTCGGAACTCAATTGCGCTGAAACCCTGCTAGACGACCACTGCGTTGTTAATGTACTCAACCGCACAATTCAAGTGAGCAAGGAAGGCGGCTGGGCTCTACCCAATGTTCCCACCAATATGGGCCGGGTGCGAGCCCGTGCAACGTGCACACTAGAAAACGGCACAACAATCTCTGGCCAAAGTGATTATTTCACTCTCACCAACAACGCCATTACCAATGTCGGTGATATTAAATTTGAAGGTCAGGAACCCATCCCCAGCGAAATTAATTTTGCGCCCACAAGTCTTGTAAAACTCGATGGCATAGGGAAAACCAATCAAGTTAAAGCTGTAGCCAAATTCGCCGACGGCACTGAAAAAGATATTACAGCTTCCAGCACAGGAATTACCTACACCTCCACCAACTCGGCCATCGCCAGTGTATCGGCTGAAGGGGTAATTTCGTCGAGGGGTAATGGCAACGCCCTTATCAATGCCAGTAAAGATGGCGTCATGGCGTCGTTACGCGTCTCAGTTGTCACCTCCGGCGACACCGATAATGATGGCCTGCCCGATGACTGGGAAACCGCCAATGGGTTGAATCCTGCAGACCCAGTAGATGCTCAAGAGGATAAAGACAAAGATGGCTTGAGCACACTAGATGAATTTAATGCGGGCACTAACCCCTCTGTCGCAGATACAGATGCCGATGGTCTGGATGATTACAAAGAAATAAAACAAACCAATACCAGCCCTATTCTTGCCGATACCGATGGTGACGATTTAAATGACAACGTAGAACTTCTCACTAATACAGATCCACTCAAATCCAGTAGCGCAAACTACGCGGCCGCTGTGCAATCCATCAGCGTGACGCCTCCCACCTTGGTTTTAACCTTTAGCGGTGTAGATACCGAAGTAAGCACGCAATTAAAAGTTACAGGTAAATTAGTCGACGGCAGCACCCTGGATTTAACCAGTAAATCTCGTGGCACTACCTACACGTCGAATAATCTCGCCGTGGTCAATTTCGGCACTGAAGATGGCAAAGTATTTGGCGGTCAATCGGGCAACGCTATTGTCACCATCGCCAACGGCACTCTATCAATTCCACTGGCGATTACCGTTGAATCTTTTGCCCCCAGTGCACTATCCGCTATCGACATACCCGGCTATGCCAATAATGTTGATGTGGTGGGCGATTTAGCATTTATAGCTGCCGGTAGCACAGGCTTGCAGGTAGTGGACGTATCCAACCGAAAAACGCCCAAAATAATTGGTAAGCTTGATACAGATGGCAATGCCATTGATCTGCGTGTACGCGGTAACTTGGTATTTATCGCCGACGGCGAAATGGGTTTAAAAATTATCGATGTCACCGTTCCACAAGAGCCTAGATTAATAGCCCAATTAGACACAGCTGGGATCACTCAAGATATTCAAATCTATGGCAATTACGCCTATCTTGCCAATGGCGACGCCGGAATTGAAATAATTGATATTTCCGACGCAACTGCCCCTACATCGGTTGGTTCATTAAGCACTTTAGGCACTGTAAAAGGCGTCGATGTAGAGGGCAATATACTCACAGTGGTCGCTGGCTCATCCTTGGTGACTGTTGATGTTGAGGACAAACGCAGCCCAGTAAAAGTCGGCAGTATCAATTTAGGCGCCGTACAAGACCTTGATGTAAACGCAGGCTTCGCCCACGTTGCCGCCTATTCCAACGGGTATCGGGTCGTCGATATTCGCGATCCTGCTAATTTAAAAGTCACTGGCGGCGATGCTGTAATTGCTCCGCGAGATGTTGAGCTAACCAACGGGTTAGCTTTTTATGCAGAACAGCTATTCCCTAATGTGGTCGCCTACATCAATATTGAAGATCCAAGCGAGCCTGTTTTTCAAGGCACAATTAACCTCAGTAGCTTCGGCGATTATGCAGGTACCGGGATAGCACTAGACGCTTCCTATGCTTACATCACAGAAGAATCCTATTTTGTATCACAGGACTTTGGCACAACTGGCAACACACGTCTATTTATCGCCCAGTATCGGATGCTAAATGATGTAGCAGGTGTTGCGCCCACCACAACATTAGTTTACCCCTCTCAAGGGCAGATCATTGTCGAAAACAAAAGCGTTCTCGTCAGCGCTGCTGCCCAGGATGACGTAGCAGTTAAAAATGTGGAATTTTGGGTAGATGATCTACTTGTTGCCACAGATACCACGCCTCCTTTTGAAATCCCTTATACCGTTCCAGCCGGCAAGCGATTTATTAACTTCGTTGTCACTGCAAGTGACTTAGGCGGCAACAAAAGTTCCTCGCAGCCGGTTAGGGTTAACATTCAACCCGACAAAGATAAAGACGATCTGGGTAACGATGAAGAAGTTGAAACTCACGGAACTGATCCAAACGCCGCCGACACAGACCTAGATAACCTCCCAGATGGCCGCGAGATTGCCCTCAATACTGACCCACTCAGAAAAGATTCTGACGCAGATGGCATTAACGATGGCGCTGAGGTTTTACAGGGAACTGACCCATTAAATCCCGATGTAACAGCACCCCAGGTGGAGTCTACCAATCCCATCGCTAACGCCACTGAAGTGCCGGAAAATCAAGGTATAGTCGTAAAATTTAACGAGGCTCTCTCTACCAAATCGATTAAACAAGGTGTATTCAGTCTTAAACAACAGAATTCACTGGCTATAGATGGCAACTTAAAACTGCTTAATGATCGGGAAGTTTTGTTTACGCCCCTTACCATTCTCAACGACTACACCAAATACAATGTGCGCATAGCCGATATTCGCGACAAGGCTGGCAATCCGTTAGCGACTCCAGTTGAATTTGAATACACAACTGGCAATACCATCGATACCGTTGCGCCAAGAGTATCAGCTATCACCCCGAAAAATGGCGGTAATGGCGTACCGGTAAATTCCAAGCTTACGCTCATCATGAGCGAACCTATTGATGCCACCACCATTAATGAAGCTAAGTTTTATGTGCAGGATGCAGTTAATGGTGCAAGAATATTGGGCAATTTTACAGTTGCCGAGGATAAAACAACCGTTGGTTTTGCGCCTATTCGCGCATTCTTAGTCGGGCGCCAACATCAGGTTTATGTCAGTGGTGTGAAGGATATTTTTGGCAACGAAATGGCCGCCTCCTATTATTATTTTACAACTGCCTTTGAGGCAGATGGCGCTGCGCCCAAAATTAAATCAACCTCTGTTAACAACGGCCAAACCGATGTACCGCTAAACGCAGAATTTAAAATTCAATTTGATGAAGCTATTAATGGGCTTTCCCTAAAAGCCATAGCGTTGTATAACGCAGGCGTAGAAGTACCCTCAGAGCGAAAAATTGACACTGATAACAAGGTTTTATCCTTAAAACCAATTGCCCCACTGCAAGCAGGCTCAAGCTATCAACTAAACATCGGAGCGGTGGAAGATTTAAGTGGCAATATTTTAGAGCAAGAGAGTGACATCAGTTTTACTTCGGGCGCTGCCTCTGATACCAATAAGCCGACCATAACCGGCATTACCCCCGCCGCCAATAGCACCAACGTGCCGCTAAATGCCGAAATTAAATTTACACTCAGCGAAATCATCGACCCCACTACGATAGAAGACAACACATTCTTCCTGCAGGACATTACGGAAAACCGACGTGTCCCGGGCGCAGTAGAACTTGCCGCCGATAAAAAATCCTTAGCCTTTGTACCGGCTGAGCCACTCAAACCCACCCATCAGTATTATGTGTATGCAAGTTACTACGCGAATCTTCTAGACCTCGGCGGTAACCCTGTGGGTGCGTCTATAACAGTGTTTACCACTGGCAGCCGTGGCGATACTGCAGCGCCGAGCATTACCGAATCTAGTTTTATTGCAGATGCCACCAATATTCCGGTTAACCCGCAAATTTCACTGACTTTTGATAAAGCGCTGAACCCTTTATGTATCAACACCAACACCGTTAAGTTAGTCCTCAAGGCTGATGGCTCGGTTATTGCTGGCACTGTTAAACTTGCCACCAATGGGCGCAGTATTGATTTTGACCCGGCAGCTCTGCTCAGCGCCTCAACCGCCTATGAACTCGTGACCGAAGGCGTATGTAGCCTAAATGGCGTGAAATTACCCAAGACCCTTTTAGGCTTTACAACAAGCGCCACTGCAACCGCCGATTCAGTTGCCCCCACAGTTACATCCACCATTCCCGCGAGCGGCGGCACCGCTATCGCTATCGACGGCTCTATTGTGGTTAACCTTAATGAAGCCATTGACCCAACCCGATTAAACCAACTGCAAGTGGCTGCCACCGGCATCGGCGGCCAAATCGCAGGTTCATGGACTTTAGTAGGGAATCAATTAACCTTTAAACCCCTGGGAAATCTGCCCTCCTCTACCACCATCTATGCCTATATTTATGGGCTAACTGACCTGGCCGGTAATGTTCGCAATAGCTCCTTAACATTTACCACCACCACCACCACCGGCACCGACACCACAGCACCTCAAATTGAGTTGGTAAGCCCCGCCAACGGCGCTATGGATATAGGCCCTAATAATCCCATTGAAATTACCTTCTCCGAATCCATGCGCGATAACACACTCACCAATAGCAACATTTTGTTGTATATCGATGGGGAAGTGATTAAACCCTCCCTCGCGCGCTCAGCCGATAATCGCACCCTTACCGTCACGAGCACACTGCCTTCAGCTAAATTAATTACCGTTGTAGTGACCTGTGACGTAAAAGATTTGGCAGGCAATGCGCTGGCCGATTTTGCCAGCACCTTTAGTACCGCTGTAATTAATAGCGATGTTGGGCGCCCATCAATTCTGCGACAAACCCCAGTCAGCGGTGCGACCAAACTGCGTAATTTAACGCGTATTTCGTTGTATGCCAGCGAGCAACTTAATGCCGCAAGTCTAAACCAGGGTATTTATATCGCCGCCGATGGCGTGCTCGTTGCCGGTACTGCCGCACTTGATAGCTCTCAACAAGTGATTACCTTTACTGCCGATGCACCCCTACCGGATAACGCGCTGATTGAAATCTACGCCACCGATAAAGTTCGAGATACCTCGGGCAATGCGCTGAATAATTACCACACAAGTTTCCGCACCGGTAAAACCTCAGGCTCTACCGCTGGGGTAAAACCTGCAGTGGAATCTATTTATCCCTCCTATGGACAAACCAATGTTGCGCTTAATCCGATAATCGAACTGGCATTTACCGAGAAACTCAATCCCGCCGCTGTATCGTCGGATATTATTCAACTGCGCAAAACCAATTATACCGGCGCTATTCAAGCCTCAACCCTTGAGCTCAGCAGCGACGGCTTGCGTGTTCGAATTAAGCCTTCAGCACCGTTGGAAGTTGGCACCCAGTATTGGGTGAATATCTCAAATGAATTAACCGATATCGATGGCGATAAAGCGGCCACCGTCTATTACTATTATTTTTCTACGGGTGCAACCGCCGTAGAGGATACGCAGTCACCGTTAATTCTATTAACTAACCCCACCGATGGCGCCCAGAATGTACCGCTCAATCCGCTCTTTCATGTGCGCTTTGATGAGCCCGTTCATCCTTCCAGTGTGCTTGCAGCGGGTAACGATCAGGTGAAATTCTCCACTGATAATCAAGAGCTGTGGTATTTCAAAGACGCTCCGTTAAAAGCCAATATCGATACCACTGAAACCTTCACGGGAATATTAGATACCTCCGGCAATGCAATTGCCGATAAACAAATTAAATTTAAAACCGCTGAACGAGTAGATGTAACACCACCGGCCCTGCAATCCATCACACCGGCCAATGGCGCAACGAATGTTCCAGTCAATGCAATTGTTCGGGTTTCTTTTAACGAGCCGCTCAATCCGCTCACTGTTACTCAAACCGGCGTTTATCTTTACGATACCGTTTTGAATACGAAGGTGCCTGCAACCATAGCGCTTGGGGCCGGCGGCCGCGACATCAGTTTGGTACCCAGTGCACCTTTGTTAGTTAACCGCGCCTATTATGTGTATACCTATTACGTTCAGGACCTTGCGAACAATGTGTACTCCGCTGCATTTAGTTTTACCACTGGGGCTGAAACTGACACACTTGCTCCCGTAGTCCTAAGCTCAAGTGTTGATGAAGGGCAAACAGGAACCCCACTCAATACACGGCTGCGTATTCGCTTCAATGAACCCATTAACATCCAAAAATTGGAGGGGTTCGGCCTATCCACCAATAGCGTTGCTGTACCCGTAAATAAATCACTTAGTGATGATCGTTTAGTGTTGACCATTGCACCAAAACAAATATTAAGTCCTAACTCTGTCTATGAATTCTCCGCAGATAAAATTGAAGACTTAAGTGGAAATGTCTTAGCTGAATCATTTATCCGTCGCTTTACCACTGCGACTAAGGTTGATAGTCAAAACGCCTCTATCACCGGCATTACCCCCGCCGCCAATAGCACCAACGTGCCGCTAAATGCCGAAATTAAATTTACACTTAGCGAAATCATCGACCCCACTACGATAGAAGACAACACATTCTTCCTGCAGGACATTACGG
>JACCDN011128569.1_pt1 | contig 14513 bp, 15 predicted proteins | sample 7441691 | NCBI WGS metagenome assembly JACCDN01 (sample SAMN15323439, study PRJNA562643) | freshwater metagenome | isolation source: river surface water | place: USA:Blue River Watershed | collected 2017-08-16
GGATCGAGCGCTCGCAAATTGAAGGATTAGAGGCTGACTGTCTCCACCTGCATAGAAGAGTTGGCATCGAAGGCCAGCGGGCTAGCAGGGCGGCCGGCTGCGACCATTAGGGCTCCAAGGGAGGCCACCATCGCCCCGTTATCGGTGCAGAGGGCAGGCTCTGGGATCGCCAGTGCAATCTTGGCGCGCTCGCACCGCTCTGTGGCTAGATGGCGGAGGCGCGAATTGGCGGCAACTCCCCCAGCAATTACCAGGCGATCGATTCCAGATTCTTTGCAGGCAACGAGAGCTTTCTGTAACAAGACATCGACAACAGCTTCTTGGAAAGAGGCTGCAACATCTGCCTTTGCATAATTCGGTGTGCTCTCCAGATATCTAGCAACGGCTGTCTTTAACCCAGAGAATGAGAAATCGTAAGGACGGGTCTTCCAATCATCTGATGTTGTAAGTCCTCGTGGGAAATCAATGGCTGATGGATTGCCATCGCGTGCTGAGCGATCGATAGCAGGTCCCCCAGGAAAACCTAAATCCATAATGCGCGCAATCTTGTCGAAGGCTTCACCTGCAGCATCATCCATTGTTGCACCAAGTTTAGTAATCGAGTGTGTGATGTCATCAATTTTTAGAAGCGATGAATGTCCGCCACTAACAAGGAGTGCAATCATTGGTTCAACAGGATTTGAATGTGTTAAGTAATCAACGCTGATGTGGGCAGCCAAGTGATTGACAGCATAGATTGGTCGACCTAAGCCAAGTGCCAACCCTGCAGCAGTTGACGTTCCAACTAAGAGTGCACCAATCAGACCGGGGCCGGCTGTCACTGCAACGGCATCAATATCTTTGATGGAGAGCCCTGCATCCTTTAGGGCTTGAGCAAGTGCTGGCTGAATCGCTTCAAGATGAGCTCTACTTGCAATCTCAGGAACAACGCCACCAAAACGAGCATGTTCTTCAACGCTGGATGCAATGACATTTGCAAGAAGTGTGCGACCGGCCACGATTCCAATCGCTGTCTCATCACACGAAGTCTCAATACCTAAAACTATTGGCCCTCTCATGTGAGCACCTTTGACATGACAAGTGCATCTAAACCAGCGCCGTAATAATCTGGGCGAAGCGAGATGATCTCAAAACCTTCAGAGATATAGAGAGCTTGCGCTGGCTGATTATTCTTTTCAACCTCAAGAAAGATCGTCGGTGAATTCTTGGTGTAAGCCCAATCAATAAGAGAAGTCAGCATGTGACGCGCAATCCCCCGCAGGCGAAAGTCGGGATCAACGGCAATCGTCAACACATCTGTATCGCCACCTTCAGTGGCACACATCGCCCCTGCCCACCCAATGATTCGATGATTGCTGTCGCAGGCAACCAAATAGTGGCGAGTGATGCCGTTATTGGCGACCTCTTCTTTAAATTGTCCGATCGACCATGGATCATCCTTAAAGATCTCTTTCTCCATGGATGCAATCACCGGAATGTCGAGTGGAATCATCGAACGGTATGTAATCGTCATGTTCGATCCGCCGTTGCTACCGCATCAGGTCTGCGAAGATAGAAAGGCTCTGAAACATTCTGCGAATGAGAAAGCGCCACAAGTCGCGCCACATCGGGATAGAGATCGAGAATGTAACCATCAACATCTGCCGGAAAATTAACTGCAGGTCCTTCTACACGAACCCCATCTTTATAGCGTGCCCAGTAAATTTCCTTACGGCGAGCATCGATTGCGATCGTGTATTCACTCTTGTCGACCATGATTGCATCAAGTGAACAGATACCAATCACAGGCAGATTACGAGCGGCTGCAAATGCACGAGCAAATGCAATACCTACACGAAGACCGGTAAATGGTCCCGGCCCCATACCTACGACAACGCGATCAGGATTTACGCCCTGCCCCATGGCTTGCTTGACTAGATCGGCAACCGCGTTGCCATGATCGGTTGCTCCATCATGAAATCCCTGCCACAAAACTTCTGAATCTTTTGTAATTCCAACTATCGTGCGCGACGTCGATGTATCAATCACCAAACTTGTGGTCATAGCTCAACACCATCCCAGCGCGATCCAACTGCTGAAATTGTGACAATACGTTCTTCGCTGCTGCGATCAATTGTGATCTCAAGACGGTCGTCGCTTAAGCGTGCAGATTCTGCCCCACCCCACTCGATAACAGTGAGCCCATCTTCACGAGCTGAATCTAAATCCAAATCATCGAGATATAAGGCGGCATTGCCCGCCTCTAACAATCTGTAGACATCAACATGAATCAACGGCATTGATCCAAGATGGATACGGGAGATAACAAATGTTGGTGAAGTGACATCATCGATGCCAAGGGCTTGCCCCACACCCTGAACAAAGACAGTCTTGCCGGCACCCAATGGACCGTTGAGAAGAATGAGATCTCCAGGGCGACAGAGTTTTGCAATGCTTTCACCGAGGGCAGCCATCTGCTCAACATCTGCAACGCGATAGGTAGCCATAATGGTTAAGGGTAGTAGATGACGAAAGGCCCTGGTTTCCCAGGGCCTTTCGTACTTACTTATTTTAATAAGTTACTGAAGTGACTTAAATAAAGGCACTCGGAACTTATTGTCATATGACAAGCCAGTCTTACGAGCAGCTGAAGTGATCTTGCCGCCTAGAGGGAACTTGCCATCTGTCAAAGCGGTTGTCATGAGGTTAGCTGCTGCCAACCACTGAGCTGCCGTGAAGTCACAGTGTCCGGTTCCAGGACCACCCTTAACGGAGGTATCTGGCTTGCCTTCTGCAGTGAACTTTGAGTACTTAGCGGCTGTTTTTTGCCACAGTACAACCAAGTTATTTGTCGGCGCGACATAGTTGCGACTCTTCTTCGCCTCTGTCATCGCCTTCATCTTCTCAGCCGCATACTGCTCCGCGTAACCGTCGATATACCACTGGACGATTGAAGCTGGAACAAATGAGTCAGTTTCAGATTGGAAGATCACTGTTGGCTTGGCAATCTTTCCTGTCAATCCGAAGATTGAATTAATCTTCGCAACCGCTGCTGGATCTGCGGTTTCGCGTGGAGTTGCAGCAAGTGCGCCGATGATGGCCGCAACTGCACTGTTTCCACTGAGTGCGAAGGAGTAGATATCAGCCTCTGCTGCAACGCGAGCTGCGTAGTCGGTCTTTGTATTATCAAAGACTTTTCCTCCTGCAAGGAGTTCAGCATCTGCATTGAGGAAAGTACCGTAATTGAGAGTCTTGCCCATGTTCTCAAGAACTGCAATCGCAGGCGCGATTGCGAGGGGGTAAGTTTCTGCGGTTTCAGCAGAAGGAGCTGAAGTTCCATCAATGTGCTCACTTCGAGTAGGAACACCAGCCATTAGGCCAACGAGGACTACTGCAGAACGTGAAGGAATTCCTGCTGCTTGAAGTGCCTTACCTGCCGGGCTAGCTGTTGCTGGCCAAGATGTCTTTGCATCAGGATTTGCAACTTGCGCAGAGAGCGCACCAAGAACGGTGAGAATCTTGCCCACGTTGGCTAATTGTTGTCCTACGCGTACGGCAGGATCAGTTGAGTACCCTCCGACGATAATTGAAGGATCAAAGAGTGCTTTGAATCCCCAGAGAGCATCTCCAAAGTAGTCAATAATCGCGCCACTTGGATTAGCTGCAGGGCAAGCAAGAATCACGCCATCAACAAGTTCAGGGTTCTTCTCAGCCAACATCTGTGTATGCAACGCTCCAAGAGATACTCCCCAAGCGATAACTTTTTTAGTTGTTGGGAACTGAGTCTTGAATGTTGCAATTAATTCCTTGTTTGCGGCGAGTGCTTCAGTTGCGTTGATTCCTTGGCGAGCAAAGCCAGAACCTGCAACGCCATAACCTGCGGCAACTAGTTTGTTGATAACTGATAAGTCAGTCTCTGCAAGAGGTCCTGGTTCTGCAACATTTGTTACAGGCACTGCCTTACCAAACCCTAGAGGGATTCCTAGAGATTCGGGAATACCAATTGAAGGACGCAAGCCGTGTGAGTAAAGGAAAACAGTGCCATTGAAATTGGCAGCTGCAATCATCGAGTACGGAGCACCATCTGCACCAACGCCGCCACACTGTGTGACGAAGTTAGTGGTTTTGCATAGAGGAGCAGCCTTGGCTGCAGTTGGCGCGCCGACGACGACTGTTCCAGCAAGGGCTACAACTGCAGCTGCTGAGACGATACGTGATTTAAGTGAGAGTTTCATTATTAGAGTCCCTTCGCAGGCATAGCAGGACGCTTGTATGTTGATTCAACAACTGGTCCTGAACCTGAATCGGTTGTGTAGACGGTGTACTTACCGCCGTCTGGTGTCAATGCACCTGTTGGTCCATATGTTCCCATCCAATATCCGGTCGCACCGACGTGTGATGTCGATGAGTATCCGAGTGGAGTAAGGAATGGAGAAGGAAGTGTTGCTCCCTTTGTCTCGATCAACTTGATAAGGCTTGCGCGTGTGACGTTACGTCCTGCTGCCTTCAACGCCTGAACGGTGAAGAATGCGTTAGACATACCAGCTACAACGTTGTTGTCGAAGGTCTCGTTTGGCTGAGCAGCTGCATAGATTGTCTGGAATAGCTTGATGTATTCATCAGATGAATCTGTTGGAGCTGGAGCAAATGAGAATCCCTTTGCGCCATAGAGCAATCCGACAAGAGCCTTGCTCTTGCTTGCAATTGTTGTTGCATCTCCACCGACTGAACCGAAGATGAACTGAGTCTTTCCGACCCAACCACCCTGGTATGCAGCGCCAAGAAGAGCTGTTGTTGCAGATGAAACACCGAAGAAGACAGTGACATCAGGTGATGCTGCCTTGAGCTTGGTGATCCAACCTGCGCCAGTTGCAGGAAGTGCCTGTGAACCTGATGCGTATGGAATTGCTAGATCGAATGTAAGACCCGCTGTCTTGAAGCCAGCAAGTGCATCGCGACCGAAATCGTCATCCTGATAGATAAGTGCAATCTTCTTACCTGGGTACTTATCCTTAACCATCTTTGCGATGATCTTTGCTTCCATCTGGTATGAAGGAAGAATTGAGAATGTTGTTGGGTATGCCTTTGGATCAGCAAAACCGCTCCATCCTGTGTTTACAAAGAGTGAAGGAACTCCACGCTTTGAAAGCTGTGTTGAGGCTGTAAGAGCCTTTGTGCTTGCAGTACCAAGTGTGCCTACAAGTGCGAATACCTTGTCGCGAAGAATAAGTTCATTCGCCTTAGCAACAGCAGTTGTTGGGATGTACTGGTCATCTTTGCTAATAAATTGGATCTTGCGGCCGTTTACTCCGCCATTTGCATTGACGTAATCGAAGTAAGCCTTCATCGCGCCAGGGATCTTGCTATATCCCGGTGCTGCGATGCCTGTGAGAGGCGAAGTGATACCCAGCTTGATTGTTGTACCTGTGATTCCTGGGTCTGCTGCCATTTTTGGGTTGAGCGCTTGTGCAGGCACAGTCGAAACTGTGAGTGCTGCAATTGCAAGCACCGCAGAAGCTGTAACCAACTTCCGGCGATTGATTGTGATCATTTCTTTCCTTCCATCGAGGGCCCTTACGGGATTGTTCTTACTTCTTTACATCTGATGAACTACTGAACTACTGCCGAACTAGTGGTGCGAAGGCTTATCTTTCTTCGCACGTTTCTTATGCAACTGCTCGACTGGTCCATTTGGAACAAATAGAACGGTCAAGATCAGTAGCGCACTCACCAAGAGTCCTGGCAAGTTCGTGGTGACCGTCTCTGATCCGCTGTAGCGATTGGCTATCGCTAGGGCGATCTCAGGGATTGCCACCAGAGTCACTGCGCCAATCATGACGCCTCCGAGGGTAGTTACGCCAGAGAGGACTGCGCCTGTCGCCAAAGAAAATGAGAGGGCTAATGGGAAGACCCCAGGTGAAACAAGGCTCACCGTCATCGCCAAAAGCGCTCCTGCAAGGCCAGCTAGGCCTGCGCTGATCGTGAAAGCTAGGATTTTATTCCGACCTACGTGTATTCCTGCGAGCTCTGCTGCAACATCGTTGCTGCGCACTGCACGCCAACTACGACCGTAGCGTGAGTTCATAACATTTCGTAACCAATACATTGCAATCAGCGCAACAGACCAACTAATCCAGAAGTACCACTTGTATTGAGTGAAATCTTCGCCAAGGGATGCAGGTGGCATTCCGATATCGAAGAAGAGACCTTGCTCGCCACCGAGAATTGGGAATTGATTTGCAAGTGATGGAAGTCCAATAGCAAGTGCAAGAGTTGTACCGGCAAGATATGGACCACTTAATCGCGCAGCTGCTGCGCCAAGCAGCGCACCTGCAGCAGCTGCTGCAAGAACTGCAATAACAAATGTGAGCCAGACTGGTGCGTTGTAGTTAATACGAGCAATAGCTGCTGCATAACCACCAATTGCAAGAAGTGCACCGTGCCCTAAGGAGACCTGCCCCGAGTAACCAATCAAGAGAATCAGCGAAGCGATTCCAATGACATAAACTGCAACTGTTGCACCTTGATAGACGCGAAGTTCATCGAGTTGATTACTAATAAAGTAGAGAACAACTCCGAAGAAGATAAAGGTCAGTAGCGGATGTTTTTTAAGCACGGCGACCTGCCTTTGAACCTAAGAATCCTTGCGGGCGCACAATCAGGACAATGAGTAAGAGAAGGAATGCGACGATAAAGACCAGGGTTCCGCTGATGTAGATCTGTACAAAGGCAAGAACTAGTCCTAGGACGAGCGCGCCAAGAACTGAACCTGGAAGAGATTCAAGTCCACCGATAACTGCAGCGATAAATCCAAAGACAAGGAGCAAGCTAAATTCAAGTGACTCAGGTGAGAGCGCACCGTTTCCGTTAACGGTCTGCAAGATTCCAGCTGCAGCACCTGCAGCTCCGGCAATTGCCCATCCCAATGTACGGATTCCAGAGACGCGGATACCGGCAAGCTGAGCAATCTCTGGCGCATATGCAGCAGCACGTAGAGCCAGGCCGATATTTGTCTTCTGGAAGATAACGGTAACGGTGATCATCAGTGCGACCACAAAGAGAAGGACAAAGAGCGACATGGGGCTCATACCGATTGGGGTATCGCCAACTGTGAATCCGACTTTAGATAGCGGCGCTTCTAACTGAACATCTGCATGTCCCCAGATAAATCCAATAACTGCGCGAATAAGGCCAAGAAGTCCAAGGGTTGCAATGATCGGAGCGATCGCTGCAATTGCGCCTTGGCTGCTGTGCTTAAGAAGTGTGCGCATCAGGAAGAACTCGATAAATGCACTGAAGGCAGCGCCTAGAACCATTGCAAGAGGAAGCGCGATCCAGAAATTTCCTACGCGGGCTACAAGTTCGTAACCGATATAGGCAGAGAGCAGGGCCATACCTGCCTGTGCAAAGTTAACGACGCGAGTCGAGCGCCACACCAGGACCATAGAGATCGCCATCAGTGAATAGATTGATGCTGCGCTGATGCCGATGAGGAACATATCGAGAAGTTGATTCATGACGCCCCCTTAATATCCCAAGTAAGCAGTGCGAACTGCTGGGTCGGCCATGAGATCAGATGCACTTCCTGTTGCAGCGATTGTGCCTAGGTTGAGCACCACTCCGTAATCTGCAATCTTCAGCGCGCCCATTGCATTCTGTTCAACGAGAACAACAGTCATTCCCATTGAATCTACAATCTGGCGAATCGATTGAAAGATCTGTTCGATAACAAGCGGTGCAAGTCCAAGTGAAGGTTCATCCAATAGAAGCAATTGTGGGCGTGACATATATGCGCGGCCAATAGCCAACATCTGTCGCTCTCCACCGGAAAGCGTGTCTGCCTGTTGTGCACGACGCTCTGCAAGTCGTGGGAAGAGTTGGAAAACTTCTTCCTTTGTGGCCTTTGCTTCATTGCGATTGCGACGCCAGAGCGCACCAAGATCGAGATTCTCTTCGACTGAAAGTTGTGCGATCACTGATTTTCCTTCAGAGACATGTGAGACTCCGTGGCGCACATGATGTTCTGCCTTGCCACTTAAGAGGTTGTGATCCATCCAGGTAGCACTTCCAGATGAAGCACTCTTTAAACCTGACAAGGTGCGCATCAGGGTTGTCTTACCTGCACCATTTGAACCAATGACAGCAGCGAGCTGACCCTTAGCAACAGAGAATGAGATGTCATCGATTGCACGGATAGCACCGTGTGCCACGGTGAGGTGGTCGATCTTTAACATTAGGCCACCCCGGTTCCGAGGTAGGCAGCGATCACAGCTGGATCACGGCGAACTGTCTCAGCGCTGCCGCTTGCAATTACTTCACCGAAGTTAAGAACATAGAGCTGATCGCAGACGGTCATGACTACATCCATGTGGTGCTCAACAATCAGAATAGACATCGATGAGCGAAGGTTGCGAATCAGATCATTCATCCAGGCAATATCTTGCGCACCTAATCCACCGGCTGGCTCATCGAGCATCAAAATCTTTGGGTTGCTGACAAGCGCACGTGCAATGGCAACGCGCTTGGTATCTGGATACGAAAGTGAATCTGCGCGCTTATCTGAAAGGCTTCCGGCATAGACGCGCTCGAGCGCCCAGTGTGCGCGTTCGCGAAGATCACGCTCATCTTTCTTATTGCGACCAAAGCCTGCTGAGATCAATCCAGTTGTTGAAAACTTCTGTGCACCGATCATTACATTCTCTGCAACGGTCAGATCGGGAAATAGTCCGACTCCTTGCAAGGTGCGCGAGATTCCGAAAGATGTAAGTTCGTGTGTTGCTGGCCAACCATGAGACTTTCCATCGAGGGCAAAGGTGCCTGATGTTGGCTTCACGATTCCGCAGATTGCATTAAAGAGAGTTGTCTTGCCAGCGCCATTAGGGCCGATCAGTCCTACGACTTGATTACTTTCGAGATTGAGAAAGACATCATTGAGAGCTGTAAGTCCACCAAACTTCACGGTGAGGTTGGAGATTGAGAGGAGAGATTGTGAACTCAACTGCTTCTCCTACTCCGTTGTAAGTGAACTAGATCGGTAGATTCTAGGCACACGAGGGCCAATTCGTGTAACTATCTCGTAATTAATTGAGCCTGAGGCGCTCCCCCAGTCTTCGGCGGTGTAGCCCCCATCACTTCCATCTCCAAAGATTTCAACCCAATCACCGGAAATGGCTGGCGAATCTGGACCTAAATCGACAACGAATTGATCCATTGAGACGCGACCGATAATGGGAGCGCGATTGCCTTGGAAGAAAATTCCAGCTCCTTGGGCCACTCGAGGAATTCCATCGGCATAACCCATCGCAACAACACCTAACTTTGTATCGCGATCGGTTACAGCGGTTGCGCCGTATCCCACAGGAGATCCTGCTGGAACTTCTTTTACGAGATGAAGTTTTGCGCGCACTGTCATTGCCGACGCAAGTCCAAGAGATGCAGAACTTCCTAGTGTCTTTACATCAGGAGTAAGTCCATAGATAGCAATACCTGTGCGAACCATGTCGAACTTTGATTGCGGATCCTTCAGCGTTGCAGCTGAATTAGAAAGATGTCGAACGATATTGGTAAATCCAAATGATTCAAGAGTCGCGACCATTGTTGCAAAGCGATCACGTTGTAGATCATTCTGCGCTTGCCCTGGTTCATCTGCGCGGGCAAAGTGCGAAAAGATTCCCACAATATCTATATTGGCAACATGGTGTGCATCTAACTTGCCCCATTCGGCGAGAAAACCACCTCGTGTCATTCCGGTATCTACCTCAAGGTGCACACGTGGACGGCGATCTGATTTCACAGCACCAATCTCTTCTAAGGCAATGATCGAGGCCGCTGCTAATTCAATGTCGTGATCGACAGCTGACTTGTAATCAGATCCAGGCGGAACCAACCAGGCGAGAATCGGTGCAGTAATGCCAGCCTCGCGTAGCGCGATCGCTTCTTCCAAGAGCGCAACGCCAAGGTACGTCGCACCTCCAGCAAGTGCTGCGCGGGCAACTGGTACAAGGCCATGGCCGTACGCATCTGCCTTAACAACTGCCATGAGTTCAACGCCTGCAATCGACTTAAGGTGTGAAACATTTGCAGTGATGCGATCAAGATCAATGATCGCCTCTGCGCGATTATGGGTGGTCATCGTTCTAGGACCACCATGGCAGAGGCGATTCCGCCATCATGTGAAAGTGAGAGGTGCACCTGCGCACCATCTACTAAATCTGCAATCCCGCCACGGAAGAGAAATGCTGGTTTTCCATTTTCAAGATTGATGACCTCTGCTTCATGCCAGGCAAGGCCGTGAGCTGGACTCAGTGCTTTATAGAGCGCCTCTTTTGCGGCAAATCGTGCGGCTAAAGATGCAAGAGGTTTTTCGCGCTCTGCTGTGGTGAAGAGTTTTTCTAAAAGCCCCGGTGTGCGATTGATACTTTCCTCAAAGCGTTCGATATCTACGACATCGATGCCGATTCCATCAATCATGGGGTTGAGTCTAGTGCAGTTGGCTTTTCGACGGAACATACCTATCGACTGCAATTACAGCGACAAGGAGTGCACTTCCTACAAAGAGGCCGCCAAGTAAGTCGGTAAACCAATGTGTATGGCGAATTAATGAGACGGTACAGACGGTAAGTGATATCGCTGCAACGCCTGCGCTAGCAAGACGCCCCTGATATCTATCAACGTGGGCATATCGATAAATCAGATAAGCCAAGATTCCCCACGAAAGAACAGCATTAGATGCGTGTCCACTTGGATACGACATTCCCCCTGCATGCAAGAGATCGATTCCCATGCGCGGTTTTGTACGACCCAACAAGAGCTTTGATGCACCGACAACTAAGTTAAGGAGAATGAGAGATAGGAAAGCTAAGTTAAGTGGACGCCATGTCTTAAATTTCCAGGCGATAAATGCTGCAGCGATCAGTAAGACTGTCGCAGTCAAACCACGGAGCCCTAAATCATCAAGTCGGCGCAATATGAAACCGGCAAAACCATCAAATTGTGGCTTCGGCGAGCTATTGATTCGCTTATCAAAGACTGTCAGCGGACCATATGTGTAGACCTGTTGGGTAACAAGCAGAAATCCACCAAAGAGAATGGCTGACCAGCGAAAAGCTTTATTGCGCTGTGCTTTACGGATATCTGCTGCAAGGCTCATCTATTCAACCGTTACAGATTTAGCCAAGTTTCGTGGTTGATCAACATCGTTACCTCGGGTTACTGCCATCTCGTAGGCAAAGACTTGCAAAGGCACGGTTGCCAAGATTGGCTGCAAGAGTGCAGGGGCCAAAGGAATGCGAATAATGTGTTCTGCGCCGACGACGTTGTCACCTTCTTGAGCGATAACAATGACGCGAGCACCACGAGCTTTGACTTCCTGAATGTTGCTGAGCATCTTCTCGTCCAACGCGTTTTCATGTCCTGCTGGCAAGATTGCAATCACCGGTGTCTGCTTGATCGAATCGATCAGCGCGATAGGACCATGCTTGAGTTCGCCGCCTGCAAAACCTTCAGCGTGGATATAGGCAAGCTCTTTCAACTTCAGTGCACCTTCGAGAGCTACTGGATATCCCACGTTGCGACCTAAGAATAAGACGGTATCTGATGTTGCAAACTTTCGAGTCAATTCGCGAAGTGGCTCAACGGTCTCAAGGATCTGTTCGATCTGACCAGGAAGTTCAAGCATCTGGTGATAGATCGCCTTAACTTCGCTATCGCTGAGTACGTGGCGAACTTGTGCAAGCTTGAGACCTAAGAGATAGACGGCAACGATCTGAGTAAGTAGCGCCTTAGTTGAAGCAACTGCAATCTCAGGGCCAGCATGTGTGTAGATCACGGCATCTGATTCGCGTGGAATTGTTGAGCTATTGGTATTACAGATTGCTAAGACGCGCGCGCCTGCAACCTTTGCATGGCGCACCGCCATCAAGGTATCCATCGTTTCACCAGATTGAGAGATGGCAACAACGAGAGTTGAGCTATCAACGATTGGATCGCGGTAACGGTATTCGCTAGCGATCTCGACCTCAACGCTGATCTTTGCCCACTTTTCAATCGCATACTTTGCGACCATGCCTGCGTGATAAGCAGTACCGCAGGCAATCACAACAATCTTCTTCAGCGCTGCAATCTCGCTATCGGACATATGTAGCTCATCGATAAGGATCTGATCGTTATCGCTTAAGCGTCCGATCAAGGTATCTGCAACAGCTTTAGGTTGTTCAAAGATTTCTTTGAGCATGAAGTGGGTAAATCCACCCTTTTGCGCAGCTGCTGCATCCCAAGTGATCTCATATTCACGAGGTGCAATTGGGGATCCATCGAGATCGATAATTTCAATTGATGATGGAGTAATTGTGATGATCTCATCTTGGCCAAGTTCGATAGCGCGCTTGGTGTAATCGATAAATGCAGCAACATCTGAAGCTAAGAAGTTCTCGCCATCACCGATTCCGGCAACAAGGGGTGAGTTACGGCGAACACCAACGATGCGCTCTGGATCATCGGCGTGGACTGCTAGCAAGGTAAACGAGCCGCGTAGTAATTTAACTGCAGCGCGCATTGCTTGGGTTAGGTCTCCCCCATGCTCTTTACGAAGATCAGATAAAAGGTGCGCTACAGATTCGGTATCGGTATCTGAGGTAAAGGTGTGACCGCGTGATTCAAGTTCAGTTTTTAGCTCTGAGTAATTTTCGATGATTCCGTTATGGATTACGGCGAGCTTTCCCTCGTTATCAACATGAGGATGTGCGTTGCGATCTGTCGGACCACCATGGGTTGCCCAGCGCGTGTGGCTAATTCCTGAATGCACCGTTGGAATATTTGGAGATAAGGCGCTCTCGAGATTGGCAAGCTTTCCGGCACGCTTTTCAATAAAGAGCGATGTCGGAGTTCCTAGAGCGATACCTGCTGAGTCATAGCCGCGATATTCAAGTCTGCGCAGACCTTCAATGAGTGGTCCTAAAGCCGAACGTGCGCCTGTGTATCCCACAATGCCGCACATTGGATGATCTCCTTAGAGAGAAAGTTCTTTTCTTACGACATCTGCAAGCGTTGTCGCAACTTCAGAGGCAAGGTTATCACTCTGGGCTTCAACCATGACTCTGACAAGGGCTTCTGTACCCGAGGCGCGCAGAAGAACTCGTCCTGATGTTCCCAGCGTTGCCTCAGCAGCGGTGACAGCATCTGCAATCGCCTTTGATGCAGCGAGCTTATCTTTATCGACGCCCTTCACATTTATTAATACTTGCGGGAAGCGCACCATTGCAGATGCCAGCTCTGTCAAAGTTTTCTTGCTCCGTGCAACTTCTTGTGAAATCGCAAGGGCTGTTAGAAGTCCATCGCCAGTATTTGCAAACTTTCGCATAATGACGTGCCCTGATTGTTCGCCACCTAAAACAAAATCTTTTTCGAGCATACGCTCAAGGACATAACGATCTCCCACTGGAGTTGTCTCGACCTTGATACCGGCTGCCTCCATGGCACGGATAAATCCGAGATTGCTCATGACGGTACCAACAACGGTATCTGCCTTAAGTTCACCGCTTGCCTTCATACCGATTGCAAGGATCGCCATAATCATGTCGCCATCGATCTCGTTACCTTGGGCATCTACTGCAAGGCAGCGATCTGCATCGCCATCGTGGGCAATTCCAAAGTCCGCACCTTCTTTTACAACTGCAGCTTTGAGGTTTGCAAGGTAGGTAGATCCACAATCGTCATTGATATTCCAGCCATCTGGAGTATGTGAGATTGCGATGACCTTAGCTCCGGCACGGGCGAGCGCATCAGGTGCAACGTAAGACGCTGCGCCATTTGCACAATCAACCACGATAGTTAGACCATCAAGGCGAGTGTGTACTGAAGTCATTAAATGTTCGATGTACTTCTCTTTGGCGCTCTCATCAACAATTGCGCGACCTACGCCACGACCTGTTGGACGCTCCCATGGCTCACCAATGCGGGCTTCAATCAACGCTTCAATTGCATCATCGAGCTTTCCGCCACCGCGAGCAAATAACTTGATTCCGTTATCTGGCATTGCGTTGTGTGAGGCCGAGATCATTACGCCAAGGTCGGCCTCTGTGCTTGCAACCAAGTATGAGATTGCTGGAGTTGGTAGAACACCCACGCGATAGACATCTACTCCGGCGCTCGTGAGCCCTGCAACGACAGCTGCTTCAAGGAACTCACCGGATGCGCGTGAATCCTGGCCCACAATTGCGCGTGGGCGTACAGATTTATCGTGGAAACTCTCAACGAGAATATGGGCAGCAGCAACTGCTACATCGAGTGCGAGTTCAGCGGTAAGTACCTGGCCATTAGCCAAGCCGCGGATTCCATCTGTACCAAATAGGGACATGAGCACCGCTCTTTAAGTGAATTAACGCTTTGAGTATTGTGAACGCTTACGTGCCTTCTTAAGGCCGTACTTCTTGCGCTCGATAACACGTGCATCACGTGAAAGGAATCCAGCCTTCTTCAACGCTGGACGGTGTGCTTCCACATCAATTTCGTTGAGTGAGCGTGCAACGCCAAGGCGA
>JACCDN010139078.1_pt1 | contig 14512 bp, 10 predicted proteins | sample 7441691 | NCBI WGS metagenome assembly JACCDN01 (sample SAMN15323439, study PRJNA562643) | freshwater metagenome | isolation source: river surface water | place: USA:Blue River Watershed | collected 2017-08-16
AACTATGAGCAACAAGAATAATAGGGTCTTGAATATTGGCTAAGGTATTTTGTAAGCCACTTACCCATGCGTTTTTTTTCGGCGCATCCCAATCGGATTGTTCAACCCAATGGCTATGTGGAATTTTTTTAAACCATTGCATTTGCCAATGATCGCCTAGCGAGTTGCCATAACCAGGAACAAAAACTGTCTGAATCATATTGATTTACCTTAAGGTATATTTACTTATCGCATGAACGAACCGTTATTAATATCTATACAAATGCCATTAATATATTCCGGTGATTCTGTTCCCAGCCAGCCTATTGCAGTGGCTACTTCTTGCGCTGTCGCAAAACGGTGCGATATCACTGATTGCTTAAATGCGGCTTTTCGCGCTTCAGGAATAGTAGCGAGCATGTCGGTTTCGGTGGGGCTTGCTGCAACGGCGTTAACCAAAATTCCTTCTGGGCCTAAAATTTTTGCATAGCTTTTTGTGGCGTTGATTAGGCCCGCTTTTGTAATGCCGTACCAAATATCAGGATGGCCAATTTGGCCGGCAATGGACGCATTATTTACAATTCGCCCAGATTTACGTTGAATCATTTTTTTTGCAACGGCATTTATAAAGGCAATGGGTGCTTCTATATTGACTTTGTTTATGTATTCAATTTTTTCTTGGGGGTAATTGTCATAAGGCAAGGAAAGCATTATTCCTGCATTGTTGATAAGTACATCTAGATCGCCTAAGTTGGAGATAAGATTGGGTATGTCGCCTATTTGCGTTATATCAAATTGAATACTCTGCACTTGATCGTTTGCCGCAAATTCAAATTCTGTAAAGTCCCTTGCAACGACAATAACTTTGTAATTTCTTCCTAGAAAAAATCGAGTGGTTTCTAATCCGATTCCTTTGTTTCCGCCAGTAATAAGCACTGTTTTCATAAGCTAGTCCTTCGTAATGAGTATGGTAAATAGTGTAATCAGTAAAGTAGGTTGCGGTTGTGTGGGCAAGCTACTATTTTTTTAGCTTGCGTACGCTTCCGGCATTTTCGGAAAAAGTTTTTTTAAATATTCGTGAAAAAGATGACTCGGATTGATAGCCCACTCTTTCAGCGACATCTGCAATGCTAAGGCCGTCCCGCAAATAACTCCACGCCAATTGCATGCGCCACCAAGTGAGGTATTGCATGGGCGTCCAGCCACTTGTTTCTCGAAATGTTTTTGCAAATTGCGTGCGTGATTGTGCGGCGCACTGCGCCATGGTTTCCAGTGTCCAATTGTTTGCAGGTGATCGATGAATGGCGGTTAAGGCTACTGAAAGCCGCGGATGACCATAGAGCGCCAAAATACCTAATTGCGGTTTGTGGTTTTGCAGATAGTGTCGCAGCGCTTGGATAAAAAGAATTTCAGATACTCGATCTAAAAGAACACTGGATGCTGCTGTGTTGGTAAAGCTCTCGGTAAGAATCAATTCAAAAATGGGCGCTAGCCATGTTTGGGCTTGTTCATGAGTGATAAGCATAACCGCCGGTAGTGCATCCAACAGTTGGCTGCTGGCGGTGTGCTGAAAGCGTAACTTACCGCAGAGCATGCCTATACCGTCTTTGCCGGTGGCCATCGCGTAGGGCAGGTGTTCTTGTTGCCCGCTGGCAGGTTTTAGCGGTGTCATTGAGTGTTTTATTTCCCGAGGGAAAACAACTAAATCTCCCCGATTGAGCTCGGTATCCAAATGCCCTGGCACATAAAGATGACATTCGCCTTGGGTCACTACATGGAAACAAGTGGCACCGGGTTCGTATTCATCTAACCGCCAGTCGCCGCAGACGAAAGCGTTGTGGTAAATCTCTGCGTCTAAGCGAATCATGCGGATCAAATCAGAAAATGCATCCAAAGCGTACTCCTGAACAGTATATTGGTACCAATTGGCATTATCCGTACGGTTCACTCAGTATAAAGTACTTCTACTGAATCATCTAGATTCAGCTATCCATTTATTGAGGAGTATTTCTATGACCGCATTTACCGCTTATAGCATCGCCACCGCAGCACCAGAACTTAAGCCCACACTAGAGGCTATTGAGAAGAACTTTGGGTTTATCCCCAATCTCTTTGCGTACATGGCTGAAGCGCCTTTAACCATAGAGGCATACCTTGCGCTCAACGCGTTAATTGCCAAAAGCTCCTTTACACCACAGCAGGCACAAGTAGCACTTTTGGCTGTGAGCGTTGAAAACCAATGTGGTTTCTGCTCGGTTGCACACCGCGCCATTGGCAAAAAAGTAGGGGCAAATCAACAAACGCTAGACGCACTTAATAACAACTCACTGGTTGAGGATTTAAAGGATCAAGCGCTTGCGACATTTGTTCGTGCAGTGGTGAAAGAGCGTGGGTGGGTTGCAGGGGCAGTTGTGGATCAGTTTTTGGCGAGCGGTTTTACCAAGCAACAGGTGTTTGAGGTTATGTTAATAGTGGCTATTAAAACATTGTCTAACTACAGCAATCACATTTCACAACCTGAGCCTAATCCAGAGTTATTGGCCATGGTGTAGGGCGCATCTATCAAGTACGACCTAGGGCGCATCTAAAGCGAAGCGTGGTGCGCCGTATTCTTAGCCTCTGCATTCATGTAAACCATAGAGGCATATAGTTTCATCCTGTGCGACTTCTCTCATTTCATTCTCATTATGCTTGTTACCATCTTGGTAATGATTCCTTCGCCAATGGTACCCGTGATGAACAACAGTAGCTTTTTAGCCAAATTTTTCTTCACCAGTTGTATTCTCTTAACGTTTGTATCTTGCGGCGGTGGTTCATCTGGTGGTGGCTCCGGTACGCCTACTGCATCGAGTGTTGCACAGAGTAGTGCTTCAAGCAGTAACTCTTCCCTAGTCAGTAGCTCGTCATCTACTTCCTCATCGGCAAGTGCTTTGGCTGCGCCACAAAATATTGCAGTTGTCCCCGCTAATGGATCAGTAACGCTAACCTGGAATGCAGTGGTTGGTGCGACTAGTTACAATATTTATTATGCCTCTGAAGCCAAAATTTTAATTCGCAGTATTGCCAGTTTTGATGACGGTACAATGTTGCAGAATGTCAGTTCTCCCCGCTTTATTAATTCTTTGCGTAATAATGAAACCTATTATTTTGTCGTTACTGCGGTGAGCGGTAATGTAGAAAGTTTGGCGAGTCTTGAAGTTAGTGCAACTCCTAGCGCGATTGACGTTTCCAAGCAGCCAACTGCACAGGAAGTGTTGGTGATGGAGCTTGTTAATCGTGCGCGCGCTAACCCTGAAGCAGAAGCTGCGCGTTATGGCATTGGTTTAAATGATGGCATTACGGGAGCTGCAATTACGGCGACGCCGAAACAGCCGCTTGCGCATAATTTATTGTTAATTGATTCTGCGCGCACTCATTCACAATGGATGTTGGAAGTAGATATTTTTTCGCATACAGGTATTAATAATTCTACCCCTACAGCGCGTATGAGTACGGCGGGTTATGTTTTTACCGGTAGTTGGATGAGCGGTGAAAATATTGCTTGGGGTGGTACAACAGGTTCTAGTATTAATTTAACCAATTATGCGCTTCAACATCACGAAGGCTTATTTAAATCACCGGGGCATCGCCTCAATATTCTTGAAGCTAATTTTCGCGAGTTGGGCGTTGGGCAAAAGCAGGGTTTTTTTCTCAGTAATGGTAATAATTATTTATCCTCAATGCTGGCGCAAAATTTTGCGCGCTCCGGTTCTAGTTATTATTTAACAGGTGTTGTGTATAAAGACTTAAACAACAATGAGTTTTACGATGTGGGCGAGGGCTTAAACGGTATTAATATAAGCTTTAATGGCGCGACTTATTCTGTATATGCAACCGGTGCATATAGTATTCCGGTTAGCAATGGCACCTATAATCTAACGATTACGGGCGATGCGCTTGGCTCGGCGACTTTTAGTAGCGTGCAAGTTAATAACGCGAATGTGAAAATGGATGTTCTTCTAATAGACAATAATATTAAGGTTGTTTTACCCTAGTGTTTGCATTAAATTTTTTAAATGTCTATTTTTGTTTCTTTTGAACAAAAATACTAAAAATTTTACGCATAAAAAATGGCTGACGAGCACTAACCCGTCAGCCATTTTTTATGGTGGCGACTAAGTGAATTATGATTCCATATTGAAATCGTAACTCAAACTTTGCGTGGGTTCTTGCAGGTAGTGGCCTTGGATATAGTGTGCGCCCGCTTGCCAGAGTGTAGAAAGAACACTGGCATTTTCTACAAAAGGAACAATGGTCACTTTATTTTCGGCGTGTAGCTTTTCAATAATTTCAATTAAGGCTGCTGAGCTTTCATTTTTGTGCTGAATGTCGCTAGTGAAAGAGCCGTCGATTTTGATCATGCTTACAGGGACGTGTCTGAGTGCATTGAAGGGGTTAAGTGAGCAGCCAAAGTTGGTGATCGACATTTGGGTTTTCATTTTTTGCAAACCTTCTGCAAAACTTTTAGCTGCGTTCATATGATTGGTGACATCCACTTCGTTGGCTTGAAATGTAATCGCGTCTGGCGATAATTTAGCGGCTTTAAACGCAACTGCAAGCCAAGGCAATAGTGTTTCATCGCAGAGTGATTGGCGCCCTAGATTCACAATTAATTTTGTTTTGTTGCCTTTGCTGCGGTGCTGTGACAACATTTTTATGGATTCTAAAATTACCCAGCGGTCAATTTTAATGCTTAAGTTGATTTTGCTGGCGGCTTCAAGGAATTCGTCTGGCTCAATATCTACGCCCGCTTCATTGATCATGCGCAAATATACTTCGTAATACTCTTCTTCTGAGCCGCGTAAACTAATAATAGGTTGAAACAATAAACGGAATTTATCGTTATCCAATGCGTGCTGTATTTCAGCGGCCATATCGCGCACTGTATCCACGACCACAGCTTCGGGTTCAAACAGGCTGGCGTTATTGCCTTGTGCTGTACGCACTTTTTCCATAGCTGTACGCGCTTGTTCAATCACAGTGCCAGCATTGGTTGAGGTTTCATTAATAATAGATATGCCTACGCTGCAGGTTAGCTGTAAGGTCTTGTTGTCTATTTCAATGATATGGTTTTCAAGTAACTTGCATAATTGCAGTGCGCGATTCACGGCTGCATCGGCTTTGATGTTGGGAATTAACAGGGTAAAACTGGTGTCGCCAAAACGCGCCAAAATATCAGTGGTATTTATTTTTTCGCGCAGAATGGTAGAAATATCGCCCAGCACTAAATCAGAACCGGCTACTCCAAACGCTGAAGATACGCGTTCAGCAAAACCATCAAGTTCAATGTAAAGCAAACTTAAAGACTGCTGGTCGCCAATATGATCAATCGTGTGCTCCAAGGTTTGAATCATGTGTTGGCGATTGTAGAGGCCGGTCACTAAATCTTGCGATTTAATTTGGTCGATTTGCGCTTGCAATTCTTCGTTATTATGTTGCACCTCATGGCGTGTTGCGCGTGCTAAAAACTGAATGCAAGGCTCTTCGTCGTAGGTGACGTGAGAGACTTCCAAGTTAATGGCCGTTGGCGTGCCATCTTGCATAACGCCGCCAAAAGCTAATTGGCTTGAGCCTACGTCTTCGCCTTTTAGTGTGAATTCTTTTAGGAAGTTTTTGAGTTTATTTTGCTCGGCATCGGCCACCATATCCATGATGGGCATGCACTCAATATCGTCGCGATTTTCAAAGCCAAAAAGTTCGGCAAAGGATTCATTGGCGTACAGATAAAGGCCATCTTGTACGTAGGCTATAGCATCGCGTGAAGAATCTAATAATTGCTGGCTGCGGCGCTCTGCTTCACGGAAGCGGCGGTCGGCGGCGCGGCGCGCTTGACGATCCATACGGTTAATCATTTCGCGTTGAATAACCAATAACAGATGTTGATCATCATCAAGGTTAATGACATCAGCTGCGCCCATTTTCATGCCTTCCACTCGCGCAAAAGGCTCTTCATCTTCATGCAGCAAAATGACCGGTACGTCCTTGTTCAGACGGCGAATGTGTTTAAGTGCAATTTGTGGGGTGGGGTTGGTAGTGTTGTCATTACCAATCAATAAATCCCACGTTTGCTCTTGGAGCAGTTTAACCAAAGCTTCTTCGCTATCCACATGCTGTGCTCGGCTAGGTCTGCCAGCGTTGTGCAGCATACTGATTAAGCGCTCTGCCTCAGTGCGCGAGTTATTGAGAATAATAAGGCGAATGGTGTCTATAGAAGTCATATTATGTTTTCTGTGCCGATCCTTTAACCGCTGTATACGGTAGCTATTAACCATTGGGCGCGCTATCTGCGCCACGTATCGGTAACGAGTTGCTATGAGTCTTTGACTAATCTAGCTCGAAGTATGCGGCTATCTTACTTAAATCTGATATTTGCTCAAGCTTAGCGTCGATTTATGCGACCTAGTTAACCTTGTCACATATTTATCGGTGCCCATTTCACAGCCTTTCTGTTGAACCTGTATTTGACGAGCGTTTCGATCGATCGCTTTTATGAAATTACCTTAATTTTTTTGTTTGCTCAGGAATCCCAGATTGAATCGAAATCATCATTCTTTGCGGTTTCTTTGGGCTTACCTGTGGCGAGTTCACGGTAGGTAAATTGGCTAAACGCGCCTGTGGCAAATAGCCGACGTGTTAATTGAATGCTTTGCTGGTCAATATCTGCGCCATTGTTAACACGTTTAAATATTCGGGCTTTGCTATATTCGCGAAACGACACTGCATTGGTAATTAATGTAGCTGGTTGGTTAATGGCTTTAAGGGGGGGGATCTCCAAAGCGCGCAAATATTCTGAAGTGTCGCCGGTTTTATGAATCATAGCTAAACCGACAGGCGTTGCGCTGGCAGCCAGAATTTGAATACCTAATTGGGTTGCCCCCTTGGTTTGATTAGCCCAACGCACTACACCAAGACTCCACCGATTGCGTAGAGGATCGCGCAACCCCAGAAGTTCGCCAGCTTTAACTTGATTAGGAATTTCATCGCGCCATTCAATGCAGTAACCACCTGGGCTGCTGTCAATTAAGGGCACGTGGTAAATTGGGTTCGCATCTTTAAACTCTTCTGCTTCCTGCTTTTTAATAGCGTTCTCGATACTGTCGGTTGCAAGAGAGCGACCAGCAAGTGGAGTACCTGCAATATCAAATGCATCATCCCAAGGGTCTTCTTTGGTTTTCTGCTTGGCGGTGTTTTTTAGCATGACACCACGCTTTTGAAAAATAGACCCCACCTTGTCCGCAGATTGCATGCCGATGGTTCTGTTCAGGAAGTGAGTGAAATTGGTCTCTCCTGCAAGTTGATAATGAATATTGGAAAGGCCAACGGCTACATCAAGCGCGCCTTGGCTTTCTTGACGTTCGAAATTGCGCTGCGCCAACAAATTCCATGCTTGAATCAGATGCAAGGTGAGTGAGGAGGTCAGTTGTAATTCATTACGTAAGCTTGTGTTATCAATGGATTCTGTATTACTGGCAGCATTCACTTCCATGAGTTTTTTGCAGATCAGGGTTGTGTTCAGTTCCAGTAGCAGAGTGTTTTCATCAGCCGTGAAGCGTGAGCGATAAAGTGGTGGGCGATTGCTGTTGAGAGCCACTGCAAATAAATTGTCATGGTTGCCAGTTTGGGGATCATGAAGTCGTGCTAAAAGGCTCAAATCATCCAAAGCTTCAAAAGTAGAGAGAATTTCATCCTGTCGCAGTTGGTTCGGGCGCGCGCAGGCTAACAGCAGAGCACGTACATAGGTGAGGGTAATGGTGTTGCAATGCTGCAGGTGTGGGTGGTCATCTGTTACCGTATTTTCGGTAACGCCTAGGTGCAGAGCGATTTGATAGAGTGCGTGCAGCTCGGCCCAGAGTTGGCCTGAAATGGGCACATAAAGTTGATAATACCTGAGCAATAGCAGGCTTAACCCGGTGACAGCGCGATGAATTGCTAGGGTCAGTAAATCAGTATTGGCGTTGGCTTGGTTACAGAGATCGCGCACGGCGACAAGGTAGCCATTAATCATGTGCTTCTGCAATGCTTGCGCAATAGTGGCGGTTTTCACTGCAGGTTCCGGCAAAATGAGCGGTTGGTTCAGAAAGTTTTGGGTGAGCCCTTCAATAGATTGCAGGGTTGGCTGGCGCAAACTTTCCAGGATTTGAATACGGTTTCCGGGCGTAGTTTGGAACCGGCCAACATCCGGTAAGGCTTGATAGAGCAGGCCACTGACAAATTGCACTTGCGTCAGTGGGAGTGAGCGAACCCAAGCTTTAATACTGGAATCTCGAGAACCATCACAAAAGCTCAGTTGTGCCAGATCCTGTATGGGCACATTGAGTTGTTCAGTCAATTCTTTGATGGTCTGGAGTTTTGTCATCGCCTTACGACTATCGCCCTGATGATCTTGAAAATGTTATTACACTATAGACCAATTATTCCGAGTGGCCTGAGTTTGTGATCTAAGACGTGTGCTAATTATTGTTTTTCTGAATTTTACTATCTAACTCTAGGAGCCGCTCTGGGGTGCCAACATCGCTCCAGCCACCGCGATAGACTTGTGCACTAATTCGATTCTGTGCAATTCCAAATCGTAAGACCTCGCCCAAGGGAAATTTGTTGCGTTGTTGGGGGTAGGTGTTAATCAAGCGAGGGTGAATGAGGCTGATTCCGCTAAAGGTAAATTTGGGAAGGTCTGGGTTGTTCTCCAGCCGTCCTTCTGGATTGGGGGAGAAGTCGCCAGCGAGGTGAAACTCTGGGTTGGGGACGAGTACAAGGTGGGCATCTTCATCATTCCGCAGGCTATAGGCGGCAAGTTCCCCTAGCGGGTAATCTGTCCAGACATCGCCATTAATCAGAATAAAAGGTTCTGTGCCAAGCAGTGGGAGTGCGTGCAGCAAAGCGCCTGCGGTTTCCAAGGGCTCTGGCTCTTCGGAATACTTGACATGTAAACCAAACTTAGCTCCATTGCCCACAAAATCGCGAATTTTATCGCCCAAGTAGGCGAGGTTGATGATGACTTCGCTTACACCTAGTTTTGCCAATGCCTCTAAATGATATTGCAGCAGCGGCTTACCACCGACTGAGAGCATAGGCTTGGGTAGGTTATCGGTTAGAGGACGCATGCGCTGACCAAGCCCTGCAGCGAGAATCATAGCCTTCATTGAGTATCACCTGCTTGGCGATAATCGCGGTACCAAGTTTGTTGCTCTGCAAGCGGCAATAGTTTTTCGCAGAACCAATTCTTAAACGGTTTAAGCTCAGGATAGTTCTGGGCAACTTCTAGTGTGTAGCGAATGACTAGCGGTAAGTCTTTCAGGTAATGGGGTTTGCCATCGCGCAAATCCAAACGTGCAAATATGCCCAAGACTTTAATGTGGCGCTGTAGCCCCAGCCAATCAAACCAGCGTAGGTAGGTTTGCTCGTCAATATGGGAATCTACCACGCCCGCTTTGATAGCCATTTGGCGATAATTAAGCGCCCAAACAGTGACCTGATCTGCGGGCCAGCGGATATAGCAATCGCGGAGCAGTGACACCAAATCATAGGTGCAGCCGCCCCAGAGTGCGCCTTGAAAATCTATAACTCCAAAGCTGTTGTCCTGACGAATTAATAGATTACGCGAATGGAAGTCGCGGTGAACCAAGCATTGTGGTTGTTCTAGCGCTGATTCCTCTAATGCCTTAAACACTAGGTCGAGCATGGCGTGTTCTGTGGGATTGAGCTGATAACCCAAGAGCGCACCTGCGAACCATTCGCTAAAAATAGTGAGTTCACGGCGCAAGAGTTCAAGGTCATAACGGGGCACCAGCGCAGGTTGATCAGGGCAGGCCGCTAACCTGACAAGGCTTGTGAATGCCTCGCGATAGAGCTTATCAGCGGTGACCGGGGTAAGTTGGCGATGCAAAAGCTCATCACCAAAATCCTCTACTAACAGAAAACCTAAGATTTCATCTGCCGCCAGAATTTTGGGGGTGTTCACCTTGTGTTCGTTTAAGTAGCGGGCGAGAGCGACAAACTGGCGGGTATCTTCGGTTTGGGGTGGGGCGTCTACCGCGAGCCACTGCGACGGAGTCGTAAAACGAAAATAGCGGCGAAAACCGGCATCACTGGCGATGGGGTTTAGCTTAATGGATGCAGGTTCGCAACCGAGCTCATGGGCAACCCAGCGGCTGAGTTGTTGTTCGCGCTCATGGGGCGTAAAAGCCGAGGGCATGGGGGCTCCAAAATAGTTGGGTCGCAAGAATGGGGGCGATTCTAGCACTGGCTGGCGAACAAAATCTCCGTTAGGCGGTGCCTCTTAAATGCTTTTTATTGCATCTTTAGTTTTGTTTGTGTTTTTGTTTGTGAAGGATTCGCGGTGAATTCATTCCCTGCCACCGCTGATTGCAGTAGAATCGCGGCAATTTTTTGCGTGATCCCAAGTCCGTTACTACTAGGTTGATGCTTTTTTTAGGCGGCACCTTTTTAGGCGTGCACTGTGGGATACCACTCCAACGAGATAGCTGTTAATGGCTTTAGCCCCCAAGTTTCCTTTAGCTCCAATGACAATAGGTATACGTGCTGCTGGATTGGCGGCCTGTTTACCTGTTATGGGTTTGCTTTTCTCTGCAAATAGTTGGGCAGATGATGCCGCACAGCAGTTGCGTAAAAATTTTGAAGATAGTCAGCAATTAGACTGGGTTCCTCTCGAGAATTTAACGGACGCACAAAAGCTAACAGTTCCCAACAGCTGCTGTAAGGGCGCCTATGTTCCGCCCGCTAGGGGCGATGGCGATGCCACTTTAAACCCCGAATCCGCTCCGTTACGCTCTCATGCCGATGAGCAAACCAGTGAAGGTCAGTCTCGAGTTACTTTCAGCGGCAATGTAGCCATCACCCAAGGCAATCGCTCAATTAGTACTGACAGCGTGAGCTACGACAAAGAGACTGGCCAAGCTAGCCTCACGGGTGGTATTCAGGTACGCGACCCCAATGTCATGATCCGCGCCGACTCGGGTGACATGAATTTAGAAGCTGGTGATGCGCATTTTAAGAACACTCGGTTTGTACTCTATGAAAGCCGTATTCACGGTGTTGCAGGCAGTCTTCATAAGTTTGGCGATAACATCATCAACCTTGAACAAAGCCTGATTAGTAGCTGTGAGCCGGGCGATAACGCGTGGTCGATTCGCGGGTCTGAGATCAGTTTGCATCCTGATGAGAATTACGGCACCGCTAAAAATATGCGGATCAATATTCAGGATATTCCGGTCTTCTATTTGCCCTACATTCGTTTTCCTGTTGGTAACGAGCGCCTTACGGGTTTTTTAATTCCTACGCCGGGCTACAGCAAACGTAATGGGTCTGAGCTTGCTGTTCCGTTTTATTGGAATATTGCACCCAATGCGGACGCCACCTTTACCTCGCATTATTTATCCAACCGCGGTTTCATGCTTGAAACCGAGGTGCGTCATTTGTCGCGCTATTTTGATACCGAGTTGAAGAGTAGCGTGATCAATAATGATAAGGGTGGCTTCAGTAGCTTCCTTGAAAGTCAGATTGCACAGGGGTTGTTAACCGAAGAGGAAGCCTACCCTTACCGCGACCACGATCGCTGGTATGCCAAGTTAGAGCAAACAGGGGGTATGGGTCAGGATTGGTCTACCAATATTAATTATGCCGACCTCAGTGACAAAGACTATTTGCGCGATATGTATAACAGTTCTACGGATTCCAATCGGCAGGCCTTTATTCGCCAAACCGCGTCCGCTGACTATCGCTCGGAGCATTGGTTTAGCGGCATAAAAGTGGATGAATACCGCTTATTAACAACTACTCAGCTGCCTTACCGAGAATTGCCGCGTATTCACTTTAATGGCAATTATCAAATCAATGATTGGGTATTAAAGCTCAATAACGAATACGTTAATTTTGTGCAAAATCGCTATTTTGCGAACTCTTTTACAACGCCGGAGACGCTCGCGCAGGCGCTTGCGAATACCATATATGGCGATCGTATCAACACAGATTACAGTCTGACATGGGATAAAAACTATACTTGGGGCTTCGTAAAACCGAGTGTTGCGGTAAAGGGCTTGGCTTATCAGTTGGATAGCAAGAGCTTGGTAGCAGGTGCAGATGCCTCCCCCAGCTTTGTTGTGCCTCAGGCTAGCTTGGATGCGGGCCTCTACTTTGAACGCGATCTGGGCAACAATTACTTACAAACCTTAGAGCCAAGAGCCTTTTATTTCTACAGTGGTTACAAAAATCAAGATTCACTCTATAAGCTCACGCCCAATCAGTTGAGTTTTGTGAACTTTGATACGGGCGATCTAACATTTAACTACAACCAACTATTCCGAACTACGCGCTTTGCGGGTGGCGATCGCTTGGATGATGCCAATCAGCTCTCTTTGGGCATTTCAACCGCGTTTTCTTCCAAGCAAACAGGCATTGAGCGTTTGCGTATGAGCCTCGGCCAGATTTTTTATGCGAAGGATCGACAAGTTTTGGCTTACGATCCTGATCAAACGGTCAATCAGTCCATATTAGAGGAAAACACTCGTGTCTCCTCAAATTGGGCCGTGCAGGTGAGTGGCCAGGTTCGCAAGGGGCTTCATATCAGCGCAGATGCGGCCTACGATCAGCGCGCGGATCATTTGGAGAACGCCAATGCAGGTCTCCACTATATGGACGATTCTCATCGCATATTTAACCTGACCTATCGTTATGCGTTAAAGGTGTTGAATACTAGCCCCTTACAGCCAACGCCGATTCAGCCGCAGTCTATGAATCAATTGGATGCCTCAATAGTTCTGCCGATTAACAGTCGTTGGAGTATTATCGCGCGCAACAATCGCGATTTTACTCATGGCGTGGAACTAGATACCTTTGCCGGGCTCGAATACAACGATTGCTGTTACCGGGTTAGGGTAATGGGGCGCCGTTGGTTGCGGGTTGACTACACCACACCAGACTTCTTTGCCAACCTAAAGAACGATGACTTTGAGCCGGGCATCATGATTGAATTGGAGCTCAAGGGCTTGGGCAGTATGGACAAACAAATCGACAATTTACTGGAAAAAACCATTACGGGTTTTACAGAACGCGAAAAAACTTTACGCTAAACAACAAGTGAAAACATTATGCAAAGTAGATTAACTAAAAAATATTCCAGCCTGTTTGCCGCCACGCTTTTGTTAGTGGGATCGCAGGTATTCTTGGGTCCACAGGCGTTGGCAGCAAAATCCGTAGGCCTTGATCGTGTAGTCGCGATTGTTGACGAAGATGTGGTGCTCGAGAGTGAGTTAAACGATAGAGCTCTGGCGGTCATGCAGCGCTTAAAGGGGCAGTATACTCAGTTGCCAGACGAAGCCGTATTGCGTAAACAAGTGCTCGAGCAATTAATTGTTGAGCGAATTGAAATTGGTTTAGCTAAGCGCTACGAGATTAAAGTCGAAGAGGAAGAAATCGATCAGGCGATAGCACGTGTTCGCGAAAAAAATAAAATGACCGATGCTCAATTTGAAACTGATTTAAAACGTCAGGGTTTGACAATGGCTGGTCTGCGTAATCAAATTCGTGATGAGCTTACGATTAATCATTTGCAACAAGGTGTCGTGAGCAACCGCATTAAAATTAGTCCGCAGGAAATCGATAACTTTCTTGCGTCAAGTGACGGCAAGTTTGCAACCTCACCCGATTTTCATATTGGCCATATATTAATTGCGCTGCCTGGTTCGGCTGATGCTGATGCAATTGCGGCTGCGGAACAAAAGGCTAAAGATATTTATCAAAAATTACAAAATGGTGCTGATTTTGCGCAGCTTGCGATTGCAAACTCAAATGATCAAGCCGCTCTGCAGGGGGGCGACATAGGTTGGCGTAAGCTCGCTCAATTACCAGAGTTGTTTGGGAATCAATTGATCGGATTAAAAACCGGTGCAGTTTCCGCCCCTTTCCGTAGCGGCGCTGGCTTCCATATTCTCAAAAATATTGAGCAACGAGGTGGCGGGCAACAATTAATTGAACAAACCCATGCCCGCCATATTCTAGTGAAAACATCAGAGATTATGGATGATAATCAAGCGCGTGAAAAATTACTGGCTTTGAAAGATAGAATTGAAAAAGGAGAAGACTTTGCCAAACTCGCTAAAGAAAACTCTGAAGATACGGGTTCTATGTTGAATGGGGGTGATTTAGGTTGGTCTTCACCAGGTATGTTTGTGGCAGCCTTTGAGGAGGCCTTGGCAAATACTTCCATTGGTAAAATAAGCCGTCCTTTCAAGAGTCAATTCGGTTGGCATATTCTGGAGGTAATAGAACGTCGCAAAGAGGATATGAGCGAACAAGTGAAGCGCAATCAGGCGCAAAATATGATTCGTTCGCGCCGCTTCGATGAAGAGTTTCAGTTGTGGCTTACACAGATTCGTGAAGAAGCCTTCGTGGAAATTAAATTAAACTAATTACACAATAATCAAAACGCGGCTAGACAAGTTTAATTAACAAACTCAGGTTTGTGTAATGTATAACTTTG
>JACCDN010506581.1_pt1 | contig 14508 bp, 11 predicted proteins | sample 7441691 | NCBI WGS metagenome assembly JACCDN01 (sample SAMN15323439, study PRJNA562643) | freshwater metagenome | isolation source: river surface water | place: USA:Blue River Watershed | collected 2017-08-16
AAGCGAAGGAGACATAATAAGAACCCTTAGCACGTCCTTTATATTTTCAGGAGCTCCTGAAACTATAGGACATTCATTCAAGAAACTATAACGCCTATATACCTGGCTTATAAAAAAAGATGACAAGTTAGAAATAACAGGTAAACCAGAAGCCATTCCCTCTACAGCATTCAAGCCATAACCATTAGCGATAAGTTGCTCAACCAAAATGTCGGCCGTTTTAAAAATCTCTTTTACTTCGCAATTTTTTTTCTTTTCAATAAGAATAAATTTAATATTAAACCCTTCCAGAATAAGCTCTTCAACAGCATTTATAATAAATTCTGTTCCTTTAAATCCCCTATGATTAGGAGCATGGCAAATAATTATTTCATTATTTTGACCAGTTGAATATGAATACGCCTCCTTTGCATTCCATAATTTTTCATCCACCACATTACTTTGAGGAACGAGCAAATCCCATCGCCCTATTCCGTTAATACTAAAAGTAGGAGTCATCACAAAATCAGCATATTTATTCTTAATTTCGACATTTCTCTGAATTTTCAGCTCATTAATTGCTTGGTTGGGGTATGATAGCTGCAAAGCATGTTGTAAAGACGCATCTTTTACTCTGCTATACATAAATATATCGCCGCCATAACAACACAAAACAGTTTTTACTTTTGCCACTCTGAAAATTATTATTTCAAATGGCCTGAAATATCCACCTAAGCAAACACTATCGTAACAAGTGACAAAAAGTTTGGCATTTCTTATCAAAAACAAAAGAGCAAAAAAGTTCCTTATGTAACAAGAGTCAAAACATGTAAATACTCTAGGAGTTACATCCGAAAAATAAAGGTCAAAATCAGACTTATCATTAATTACAGAATACACTCCATTCATAAGCGTTATGGTGTTTGGCAGCATTTCTTTCAAGGCTTTTGACCAGTAAGTATAGGAAATAATTGGTGTGGTCCCAAAAACAACATATTTTTTAGGTCGTTTTCTATAAAAACAGGCGAAACATAACACAATAAAAAATGCTATCATGTTTGTCATAAAAGATAAAAAATTTCGCACTAATTGTAGTATCATTTCATTTCTCAATATATTTATTAAAAATTATTTCTTGTAATTGGTTTGGGTTATGCCATTTTTCAACAAATTTCCTTGATAACATCCCCTTTGATAACCAATTTTCACGATCCAGTATAATTTTTTCTATTGATGCAGTTAAATTTAGAGGATCTATATTATAAACTGGGATATCGTCCACAAAATTTTGAGGAAGGAACTTAAAATCTTCCTCTCTTAAATAGCAGGCAACTGGTTTACCCATAGCCATTACTTCAACTGCGAATACTCCATACCAACCAACATTAATTTGATCTATCACTAAGTCAGCTTCATGATATTTTTTAATTGCTTCAGCATATGGCAAGTCTTTTATTATCACTAGCTCTATTTCATATTTCTGCTGAAGAATTTCAATAGCATTTAATATTTCAGGAGTTCCTTTTAGAGTAGGCACTGATGGGGCGTGAAAAATCTTAATTTTCCCAGTTATATTCACTGGATAAACCTCAAATTCATCAATAAGAACTGAAGCATATGGTAAAAAAGAGGATTTTTTGGGGTCTAAATAATACCCAAGATCTGGATTAAGATAAAAAATATGGTCTACATAAGGAAAAATACTTTTTATCAGCCAGTTTCGTTGCGAATCGTAAGACGATTTACAAACTTGATATTGCGGACACTTCTTGGGATGGCATGCAGAAATTTCATACCTTTTTTCTGTATCAGTTGCAGTTCGCAGATCGCAACCTTGCATAGTCATAAGAATTTTTTTTCCTAAAAATTTAGCTATTTTTAAATCCCAATACCATAGCCAATTTCTAAAACCAAAATAATCATCCCAAGTAAAAAGAGTTTTCCCAAAGTAATAGTGTAAAACATCATATTTAAAAATACTTACGAGAGAATAATAAAACCTTTTAAGGATATTCTTAAAAGTAAATTTTTGATAATCACTAATAATAACATCTGCGGCAAGACCATAAGATGGTTTATAGTTGACTATCAAATCGCTTGTAAAACCTTTTTCTTTTTCAATTCTTGAAACACGCCATGGTTGATTTGCGATATTGACAGGTGCATGCAGTATCTTCAGCGCTTTACTCCTCAATTGCAAAAACTCCATTCATCAAAAGAACCTTTGAGCATGAGTCCTTAAATACTCAACATGATTAACAGCAAAATACCCAGTAACATGCTCATCTTGCGAGACATTTTTTACTACAACAGCACCTAGCGAAACCCTTACATTATCCCCTACTTTGATACCATTCGAAATAAGAGCTTTCGGACCAACGCGAACATTTTTTCCTACGCAAGCTCCCCCACCTATAAGTGCATTGCCAGCTATTAAAGTGTTGCTACCAATTTTCACACCATGTGCAACCTGCACAAGATTTGATAACCGAACACAATTGCCTATTACTGTGTCCATGCCAAATAACCCTTTATCTATGCAGCAATTAGCACCGACTACAACATTTTCACCTATAAAAACATAGCCATCATGCGCAACATTAACAATTCCCATTGAAGTATTTTTAACTTCATACCCATCAGATCCAATAACAGAATTACTTCCTATTAATGCACCTTTAGAAAGAGTTACACCTGAAAGAATTGTAGCATTAGGCATTACGCAAACATCTTCATCAATCTCTACATCATGCTCGCTAATGTAAGCAGATGTATGAATACGCGCACGTGGATGTATTATTGTTTTTTTTGCTTTTTTGCTTTTATTCTCAACTATCAAATTATGCAAAGCATAAAAAAAATAAATTGGATCTGAAACTTCTATGGGTGTTTTACCTATAGCCTTAACATCTTCAACCAAATCAGGCACAGAAAAAACAACATTTATCAAAGAATTTTTTTTTAGTACGGGAAGATATTGTTTACCAATAATATATGAAATTGAATCTCTGTCTGTCGCTTGGCTTAATGTAATAAAACGTAAAGAGAGCATATAGTCATCTATATCTATTCCCAAACTCTCTTTAACCAAAAACTTATCAATCATTAGTAAGGACTCTCAATAATTTCACTCATTTTAAAAGTTTGCAGTCCTAACGTATTAACAGAATTTATTAAAGAAAGAAGCAGGTCATACACCCCTAGTGATTTTTTATTTCTAAGCTCTCTTAATTGCTTTGAATCACGCAAATATGGTCTAGCTTGCTCATAAAGTAATTGCTCATGAGTATTTAAAAAAATATGAATAGGGTGAAAGCAAAAAATATTAAGAGGCGTTTTTAATGACAGCATGCTATTAGAAAAAGGAAAATTATATAAAAAATGCCCGTCATCACACCAATTAAAAGGCACCTCAATCAATCCATTCCAAAGTTTATAAGGCTTTATATTATCCCAATAAGCTAAATATTGATTGGAAGAATATTTAAGACCTATCTTTTTAAAATCATCAAACATACCACCTGATTGCACTAACGAGTGCGACCTCACACCTTTAGCATCAGGAAAAATATCTAATAAATTTTGCAATGTATTCTCTATAGATTTCTTAGCAGCATTCCCTTGGAGTAATGGAAGAAAATTAGGATGAATACCTAGCTCAAATAAATTTCTATCTAAATTTTTAAGGACCACTGAATCATGTGTGGCGAAAATAGTACATTTTATGTCATGATGCCGAAATAAATCTAAAGCATACTGGCAAACTTCATCACTTGCCCAATCAATATCGATCGTAAAGGCTACTCTATTCATTTAAATATCTTGCTGCATCTGATTCAGACCTATTTTCATCTTTATATATAGTTATAGTAAATTCGTAAGGTAAATATGACTGATCAAGAATAATTCTTTTGCTTAAATTATTGTAAGCATAGTTATAAAATTCTACAGGATTTTGATGGTATGCATCTCCCTGAACATAACCGACATCATCCGTCATAAAATTTATTGAAATCCATTTATTACATTTTGAAAAAAGATATTTTACCGTATCTTGTACAATCTTTTTATGTACTTGAATAGAATTACAATACATCATATTAAAAACCCCAACTATAGATATGTAATCGTAATTCTCTTTAATATCTTCGTAAGAACAGATTAATTTATAATCGATTTCTGGCTCTATGTTCTTATTTGAATTAATGAATTCTTCAACAATATCAACCCCATGATAGGTAAAGGCATCTGTTCGACAACTCTTTAGATAACTATTTAAGTTCCCAAAACCACAACCATAATCAAGCAAAGTCCAGTTATTCAAACCATAAGAAATATTTTTCTCTATCGCAGAAAATCTCACTTTATTTCTATCTTTAGGCGCAAACAGAGAAGTTCCAGATCGCCCATGCAAAGTGAATTGTTGTTTATATTTATCCACGACAGAGCTCAAATCTTCACTCATTTATACTACCCCCTCTTGCTATTAAAATTAAAAACATAAAAATCAGGATACATTGTCAATACTTCTTCAGGCTTGCATTGCAATATATCAAAATTATTGATTTGTGTATAATAGCTATAATTATAATCTTTGGCACCCATTTGGTTTTTAAAACGATAAACTCCTTCTTGAGAAATCCATGTTCCTCCCCAATTAATATGTTTATATCCTTGTTTCATCGCATCTAACATTACGTGATAGATAATTAAAGACATCGGCTGGTAAATACGAGCATTTTCTAAAATTACAGGGGTAAAATATTCTGCTGTTTTATTGAAGTAAAACATTAGAAGACCAGCTACAGGTTCTTGCTGCTGGCGCGCTATAAAAATCTTATAATCTAGGCCTTTTGTGAAAAATTTTTCGATATTCGAAAAGAATTCGTCAGCTTTATATTTTCTATTATTTTTTTTCATCTCATTCTGATGGGTCAGTTTTATAAAATCTAGAGCATCATTTTCTTCTGAAACTTTTATACCATGTTTATTCGCTCTTCTTATTTCATTTCTACGATTACCAGAAACAATTTTAAATATTGCTTCTTCACATGGATCATCGCATTCAACGTTAGTAAATTGTCCTATTCTTACATCTGTAGAATTATGTAGTGGAATATTTTTTTGCTTATTTAATGGATTTTCTACTATCGTTGCGCTTAAAATATCTCTCTGTTTAATCATATCATGATATTCATCATACAAAATCTTAGACGCCGTTTCCGATTCTGATACAACCCCACCATTACTTCCGTAATACGGCAAAGAATTAATCACCTTACCTAAGCTGCCTTCTTTAATCATCAAGGGCAATGCTGCAACAAGCTTATCATCGTCGTCATACGCCAATAAATATTTTGATTCACACTCTAAAATATCTTCCAGAAAATCTTTATATTTCGTTGAGTGATAAAAGAGAGAATATTCTTGAGATAATAAAAAATTCTCATATTCTTCGTATTTATTTTTAGTAAGCGTTTCTAGTCTCATTGAAAAAACCTATGAAAAGCTTTTTCTAAATTTAAAAATGACCAAACAAATAAACGATGATTTTTTTCACCATTTAAATGTTCTTCTACGTAGTTTTTAAGGAATTTTTTATTAACAATTTTTTGTAGCAACAAGTTTTTTGAATTTAGCAATTTTCTCACAAATTCAATACTTTCACCTCTAAACCAAGAAGCATCAGGAGAAGAAAATCCTTGTTTCTTACTATTGGTAATTTCGTCATTCAAATATTTAGTGAGTGTTTTTCTAAGAATAATCTTTCCATTTTGATCACGCTTAATTGATTTTTTGAATAAGTCGTTTTCATTAATTTCTTCAGCATGATGAACAATTTTCATTGTGTTAGGAATTTTCATTGCAAAATCAACCAAATCATTATCTAGAAAGGGCACGCGCGTTTCTAAACCATGAGCCATACTAAGCTTATCCTCCACAACAAGCAAACCATGTAAAAATGTTTTTGCTTCCAAATACAAACTGCAACTAACACTCTCATCAGGTGTTAATGTGGATTTTTTAATATTTTTAAATACCTCAGCAAAAATATCACGTGTCCATACATGGTTAACCTCTTCCCAAACAGGCGCTAGTAAATCCTTAAGAAGGGCATTTGGAATAAGACGTTGCCATTTTAAATAATAAGCATCAATAAAAGCATCAAAACTTATAGCCTTATCTGTATAAAAATAACGCCATGGATAACCCCCAAAAAGTTCATCTCCCCCACAACCAGAAAGTACAACTTTACCAAATTTACTCGCAAGTTTTGCTGCATAATAATTAGGATAGCTTTGGCCAACACGCGGCTCTTCTAGGTGCCAAACATATTTATCCATACAGCGCTCCATATCACCCGCTTTTAGCACCATTTCATAATGCTCTGTTTTCGCAAGATATGAAATATGTTCAGCCTTAGCACGTTCATCAAAAGAAAGCTCTAAGCCACTAGCAGAGCTTAAATCAAAACCAACAGTGAATGTTTTCATATGAGGCACAAATTGGGTTGCAATCATTGAGATTGCACCTGAGTCAATTCCACCACTTAAATAGGCATTAATATGCACATCACTAACAAGTTGCCGCTGAACTGCCTGCTTAAAAAGACGATCAGTTTCTTCGATAGCTTCCTGTTCTGAAATTTTTAGTGAACCACAAAAATTAAAGTCCCAATATTGAGTTTTTTCAAATTTTCCATTTTCCTTTATGTATGCGTAATGACCGGGCATAAGCATTTTTACATTTTGAAAAAGGGTTTTATCTGTAAAGAAATTTTGAAAGGTTAAGTACTCAACTAATCCCTCTTTATCAAGCGCTGATTGATAAAGGCCAGACGAGACAATTGCTTTAATTTCAGATGCAAAAATTACACACTGATCTGTTAGGTAGTAATATAGCGGTTTAATTCCATAGCGGTCACGCCCTAGAAATAACTGTTTTTCTTTTTTATCCCAAATAGCAAAAGCAAACATTCCATTGAATTTTTCAACACATTTTTGACCCCACTCAGCATACGCTTTTAGAACAACCTCTGTATCGGTATTAGAGTGAAACTGATAACCAAGCGCTTCAAGTTGAATACGCAATTCTTTAAAATTATAAACTTCACCATTGTACGTAATGGTAAAACGCCCATCTACTGTTTGCATAGGTTGATGGCCAGCAGGACTTAAATCAATAATAGCTAAGCGTCTGTGCCCTAAACCAACAAATCCATCAATGTACTGGCCTTCACCATTAGGTCCTCTATGGGCAAGCACATCTGTCATAGTTTTTATTTGGCTATGTGCTATAGGCTGCTTATTAAAATTAAAAATTCCTGCTATTCCACACATACTTAAATAGCTTTCAACGCCTCAATTATATAGTCAAAATCTTCTTTTGCCATCTTATTGTGCAGTGGAATTGCCATCGTATTTTCATCACAAGCTTTAGCACCTGGAAAATCTTCAGGTTGAATCCCATATTTCTCTTTATAAAAACTCAGCATATGAACTGCGTGCGTCCCTGGACGCGTTGCAATACCTTTTTGCTGCAAAATATCCATTATATCATTACGCGGCATTGGAGATTTAGCAGGATCCACATAACATACATAAGCTTGCCATGCGTGTTGAGTAATGTCTTTTGAAACGGCTTGTGGTTTTAACCATTCAAGGGATTGGAGCTGCTCTTTATAATACTCAGCCCAAGTTTGGCGCTCTTTGATAAATGACTGAAGCTTAGTAAGTTGCACCAATCCCACTGCCGCCTGAAGATCTGTCATGCGATAGTTAAAGCCAAGCATTTTAAAATCTGGCAGCAAATACGGCTTAGAGCTGTTATGGCGAACTTCCTCAGAAATTTCTGCTCCATGGTTGCGCATAATATCAGCTAACCTATTGAGTTCCTGATTATTGGTAGTAACCATTCCACCCTCACCAGTTGTAATAGATTTTCTGGGATGAAATGAAAACGCTGCCATGTCTCCAAGAGAACCAGACATACGTCCTTTATATGAAGCCCCCGCAGCGCATGCTGCATCTTCTAAAATTTTCACATGAGAAGGTATAACCGAACGAATTCCATCAATATCAGCACACAAACCAAATAGGTGCACAGGTATAATGGCTTTCGTGCGCTCTGTGATTTTCGCAGCAATATCCTCAACCTTAATATTAAAAGTTCCAGTATCCACATCACAGAAAACAGGAGTAGCCCCACAATACAAAACCACATTTGCAGTAGCTACCCACGTAAAAGCAGGAACAATAACTTCATCTCCTGGACCTATGCCCATTGCAGCTAAAGCCAAATGAAGGCCTGTTGTGCATGAGGTTACAGCAAGCGCATGATTGACATTATGCAACTTTGAAAATTCTTTTTCAAAAGCAGAAACTTTTGGCCCCTGAGTCAACCACCCACTTAATAATGGTTCTTTTACAGCTTGCCATTCTTCTTCAGAAAGAGAAGGAATCGCTATTGGAATTTTTCTCATTTTTTCTGGTGTTTTAGGCATATTACGCAACTTTCTTTCTGCGCATTTCAACTTGATCAATATGATTCTTACGCCATTCAATAAGCTTCCTCAAACCCTCCTCCAAGGAAACTGCTGCCTTAAATCCAATTTGTTCTTCTGCTTTCTTAGGGCAACCAATACGATTTTTCACAAACGTTAGACCAGCAGGCTCATACTGAACAGAAAGATTTGAATTAGTAATTTTTAAAATCATTTCAGCTAGTTCTTTTATAGAAGTGCGAATACCTGTACCTACATTATAGAATTCGTCTGTTGTATCTGCTTTCATGGCGCAAACATTTGCTTTTGCGCAATCACCGACATATATAAAATCATAAGCCTGAGAACCATCACCATAAAGCACAGGAGCAATTCCTTTATCCATATTGTCAAGCATTTTCATAATTACAGCGATATACGCGCCCCTATAATCCTGACGCGGACCATATACATTCATATAGCGAAGTCCAACAAACGGAAGCTTATATCGATGATGATACGCGCGCGCCATCGCCTCACCAGCAATCTTTGTTGCACCATAAAAATTTGTATTATTAAACGGATGATCTTCGTCCATTGGCTCACAAATAGCATCACCATAAACCGAAGCAGACGAGGAATAGACCAATCGTTTCACTCCTTGCTGCACACAAGCATCCAGAACATTAAATGTCCCTTCAATGTTTACATTAAACGCAGACCGTGGAAAATCATGACACTGCAAAAGCCAAAGAGCAGCAAAGTGAAAAACTCCATCAGCTCCTTTAAGTGCCTCACTTAGTATATCTGTTTGACAAATATCACCACCTATTTCAAAAATACGTACACGCGGATCTTTAAGTGCATTCTCTATATTACCATGAGTTCCGCGAACGAAGTTATCGTAAACAATGAGCTCTTTAATGTCTTCTTTTAAAAGCTCATCGACTGTATTAGACCCTATGAGCCCAGCACCACCTACTACAACTAATTTTTTACCCTTTAAGTCCATTTTTTACCGCGCTTACTATCTGGTTAATCTCTGTATCTTTCACGTACCCACTCATGGGCAAACTTAGCACTTCATTCGCCAACATCTCACACACAGGAAGTGCATCTTCAGTAGCCGTCGGATAATGTTTATAGGCCGTCTGCAAATGAAGCGGCTTTACGTAATACACCATGGTTGGAACACCGAATTCTTTAAGATCTTGCATCAGCTTATTCCTATCAATATGCTTTGGTAGCCTTATCGTGTATTGCGCCCATGCAGATGATGCATTTTTCACAACAAGAGGCACTTGCACTACATCTTTTAGATTTTGACTATAAGCATCCGCTGTCCTTTGACGAGCACGCAATTCATCAGGAAATATTCTTAACTTTTCAATTAAAATGGCCGCTTGAATGGTATCGAGCCTGCCGTTCATGCCAATGCGCACATTGTCGTATTTATCGGATCCTTGCCCATGAACACGTAAGGATTTAATGATAGCAGCAAGGTCATCATCATTGGTAAAAATCGCACCGCCATCGCCATAACACCCGAGGGGTTTTGCTGGGAAAAAGCTGGTAGTTGCTATATCACCAATATTTCCAACCTTGCGATTTTTATAAGTTGCACCAAAGCTTTGCGCACCATCCGCCATAACCCACAAATTATGCTCATCAGCAATTTCTTGAATTGCGTCGTAATCAGCTGGCAGACCAAATAAATCGACTGGAATAATTCCAACAGGGTTAAGCCCTAATTTCTTCGCCGTTTGAATTCCTTGCTGCAAACTTTTAGGGTCCATATTGTAAGTGTCTTCTAACGAATCAATAAAAATCGGCGTTGCCCCCATCCAGGAAACCACTTCAGCAGTTGCAGCAAACGTAAATGATGGAACAAAAATCGCATCACCAGGCTTTACATTTTTAGCCATCAATCCTAAACCCAATGCATCTGTACCATTAGCACAAGTTATTGCATGTTTAACGCCACAAAATTGTGCTAATTGTTTTTCAAATTCATAAACTTCTGGCCCCATGATATAGATACCATGATCCAAAACTCGCTTAATAGCGACATCAATTTGTGAACGAATATGTGCTTGCTGAGCTTTTAAATCAATAAATTGCATCGTTTTACCTTAAGATTACGCTGTCTTTATAGTGCTATTTTTTTTAATCTCGATCAGATTATCCTCTATAACCTCATATCGACGCCCTTCTCTTGGGCAAACCAAATCTTCCCCAAGCTTCTCGCCAGCATGGCTTACCCAGCCAATTTGTTTTGCTGGATTACCAACCATCACTGCGTGCGGCCTTACATCTTTCGTTACCACGGCACCAGCTCCAATCAGACTATAGGCTCCCAAACGATTACCACAAACGATTGTCGCATTAGCTCCTATGGTGACTCCTTGCTCCACATGAGTTAATCTAAATTCATCTTTACGCTCAATTTCTGCTCTAGGATTATGCACATTAGTAAATACGCACGACGGACCACAAAAAACCCCATCTTCTAAAACAACCCCCTTGTAAAGACTCACATTATTTTGAACCTTACAACGATCCCCTATTACAACATCAGGACCAATCATAACGTTTTGACCAATGACGCAATCTTCACCTATTTTTGTTCCTTTAATAATATGAGAAAAATGCCAAATTTTTGTACCTTGACCAATTTCACACCCAGCATCAACAATTGCTGTTTCATGAGCAAAATACGGCACAATCGCAGTATTTAAATCAATAGATAAAGAAGAATATAATGATTGCTGTGCTGCATCTAGAACTCGCAATACTCGCAATCCTTCATAACCATCTGTACGTGGTTTCTGATCATTTTTAATACTATCAATAAAATGCTGACACTCAAGCTTCAGAGGCTCTTCAACAGCTAATGGCACATGAATGACATCTGCTTTTTCTGGCTGCGGCAAACCGTCAACCCAAGTGACTTGATGAGGGTAAAGCTTTAATTTTTCTCCCCATGGTAAACCATCGTCAAAAACAGCCATACCACGATCGCCAACAACAACTAGCTTTTGCTCTTTATATGGATGCAACCAAGAGACAAAAATATGCGCCTGAATCCCATTTTTAAAATGCATATGTGTAGTTGTTACATCGTGAATACGTGGATTAAGATGACAAGCACCAGTTGCATATATTTTTTCAGGCAAATCCCCAGCCAAACCCAAAATCATTGAAATATCGTGAGGAGCAAAACTCCAAAGAATATTTTCCTCATTACGAAATTTACCTAAATTCAAACGATTAGAGTAAATATATTGAAGACGCCCAAGATTGCCTTTAGATATAAGCTGTTTTAATTCTAAAAACGCAGGATGATACTGCAGTAAATGCCCAACCATAAGCTTACGGTTTACCTGTATGGAGAACTCACATAATTTTTGCGCTTCATCTATTTTTAAGGATAGAGGCTTTTCTACAAACACATGTTTTCCTGCTTTAAGTACTTTTTGCGTTAGGTCGAAATGCTGCGCTGCAGGCGCTGCAATCACAACACCATCAACATCACTTTGCAATACTTGCTCAAAAAACAGAGCCGGAACACCATAAGTTTGAGAAGCAGCGTTTGCTAACTCTGAATTAGCATCACACACTGAATGCAGAGCACCAATCTCAGAAAAATTACGAACAAGATTTTTACCCCAGTATCCGCAACCTATAACAGTGATCTTAATTTTGCTCATATCTCCTACCTTATTTTCTGAAGATTTTCATAAGTAGTAATTTGATCAACTTGCCCCTGTTTCATCATCACAATCCGATCGCAATCTTTCAATGTTGTCAGACGGTGAGCGATCATGATAACGGTGCGATCTTTACTTACGGCACTAATGGTCTCCATTAACCGCGCTTCAGTATCATTATCAAGCGCAGAGGTCGCCTCATCAAAAATCAAAACCTCAGGATTTCGATACAAAGCTCTAGCGATCGCAATACGCTGACGTTCCCCCCCTGATAATCTAACACCTCGTTCTCCAACTATTGTTTTTGGCCCACTTGGCAAAGTATTAATAAATTTACGTAACTGAGCTGCATCTATTGCTGCATTCAATTGCACTTCATTGATATCCTTTTCGCCAAAAGCAATATTTGCAGCAATTGTATCATCTGTTAAATACACACTTTGCGGAACATATCCAATTTTTTGATGCCACTGGTAAGAGCTAGCAATAAACCTATTGTCTATCAAAATTTGCCCTTGATATGGCCTTAAAAGTCCCAAAATAATATCAATTAAAGTAGATTTACCAGACCCCGTCTCCCCAACAATCCCTATGCATTCACCCTTTCTAATATCTAGAAAAATATCCTGAAGCGCATCTCTATCAGTATTGATATATCTAAACGAGGCACCCTTAAGATTAATTGATTCGTGAAATTCAAAATCTGGAATATCCTCATAACTTTCTTTCGCTGCAATCTGCGTGTATTCGTTATAAACACGATCTATTGAGGGAATGCCAGCTTTTAAAATATTTAATTGGTTAATCATACGATTCAAAACCGGCATCAAGCGAAACCCCGCATAGAGATACCCACCTAACACACCAATCATTCTCACCGGACTTTCTTGCTCCAGACACAAAATAGCAATAGCCAAAACAAAGATCCCGACAAATAATGTCTCTATAACAAGCCTAGGCAAAACATTTGTAGCAGTTTGCAATGCTTGCACCCTAGATTTTTTCTGTGAGTAATACCGGTATGAATTAATAAATGCTTCACGTTTTCCAAGCAAAACTATTTCTTTAAACCCATGAAAAAACTGCAATAAATTTTGACTGCACAACAGCGAAACCTCTTGTAGACGCTGCCCCCATTTGTAAAACTGAGGCAAGAGCCCTTTTGTTATAATTAAACCTAAAACCGCACTAACAATAAAAACCATAATCGCTAATGATGGGTTCATATAAATAATCATTCCTATCAAACAAAGAAAAATCATTCCTTCAGATAAAATCATCACGGCAGATAGCGTACCTGCAGAAAACATTAGCTCAGCATCCCCACCAACAACAGCTAACCCAAGCGAAGAATTCCTTGTGAGCGAAAACGCATAATCAGCTTCAGCATATCGATATAACAATCTATTTTTAAAAATATAATTCATTTTTTGGATGGAAAAATTCTGGTAAAAAGCTTCTGCAGCCGCAATCAAATTTTTAATCAGATAAACTCCGCCAACGATGAGAGCTATGTAAAAAACAGCCCTTCCAGGGGATAAATCGTTACAAAAGCCAACCATACCTAAATATTTTATTCCAAACTCTGGCTGATTAAGAACCTGCGCAAAAACCACAACTAAAGAAGCTGTTGCCACTTCAAAAATTGATGAACACAATGCAAATCCCACTATTCCTATAAACTTAATTTTTTCCTCTTTCGTTAGAAGAACTCTTAGCTTTTTAAATGATGATAATATAGACGGTGTTGACAATTTTTCGCATTCCATAGCTACCGCAGCCCAGGTGAAACTCACTAGGACCACAAGATTAAATTATTTTAAAGCAATTAGTTGCTTTAAGTTTTTTGTTAAGCCGCTTCCACAGCATAAACAGGAAGAGTCGTTTTCATCTCTCTCCCCATAAAATTCAACAATAAATGCACTCGACTTCTATCATTTAAAGCCTCAAATATTGCTTCTTGATCTTTAAAAGCACCATCACAAATACGGACTTTATCTCCTTCAGAGAAAAGCCCCAAACTTGCAACAGAAACAATTTCTTCACTAATTTCTTGCTGTCTTAATTCATCGATAACCCTACATGGAACTTGAGCCGGCTTCAAATCATTGCTCATTAATAAATGTGAAACGCCTCTAGCTCCATTCACACTTCTCCACTGAGCACACTCCAAATCCATACCAACAAATATGTAACGAGGAAAAAGAGGCGCTAAAACTTCCTCCACCTTACGCGCATGACGACGCATTTTTGTAAATCTTGGCGCATAAACTTCGTATCCCATACTTAGTAAATTCTGCTTTGCCAAAGACTCTTTCAAAGGCTGAGTATACGCAA
>JACCDN010786360.1_pt1 | contig 14506 bp, 12 predicted proteins | sample 7441691 | NCBI WGS metagenome assembly JACCDN01 (sample SAMN15323439, study PRJNA562643) | freshwater metagenome | isolation source: river surface water | place: USA:Blue River Watershed | collected 2017-08-16
ACATTAATGTCTATATCTAAATTATTTTTATGGATTTCATTTTGTTTTTATAAAACTCATTGGTTGGGCAAAATTGAACTATTAGATAATTAATAAAGATATAAAAAATAACAGTTTATCCAAGATATTTTAGTTAGCTTTTAAAGAAGTAAGGAGCTAATAAATTATATCAAGTGATGACTTATAAAGTGTTTTAAATAAGTTGCAAATGCTATTTACACCATGTTTATGATTTTGATATAAAAACAAGGAATTTCATAAAATGGGATTAAAATTTGTTAATAATTAGATAATTAACTGATAGCAAAATGTATAACTTATTTTGATTAAAAGAATAAATGAATTAAGTGCCTTATTGTTAATTAATGTTCATAAATACTTTTTAATAAAAAGTTTATGACTTATTGTAGAAGTTTATGAAGTTTAAAACTTCAAATTTATTAATGTAAAATTATGATATGTTTTTTGAAGTAAGATAAGATGATTAATATGTTAAATCTAATTAGTATGCGACTGGGTAGTTATATTGGTACCCGCATTAATGCTAATAATCATTTTCAAAATTGAATTTTAAATTCGATTGAAATATCTTATTAATTCAAATAAATCAATATCTTATGATATCAATAAATATAAAATACATTAATATAATGTGTAATTTTTTAAAGTTAATTTTACAAATAAGGTACTTTTATAACAAAATATAAAGGTACTTAAATGAAAAGAATGTTATTTAATGCAACACATCAAGAAGAACTAAGGGTTGCAATAGTTGAAGATCAAAAACTAATAAATTTTGATATTGAAACTACTAGTAAAGTTCAAAGACGTGGTAATATTTATAAAGGTATTATTACAAGAGTTGAGCCTTCATTAGAAGCTTGTTTTGTTGATTATGGCACCGAAAAGCAAGGGTTTTTACCTTTTAAAGAAATTGATGCTGCTTATTTGTCAGATACAGGCCGTTACAAAGATTTTACAAAATTAACTGAGGGAACTGAGTTAATTATTCAGATAGAAAAAGACGAACGTGGTAATAAAGGTGCCGCCTTAACTACTTATGTATCTTTGCCAGGGCGTTATTTAGTTTTAATGCCAAATAATGTACGTGGTGGAGGGATTTCTAGACGTATTGATGGTGAAGAGCGCGATGAACTAAAATCGGTATTATCAGAACTTGAAGTACCAAGTGGAATGAGTATTATTGCCAGAACTGCAGCTCTAGGCAGAGTTAGAGAAGAGCTACAGTGGGATTTAAGCTATCTATTGAAACTATGGGAAGCAGTCAAAACAGCATCTTCAAGTAATGCGGGGAGTTTTTTAGTATATCCTGAAAGTTCTTTAGTTATACGTTCAATTAGAGACCATTTTTCTCCAGATATAGGTGAGATTTTAATTGATGTACCAGATATATTTGAACAGGCACATCAATTTATGTCACATGTGATGCCAGCTTTTGTTAATAGAATCAAATTATATCAAAACGATATACCTCTTTTTTCTCGTTTTCAAATTGAACATCAAATTGAATCAGCTTATTCAAGAGTGGTACATTTACCTTCAGGTGGTTCAATAGTAATTGATCATACAGAAGCATTGACAGCAGTTGACGTAAATTCTGCAAAAGCGAATAAGGGTAGTGATATTGAAGCAACAGCGTTTGCTACTAATCTAGAAGCTGCAGATGAGATTGCAAGACAAATGCGTTTAAGAGATTTAGGGGGATTAATTGTAGTTGATTTTATTGATATGGAAAATTTAAGAAATCAACGTGAAATTGAGAACTTTTTTAAACAGCAACTAGGATTAGATCGAGCACGAATTCAAATGGGGAAATTATCTAAATTTGGGTTACTTGAACTTTCAAGGCAAAGGTTACAAGCTTCATTAGAAGAATCTACTACTGTTGCTTGCCCTAGATGTGCAGGAGTAGGAATAATTCGTGGGACTGAATCAACAGCTGTTCATGTTTTAAGGATTATACAGGAAGAGGTTATCAAAAATACTAATTATTTATCAGCCCTACATATACAATTACCGGTTACAGTTGCTACATATTTATTAAATGAAAAACGTGATGATATTGCTAAAATAGAAAGTAGAACTAAAGTTAAAATAGTTTTAATTCCCAATGAATATTTAGAAACTCCTAATTATAAAATCAAGAAAATTTCTAATGAGGGTTATGATTTATCTTCTAAAAGTTATAATTTAGTTGAACAAGGGGAAGATATTCAGTTTAATACGCAAGTTTCAGATAAAAAAATTAGAGATGTAGCGCATAAAGCAATTATAAAAAATATTGTACCAGCTATGCCAGCACCGGTAATCAAAATTAAGCCATTTGGATTAAATAAGTTATTTAATAAAATTTCAAAATTGATTAAAAATAGGTTTTTACCAGTACCAGTTAGTTTAAAGAAAATAGAAAGAGGTGTTGACAATACACCAAGACCTAGAGAAAGACAAAATAATTACCAAGGAAATAGTAGAAATAGCTCTAATAATACAACGCTAAATAAGCCATATAATAAAACTAGGACGGTTGGGGTTAATAGGAATAATGCAAAGGTACAAACTGTTAGACCAACACCAAATATTTCTAAAGGAGCTTCAAATACTAAGGGTGATTTGTTACATACTCTACCTGCAGAAAGAAGCCCTGAAAAACATAATACTAATGAAAAGACAATTGTAACTCCAAAATTTATGCATACTACGTCTAAAGCAATTACTGATTCTGTAGCTTTAGAAAAAAAGGTAGTAGAAAAAGTATCTTTAGTAGCTACTAAAGATCAAAAAATTCAGCCGGAAATAAAAGAAACAATTGTTAAAGTAGAAGAAAAGGTAAGGGAAAATACTATTACACGAGCAGTCGATTTAGGAAATTTTGAAATTATATCAACTAGGAGTGATTTTATACCAGCGGTTGAAGATTGCATAATTGAGGATATAAATTTAAAACGTCATAATGATAGAGTGCGGGAAAATATTTCACAAATTAATGAGGAAATTGATTATCAGCTTGTAGAAACTAAGGTTTTATAATGCATAGGTAATAATATTATTACTTTATTTCACAATAATTCATTTCAAAATGCCGTCTATCAAATTCATATTGAAGTGTAATATGATCAATTTTATGTTTTTCTAATAACATTTTTTGACATTCTAGTAGAATATTTTGCCAAAGGTATGGCTGTTCAATAACTATGTGAGCAGATAAAGCTGCTTTATTTGCTGACATATACCAGATATGTAAATCATGAACACTTAAAATACCTTGAATAGCTTCTAAATCTTTTCCAACTATTTCATAATTTAAATATTCTGGAACTCCTGCCATGAGTACAATAATTGATTTTTTAATTAAGTTGTAATTTGAAGTTATCAATAAAACAATTATAATTAAAGATAAGATAGGATCAATTAACCAGAAATTAGTAAAATAGATAATTATCCCTGCAACTATGGCTACAAGAGAAGCAAATAAATCGCCTAATGAATGTATTAATGCGGCTTTAGTATTTAATGATTGAGCATGTTTTAAAAGAACCAAGGCTATGATTCCATTTACTATAAATCCAATTAATGCAAGAACAAAAAGACCAGCACCATGAACTTCAACAGGAATAAAGAATCGTTGGATTACTTCAATTAATAAAGCAATTGTTAAGAATATTGTGAATATGCAATTAATTAAAGCACCTACAGCTTCTGCTTTACCGTAGCCAAAGGTTAGATTAATAGTAGCTGGTTTTCTACTAATTCTATTGGCAAAATATGCTATTAAAAGACCTGCAGCATCGGTTAGCATATGTAATGCATCAGATTGTAAAGCAATAGAGTGAGTTAAGTATCCACCAATACCCTCTACTAAGGAAAAGAAAAGAGTAGCCATAAAGCAGATTAGTAGTATATTAGCACTAACTTTTCTTAAGTCAGAACCGTGGTTATGTTTATGAGAATGATTATGATCATAAAAATCTTTATTTAAATTACTATGATTATTATCGCTATGAGATAGTTCTGTTTGACTTTCTTCATGAGTTAAATAATTACTATATTTTGAGATATCCGACATAATTTTACTCAACCTTCTTTTGCATGATTAATGGTATATTTAGGGATTTCTATAACCAAATTTTCATCATCAACAATTGCTTGACATGATAAGCGTGAAACTGAAGTTAAACCCCAGGCTCTATCCAATAAATCTTCTTCTAATTCATTTATTTCATTTAATGAATCAAAACCCTTTCTTATAATTACATGACATGTTGTACAGGCGCATGCCATGTCACATGCATGTTCAATTTCAATACCATGATCTAATAATTGCTGACATATATTTTTATTTGATTCAGCAATAAATTCTGCACCTTTTGGGCAAATTTCATCATGAGGTAAAATTTTAATAATAGGCATTTTACATTCCATAAGGGTAAGTATTACTAAGTACTATATCATTTTTTCTGATATTAGTAAAAGCTTCTGCATAAACTTTTAATAATTGAACAGAATACATAAGTCTTTTTCTTATAGAAGTGTCTTCTTCACTTTCACTATTTTCAAAGGAGTTTAAAACTTTATTTACGTTTCTCACAATTACATGTTGAGGAATATAACAAATATAAGTATTTTTATAAGTGTTTAATCTTAATTCATCAATTGGATATACACCATTAATACTTGCTGAGACACTAATTATTAAAGCAGGTTTATTGGCAAATTCACCTTTAGTAGCTAATTGAAAAATATTTTTTAATGCAGGAGGACACATACCGTTCCATTCTGGGCTAATTACAATTATAGCATCACTATTTTGCAGTTCTTTTCTTGCAATATTCCAATTAGAGTCAAAGTTTTCGTAATCATTCCAAAAAGTTTCATCCCAATGTTTAATAGGTTGTTCAGCTAAATTTAAAAAATATGTATCTTGTTGTTGGGAATCAAGATAAAATTTAACATAATGACCTACTTTAGAAGATTGAGAATTTTTGCGGGTACTACCACTAATAATTGCAAATTTCATGAAAAATTATCCTTATTTAAAATAGTGTCTTTTAGAGTATTGCTTTTTTCGGGATAATTTTTACTATAATGTAATCCCCTGCTTTCATGACGCAATTGTGCGCTTTTAATAATTAATTCAGCAGTTAAAGCAAGATTCCTTAATTCAATTAAGTCAGCTGATAATTTAAAATTAGAATAGTATTCATGAATTTCATTTTTTAATAAATTAATTCTATGAATCGCTCTTTCAAGGCGCTTGTTTGTTCTAAAAATACCAACATAGTCCCACATAGTTCGCCTTAGTTCATCCCAGTTGTGAGAAATGATAACTTCCTCATCATTATCACAAACCTGAGATTCATCCCAATTGGGTAAATCTGGAATTTTGATATTTTTAGAGTTTAAAATATCATTGGCTGCACTTTTACTTATAATTAAGCATTCTAATAATGAATTACTAGCTAAACGGTTAGCTCCATGTAAACCAGTACTTGCACATTCACCGATTGCATATAAATTTTTTATATTAGTTTTACCGTTTAAATCTGTTACAATTCCGCCACAAGTATAATGGGCAGCAGGAACTACTGGTATAGCTTCTTTCGTTATATCTATACCTAGATTTTTGCACGTTTTATAAATATTAGGAAAATGGTCTTTAATAAAGGCTTGTGATTTGTAGGAAATATCTAAAAAAACATGGTCTAGCCCATATTTTTTCATTTCAAAGTCAATAGCACGAGCTACAATATCTCGTGGAGCTAATTCTAAGCGCTTGTCATGGTTGACCATAAACCTTTTGCCATTTGGTAATTTCAAAATGCCACCTTCACCTCTAACTGCCTCTGAAATTAAAAAGGATTTAGCATTATTATGGTATAGACAGGTTGGATGAAATTGGATAAATTCCATATTAGCAATATTACAACCAGCACGAAAAGCAATAGCAATACCATCCCCTGTTGTAGTATCTGGATTAGTAGTATATAGATATACTTTTGCAGCTCCGCCAGTTGCCAATATAGTATATGGGGCAGAGAAAGTAATAACTTGGTTTTTTGGATTTAAAACATAAAGCCCATAACAATATTCTTGTTTTAGTGGTAAATGGGATAATTTGATTTTGTTATTAGTTATTAAATCAACAGCAATATGATTTTCAAATATGCTAATATTAGGATGTGATTTGACTTTTTGAATTAAAGTATTTATTATAGCTTCGCCAGTTCCATCAGCTATATGTAAAATTCTTCTAAAGCTATGTCCGCCTTCTTTAGTTAAATGAAATCCACTTAAATGTTCTTCATCAGCTGTAAACTTTACTCCCATAGAAACTAGCCATTTGATTGCGTCAGGAGAATTTTCGATTATATAACGAACCGCTTTTTCATTACATAAACCATCTCCGGCAATTAAAGTATCTTTTATATGGTTTTCTATAGAATCATCTTTATCAATAACAGAAGCAATACCGCCTTGTGCATAATAAGAGCTACAGTCTTTGAGTGATTTTTTAGTGATTAAAGCAATATTTTTTGATTTTTCTGCTAAATAAAGAGCGGTTGATAATCCCGATAAGCCACTACCTACAATAACAACATCATAATTTAAGGACAATTTCATAATTTTAATGCATCACCCATATCATACATGCCAACTTTTTGATTAACAAGGAATTTTGCAGCTACTAAGGCACCATATGCAAAACTAGAACGATTATTAATTTCACTTGTTAATGTTAGCATTTCATTGTCACTAATAAATGAAACTTGATGTTTGCCAATAATATTGCCCCCACGGCTAACAGAAAAACCAATTTCCTGTTTATTTCTAATTTCATTTGAGCTGTGTCTTGTAAATTTAGCTATAGATAAAAAGTCAACACCGCGAGCTTTAGCAATAATTTCACCTAATTTAATAGCTGTACCTGATGGTGAATCTTTTTTATTGCGATGATGAGCTTCAAATATTTCTGCTTCAAAATCTATAAGTTTTGTTGCAACTATATTTACCAAATTAAATAATACATTTACAGATAAACTCATATTAGGGGATAATAATACTGGAATTTTTTTGCTAGTAGAAGTTATTAAATCTTTTTGTTCAGTATTAAAACCAGTTGTACCAATTACAATTGGTGTGTTAGAATTTAAACAATGATTTAAAGTATTAAATATAGAGTTTGGATTAGAAAAATCAATAATAACATCTACTTTTCCCATAGCAGATATATTATTAAGAACAATTGAATCATCTAATTCACTATTAATCGATTTTTCAGTTGAAATTATAGCATAGCTTAAATTATAAAAAGTTTTATTGGCTGAAATTATTTTAATAATTTCTTTGCCCATTTTCCCATCAGCACCTATTAGTCCGATATTTAGCATAATAATGTTTAATCCTAAAAGTTTAAAAAAGTTCACCTTGTTTGCGAATACTTATTATTTTATCATCTTTATCAAAAAATAAGCTAATATCATAACTTTTAATTAAATTATTATTCTTATAGTCTTGATAAATAAAATCCCATCTATCTTTTTTAAATATATAAGTAGTTAAAGGATGACCAATTATAGTAGCGGTTTGGTCTTTAGTTAATCCAGCTTTTAACTGTTTAAATTGTTCATTATTAATATAATTTCCTTGTTGTACCTCCATCATATAAGGAAAGCGCCATTGGCTAAAATTTACTCCTGAACATCCTAAAAGGGCTATAATATTAAATATAAAAAATGTAAAAATAAAGAACTTTAATTGTTTCATCATAAGACTTTACCAAAAAACTTGCTAAAAGCTGTATTTTACCTCTAAAATGACTTACTGAGTGTATGATATTAATATTAAGGATTATCTATGAATTTACAATTAGTTAAAAGTTTGGGTATTAAGATCACTAAGCATAAGTTAGCAATTTTAAAATTATTTGATATCCATAAACATTTAGATGCAAATAAGATTCATTATTTATTAAATGAAAAAGGTGGAAATATTAGTTTAGCGACTATATATAGAATCTTATCTAGTTTTGAAGCAAAAAATATAGTTATTAAAAATAATTTTAATGATTCACAGGCAATTTATGAGTTATTTGATCCCGGAGAGCATCATGATCACTTAATTTGTATTAAATGCCATAAAGTAATAGAGTTTTTTGATAATAATATTGAAAAAATACAGAAACTAATTGCTAAAAAAAATCATTTTTCTATCGTTAGTCATTGTTTAAATTTATATGGAATATGCAATGATTGTGCTAAAAATAATGCATAAAAACTCTAAAACTAATTAATGTTTTATGTATGCTATAATAATTAACTGAATATAAACATTGTTTTATGTATGTAGCTGTATTGCATAAGTTTAATAGTTATTAAACAATAAGAAAGATTATGAATTCAAAAAATTTAAATCAAAATATTTTAATTATTAGTCAAGTGTTAAATTTATTAATTATAATCTTTTCTGCTGTAATATTAGCTAAATTTATTTGGTGGATAATTACTCCGTCAATTAATGAAGTATATTTAGAAAAAACTACTGTTAATCAATTTGATAATAGTGTTAAATATGTAATTAATCGTCATCCCTTTGGAATAATGGTTGAAAATAAGGCACCTATTCCATCTATCATAGAAAAAATTAAATTATCAGGAGTATACCAAAATACTTTAAAAAATAGTATTGCTTTTTTTGATATAGATAGTAAACATGTAATTGCAAAGATTGGTGATGATATTGCTGAAGGTGTAATATTGAAATCAGTAAAAAGGAATAAAGTCATTGTTTTATTTCAAGGGCATGAATTGGCAATTTTTTTATCTGGTGGAACTGCACAGCCGGTGGAGCCTCAAGAAAATTATAATAATGAAGAAAGATTTAAAACCCCATATTCAATGCCTAATAAGTCTTATGAGTATGAAAATAGAGGAAATAATAATAAAGCAACAGAGGAAATTAGAGAAAGACGCCGGCAATTGATTGAAGAGTTTGAAAAACAATCTTTAGCTGGACAAAATAATAAGGATAATGAAAGATCACAACCTGATCGAATTAATAAAGAAAGTTCTAAGTAAAAATTTATTTGAGGATAATAAATAAGATTATGAATAGTTTTAAATTAAAGTCTGGGTTTATTTTTTTGCTAATAATTCCATTAATAGGTGTTATTGCACAGCCATCATTAGAAAGTTCAACGAAAAGTTTACAAAAAACTAATACCAGTGAAGTTTTAGCAGGTACTAAAAATACTCCTAAAGCGAATGATTCAGATTCTTTAAGTCCAGATAAAGTGATTTTAAATTTTGAAAATGCGGACATACAGTCGGTAATTAAAGCAATTAGTAAATTATCAGGAAAAAATTTTGTAGTTGATCCTCGAGTAAAGGGTACTGTTAATATTGTTTCTGATCAGCCTATTTCAAAAGTAGATAGTTATAAAGTGTTAGAATCAGCTTTAAGGATGCAGGGTTTTGCTTCAGTTGAAGCTGATGGTGTAATAAAAATTTTACCTGAAGTAGATGTAAAATCATATGGCATGAAAACTACTGATAATATAAATAATGATTTAAAAACTTCTTTAGGTGACCAAGTAATTACAAAGGTTTTTGTAATTAATCATGGTTCAGCAATGCAGCTATCTAATGCATTAAGACCATTAGTCGGTTCAAATAGTTCAATTTCAGTGTATACTACTAGTAATGCAATAGTTGTAACAGATTATGCATCAAATATAGCTAGAATTTCTAAAATTATAAATCAGTTGAGTACAAATCCAATAGCTATTCAGCAAACACCTGTGGTGATTCCTCTAAAACATGCAGTTGCAGCAGACATGGCACAAACGCTTCAAGCTTATTTACAAGGTGGTTCAGGGGCTAGCGCTGGTGGAGGAGGATATTCTGATGGACCTACTGTAACAATTACAGTAGATGCTATAACTAATTCTTTAATATTAAGTTCTGTAGTTAAAGATAAATTAGATGAGATAAAATCTTTGGCTATTTCTCTAGATAAAAATGTTGGTGATACAAATAGTAACATGCATGTTGTTTATATGAAAAATGCAGATGCTTCACATGTAGCTGAAATTTTAAGAGCAGTTGCTAATAATCAAGATAATCCTGATATAGCAGCAAGCTCAAGTTTATTTAAATTTGTATCAGAACCAGTTTCTACATTTTCTCCTAATGCTACAGGAGGTGGAGCTAACACTACTCCAAAAAGCTCTTCATCTAATCGGGCTAGTTCTAATACAGGGAATCAAAAGGATCAGCCAAAAATTGTAATTCAAGCTGAACCAACAATTAATGCAATAATTATTGTTGCTCCTGAAGCTGTTTATCGTAATTTACGTATGGTAGTAGAAATGTTAGATATTAGACGTGCACAAGTAATGATAGAAGCACTAATAGTGTCAGTGGATAGTCAAATTAGTGGTACTTTTGGTATTCAATGGGTATTAGGGGCAGGGAATAATTCAGTGGGAGGTGCATTAGCATCAAATTATGGTGGCAATGGTGCTAATTTAGCTGGAATAGCAGGAGCGATTGGGGGAGCGGTTTCAGGGGATAAAACCGTAGCAGCAGCAGGATTAACTAATATTCCAAAAGAAGTATTAATTGGAGTATATACAGGCACAGTATCAATTGGAGGACAAACGATTCCTGGATTAGCAGCACTAGCTGATGCACTCTCATCATCTACTGGTGTAAATGTTATTGCTCGACCAACCTTAATGACTATGGATAATGAGGAAGCGCGAATTATGGTTGGACAGAATATACCCTTACCAAATGGCACTTATCAAAATTCAGGGACTAACCCAGGTAATTTAGTTACTACGGTTGATAGAAAAGATGTAGGAACTTCTTTAAAAATTAAACCATTAATTACGCAAAATGGAGCTGTTCAGCTTGAAGTTTATCAAGAACGGTCAGAGGTAGATAATAAGGGAGTAAGTGCTCAACTAACACTTCAGCAAGGGCAAGGTTCAACTATTGCTAAAAGTGATTTAAGGTTATCAGTTTTGGCAGATGATGGGCAAATTATTGCTATTGGGGGATTGACTACTGATAATATATCAATTCAAAAAAGTGGCATTCCTGTTTTAAGTGATATTCCTTATTTAGGTTGGTTATTTAGCTGGCAACAAAGAGTTTATACTAAAAATAATTTAATATTATTTTTACGTCCAGTAATTGTTAGAAACCTAGAAGGAGCTAAAACTCTTACAAATTCGCGTTATAAATATATTATAGACCAACAAAGTGAAATAAAAGCTGAAGGTAATCTATTATTACCAACAATAAAACCAATAACAGTGGAAAGTGTTGCAGCAAGATATTCAGTTGAAGTGCCACCGCAACCAAATAATATACCTAATTTACCGATATTAGATAAGAGTTCAACTATACCCGTTGTAGATATGCGTATGCAAGCTCATCCAGAATTAAAAAACCCAAATACTAATGAGCAAAATAGTACGAAAAATGTAAATAGTAGTAATAATACTGTAAATTCGTCTAATTCTGGAAAATAGAGAGTTTATAAATAATGGAAGAAATTAAATTTATCCCTAACAAATTTTCTCGTAGAATACCTTATGTATTTGCAAAGAACCATAAAGTTTGCATTTATGGAATGGATGATGGGGATGTTTTAGTTGCAGTAGTTAATAATTTAGAACCAATTATAGTATCTGAGATTAAACGTAAGTTAAAAGAACCTTTGAAATTCTTCAAAATTAATGAAAAAGAGTTTGATACATTAATATCTGAAGCTTATTCAAGTTCAAATGCAGCAGCTGTTGTTGATGTGGTTCAAGAAGATATAGATTTATCATCATTAATTCATAATTTACCGCGTTCTGAAGATTTATTAGAATCAGAAAATGATGCGCCAGTAATTAAAATTATTAATGCTTTTTTAACACAAGCAGTCAAAGAAGATGCTTCAGATATTCATTTAGATGCTTACGAAAAAAAATCAATTGTACGTTTTCGTCGTGACGGAATTTTAAATAATGTAGCTGATTTAAATCCGGGGCTACATGCAGCGCTTGTATCAAGAATTAAAATTATGGCAAATTTAGATATTTCAGAAAAAAGGCTACCACAGGATGGGAGAATTGGATTAAGATTAGCTGGTAGAGAGATTGATTTACGGGTATCTACCATTCCAACTGGTCATGGAGAGCGTGTAGTATTGCGCTTACTTGATAAAAGTACTGAGAAGCTACAATTAGAAGCTTTAGGAATGGATAAACAAACTCTTAAAAAACTTGATAAAATTATTCATCAACCGCATGGGATATTTCTAGTAACAGGTCCAACGGGATCAGGTAAATCAACAACTCTTTATGCTGCTTTAAATAGGTTAGATTCAAAATCACTTAATATAATGACAGTAGAAGACCCAATAGAATATGATATTGCAGGTGTTAGTCAAACGCAAATAAATGCAAAAATTGATATGAGTTTTGCGCGAGCTTTAAGAGCAATTTTACGCCAAGATCCGGACGTAATTATGATTGGAGAAATTCGTGATCTTGAAACATCGCAAATTGCAGTTCAAGCAAGTTTAACAGGACATTTAGTTTTAGCAACTTTGCATACTAATACAGCTGCTTCTGCTGTTACTCGTTTAATTGATATGGGAGTAGAATCTTTTTTACTATCTTCAACATTAATAGGGATATTAGCACAAAGATTAATTAGATTATTATGTCCAAAATGTAAAACTGAAAATTTGGCTATTGATAAAAAAATTAGAGCTGAATTTCAAATACCTATAGATACTGTAGTTTATAAAGCTGTTGGGTGTGAATCTTGCAACCAAACTGGATATAAAGGTCGTTCAGGAATTTATGAACTATTAGTCACCAGTGACCATTTGCAAAGTATGATTCATAATGAGGAATCTGAAAATGCAATTGAAAAATACGCGATAGAACATTTAGGAATGAAAACATTAAGAATGGATGCAATGCGCTGGCTATTGGAAGGTAAAACATCATTAGAAGAAGTTACCACTGTTACTAAAGATTAGAAGCAAATAATGGGAATTATATGAGTACATTTAAATATAAAGCAATAGATAAAAAAGGAAAGGATCAATCGGGAGTAATTGAATCTGATACTCCAAAACATGCACGACAAATTTTACGTAATAGAGGTCTAATTATTGCACATATTGAAGAAATTGAGGAAAAAAATAATAAAAGGGGTAGTTTTACTTTTAGAAAGCCTCTTTCTTCTTTAGAATTAGCTTTAATTACTAGGCAGTTTGCTATTTTAATAAATTCAGGACTATCAATTGAACAATCATTAAATGCTTTAATTGATCAATTAGATACTCAAGAACAAAAAACAATAATGATGGGGGTAAGAAGTGAAGTTTTAAGTGGTAGATCCTTAGCTGCTTCTATGAGAATGTACCCTAGGATTTTTCCACTAGTATATTGTAGTTTAATTCATGCGGGAGAACAATCAGGAAGTTTAGCTAATGTTATGACTAAATTAGCAGATTATAGTGATAGGACTAGAGAGTTAACTAGTAAAATAATGATGGCATTACTTTACCCACTAATTGTTACAATAGTGGCTATTGTTATGATTATTGCTTTATTAGTTTATGTTGTTCCACAGGTAGTAAAGGTTTTTGAGTCTTCGCATCAAGAATTGCCAATTTTAACAAAGATTTTAATTGGAACTAGTAATGGGTTAAGAAGTTATGGTTGGATTATACTAATATTAATTGGTATTGTAATTTTTTCATTATATAAATTACTGAAACAACATGAGTTTAAGCTAAAATTTCATAGAAAGTTACTCCAATTACCGGTTATGGGTAAATTATTAGTAAATATTGATGTTGCAAGATTTACTCATACTCTTGCAATGCTTTTAGTAAGTGGGGTACCAATGATAGCTGCCTTAGAAGCAGGACGTGATACAGTTAATAATTATATGATGAAAAATGCAATTAATAATGCACTAAAAAGGGTACAGGAGGGAATGCCGTTAGCTATTGCATTAGCAAAAGAGAATGTTTTTCCACCAGTTGTAATACATCTTATTGCTAGTGGTGAAAAATCAGGAAATCTAGATCATTTATTAGAGCAAGCTGGGGCTCATCAGGAGTTAGAGCTATCTCATAGAAGTCAGTTATTAACTGGAATTTTGGAGCCAGCAATGATATTATTTATGGGTGGAGTTGTATTATTAATTGTAATTGCAATTATGTTGCCGATTCTAAATATGAATAAAATGGTGTTATAATATTTATTAATAAGGTAATGTTTAATGATAAAAAAATATTGTTTATTGTTATGTTTTCTTTTCAATTTTTCTTTTGCTACTACACAGATTAATTCCGGTAGTAGTTTTGATGTAGGATTTAGTCCAAATAAAGGTAGTTTAGATTTGGTCTTAAAATGTATTAATTCAGCTAAGCAAACTATTGAAGTAGCTGCATATAGTTTTACCTC
>JACCDN010807239.1_pt1 | contig 14505 bp, 9 predicted proteins | sample 7441691 | NCBI WGS metagenome assembly JACCDN01 (sample SAMN15323439, study PRJNA562643) | freshwater metagenome | isolation source: river surface water | place: USA:Blue River Watershed | collected 2017-08-16
GCCGCGGCGACCACGGCCGATCGTCTCGCCCTGCATAAGAAATGGGAAGCCAAGCGCTCGCACGAATGGATGACCGCCAAGTCCGAGCTGATCCGCCATGTCGGCGGCGAGCAGGCCGACGGCACCTTCACCACGAACAAGGTCTTCGCCGGAGGCTTCAACGACGTCCTCGACGGCACCGGCGCCGGCGTCATGGCCTGGGACGACACGGTCTACTTCGCCTGCATTCCCAAGCTTTGGATGCTGCAGGACGGCAAGAAGGACGGCGTCGAGACGGGCCGCAAGGTCATCGAAGACGGCTTCGGCGTGCGCATCTCGCTTTCGGGCCACGACATGAACGGCTTCGCCATCGGTCCGGACGGCCGCGTCTGGGGCACCATCGGCGACCGTGGTTTCAACCTCACCACCAAGGAGGGCAAGAAATACGACTCCCGCAACCGCGGCGCGGTCTTCCGCTTCGAACCCGACGGCACGAACTTCGAAGTCGTCCACTTCGGCCTGCGTAACCCGAAGGAGATCGCCTTCGATGACTTCGGCAACGCGTTCTCCGTCGACAACAACTCCGACCAGGGCGACGCCGCCCGCGTGGTCTACGTCGTCGAAGGCGCCGACTCCGGCTGGGAGATGGAGCACCAGGCCATGCATACCTTCCACCGCTCGATCGGCCTCGAGCAGCGTCCGCTCTCCCGCTGGATGACCGAGAAGGTCTGGGAGCTCCAGAATCCCGTCCAGCCGGCCTTCATCATCCCGCCCTCCGCCTACATCAGCTCCGGTCCTTCCGGCCTGACCTACCACCCCGGCGCGGGCTTCCTCGAATCCGAAGCCGGTCATTTCCATATCTGCGACTACCGCGGTTCCGCCGGTGCTTCCGGCATCTGGTCCTTCAAGATGGAGCCCGCGGGCGCCGGCATGAAGATGACCTCCTCGCACCAGCTGCTCTGGGGCGTCGCCGCGACCGACGTCGAGTATGACTGGAAGGGTCGCCTCGTCGTCTCCGACTTCATCACCGGCTGGGAGTCCCACCAGGCCGGACGCCTCGTGACCCTCGAGGCCGGCAAGATGATGAAGCCCGACGCCGTCGCGCCCGTCGCCGCGCTCATCAACGGCGGCATCGCCAAGGCCACTTCCGGCGAACTCGCCGCGCTCCTCGCGCATGCCGACCAGCGCGTCCGTCTGCGCGCGCAGATCGAGCTCACCCGTCGCCCGGACGCCGCGGATCGTTTTGAAGCCGCCACCAAGTCGTCCGCCGCCCTCGAACGTGTCCACGGCATCTGGGGTCTCGGCATCCTCGCCCGTCGTGGCGCGGCCATCGCTCCCGGCTCCGCTTGGAAGGGTCCGACCCCGGTCGCCTCGCTCGAAGAACGCACCGCCGCCGCCCGCCGACTCGTCCCGCTGCTCGCGCACGCCGACGCCGAAGTCCGCGCCCAGGCCGTCAAGGCGCTCGAGGAAGCCCCGCTCAAGGGCGACGAGCTCCCGCTCGGCAAGCTGATCCTCGATCCTTCGCCCCGCGTCCGCGCGTTCGCCGCGATCGCCGCCGCCCGTCTCGGCGCCGGCAAGTTCGTCCCTGAGGTCCTCGCGATGCTCAAGGAGAACGCCGACGCCGACCCCGTGCTCCGTCATGCCGGGTCCTTCGCGATCGACCACCTCTGCAAGACTCCCGAGTCCTTCGACGCCGTCGCCAAGGATGACAACGCGTCCGTCCGCCTCGCCGCGGTCATCGCCCTGCGCCGCCGTCTCGACGCCTCCGCCGCCCGTTTCGTGAACGACAAGTCGACGGTCGTCGCCGACGAAGCCATCCGCGCCGTCCATGACCTCGGACTCGAAGCCGGCCGTCCGGCCGTCGCCGCCCTCATCGACGACCTGGGTTCCCGCGAATGGACGACCTTCATGCTGCGCCGCCTGACGCACAGCGCTTTCCGCCTCGGCGGCGAGAAGAACGCCGCCCGCGTGGTCGCCATCGCCGCCAACGCCAAGCTCCCGGACGAAGCCCGCGCCGAAGCGCTGCGTCTGCTCGCCCTCTGGGCCAACCCGTATCCCGTCGACCAGTCGACCGGCCATTGGTCGCCGCTGCCGGCCCGCGACGCCAAGGAGCTGCGAGCCAGCCTAAGCGCGGCCTTGCCTATGCTGCTGAAGGGTGAGTCCGACATCCTCCGCGCCTCCCTCGAACTCGTCGAACAGTACAAGCTCGAGGTCGCCTCGCTCTCCAACGACCTGCTTTCCGGTCTGGTCGCCAACGCCAAGCTCAGCGGTTCCGCGCGCGCCAAGGCCCTCGAGCTCTGGCTCGAGCGCAAGCCGGCGGATCTCGCTGACGTCGCGGGCAAGTATGCCAAGGACAAGCAGGACGAAGTCGCGATGGTCGCCGTCGGCGCCCTGGCTCATCTGAATCCCGCGCAGGGCCTCGTGGAGCTATCCAAGGCCGCCAACGAGGGTTCCGCCGCTCGCCGTCAGGGCGCCTGGAAGGCCCTCGCCAAGCTGCAGGCCGCCGGCGTCGACACGCTCTTCGTCAGCAGCCTCAAGGCGCTCGAGCAGGCCAAGGGCGTCTCGCCCGCCGCGATCGAACTCCTCGAAGCCGCCGCCCTGCGTGCCGAGCCTGCCGTGAAGGAAGCCCTGGCCGCGACGCAGAGGGCCATCGCCGGCGGTGACGGTAAGCTCGCCAAGTGGATGCCCGCCCTTGAAGGCGGCGACGCCAAGAACGGCTTCGCGCTCTTCACCGCTCTTCCGGCCGGCCAGTGTCTGCGCTGTCACCGTGCCTCGGATGATTCGCATGCCGCCGGCGGCGAAGCCGGCCCGAACCTGGCCGGCGTCGCCAAGCGCGGCGACCGCCGTTACCTCCTCGAGTCCGTTGTGAACGCCGGCGCCGTCGTCGTCTCCGGTTACGGCACCGTCAACCTCGAGCTCGCCAATGGCGGGGCCTTGGTCGGCACCCTGATCAAGGAAGAGAAGGAGCACGTGGACGTCGACGTCGCCGGCAACCGCTGGCGCGTGGCCCGCAAGGACATCAAGGCCATGAGCGCCCCCGTCTCCGGCATGCCGGCGATGGACGCCCTGACCCTGAACGAAGTCCGCGACATCGTCGCCTGGCTCGCCACCCTCAACAAGGAGCCCAAGAAGGCCAAGCCTGCCGAGCCCAAGCCGCTGGACATCTCGACCATCAAGCCCGTCGCGGCCGTCGCCGTCGCGAACGTCGACCCCGCCGTCATGGCGGCCGGCAAGCAGGCCTTCATGACTTGCATGGCCTGCCACGGTGCGAACGCCGAAGGCACCGTCATCGCGCCTCCGCTGGCCCAGTCCAACTGGGTGAATGGACCGGTCGAGAACCTGATCCGCATCCAGCTGCGCGGCCTGCAGGGACCCATCACCGTCTCCGGCAAGAAATATGCGCCGCCTGCCCCCATGATGGCGCTGCCGCACCAGACCGACGAGCAGATCGCCGCCGTGCTGACCTACGTCCGCAACAGCTTCGGCAACTCCGCTCCGGCCGTCACGCCCGAGCAGGTCAAGGCGCTGCGCGGCGAAGTCGGCAAGCCCATGCTGACCGAAGCGGACCTCGTCCCGGCGAAGTAATCCACCGCACCGACGAACAAGGCCCGGCCCTCGCGAGAGGACCGGGCCTTTTGTTTCAGCGTAAGGGCAACCGGATGGCTGGTCCGTCGCCGAGCGGCTCTTTGAGCAGCGTGACCACGGTCGCGTCGCCTCGCTCGATGATCACGGCTTCCATCGGCTTGGTCTTGTGCGATGTCTTCGCTCCTTGCGTGACGCGGTAGCGGACCATGAGCGAAGCGCCGAAGCGCTCGACGCCCGTGACGGTGATCCGTTCGTCGCGGTCCGTCTCGTTCTCGGTGATGAGCACCACGACCTCCTTGGAGAAGTCGGGCAGGCGCGGGGCCGGCCCGGCTACCCGGGCCGGGCTGAGGAAGCGCCGGAATTCCTCCTGCGTGCGGATGGCGTGACGTTGGGCCCACTCATTCTTTCCCGAGTAGAAGTGCTGTTCCAGGCGATGGAAAGGTATGGTTTTCGTCATCGATTCATCGGCCTTGCGTAGGCCGACCAATCCGGCGCGGCCGTCGGGCAGCACGCCGATCTCCGCGACGAGCAGGCCTTGGTTGCGGAGCTTCTCCCAGGTGTTGCCGGTGCCTTCCTTGACGTAGAAGGCCTCGATGCCGAAGCGGATCTGCCCGAAGCGGCGCGAGCCGGCGAAGCCCTTGAGGTAGGGGCCCGACTCCGGCCGCTTCAGCGTCACGCCGTCGCCGCTGGCCAGGCCTTTGGCGTCGACCTTGAGCGGGACGTAGACCGTCGTGTCATCTGGCAGCGTCAGGTAGGATTCGTTTGCGGGTGCACTGCGGTCTTTCCCGTGAAGTTCGGCCCATTCGTCGTTCAGTCTTTGGATGGCCACCGGGCCCGGATTGGAGAACTCATAACCCAGCGTCACGTATTCCCCGCGCATCAGGTCGCGCGGATCGACCGCCTGGCAGCGCAGCACGAAGCGCTGCCCGACCTCGGCCGGGCGGCTGTGATTCCAGGCCATCCAGACCAGACCGAGGCACTGCAGCAAAGCGAGGACCAGGACCACCGTGCGCGCTCGGGAAGTGACCGCCGTGAAGGCGCGTTCCAGCCAGGGGATTTCCAGGCTCGGCTCTTCGGCGGGCGCAGGGCTTTCCTTCTGGGCGCGCCAGACCCGGGCGAGGATGAACAGGATCACGCCGATCACAGCGAAGAAGCCCGCGGTCCCGAGCATGCCGAAGTCCTTGGCGATGTCGACGTAGCGGGCCGTCAGCCAGGCGAGGAAGACCAGCGAGCCGTAGACGTAAGGGCGGAGCCGTCCTTCGCCTAGGCCCGTGCGCACCAACCAGACCGCCGTGGCAAGCGTGAGCACGTTGGCGCCCGCTTTGATGAGCGCGTCAATCACTTCGGACTTAAGGCCCAGCTCATGGCCGAGTCCGACGGCCAGCGTGCCGAGGGCGATGGCGGCGGGCCAAGTGCGTGAGACGTCCTTGTCCCGCTTGCCCGCCCAGAGGGCCCAGCCTGCGGCGACGAGCGTGAGCGTCAGCAGGAGCGGATCCCTGAGCAGTCTCGTGTCCGACGAGCTGCTGATGGAGCGACCGAGCATCCCGATGATGAGCGTGATGATCGTCACGCCGAGCGCCCCGACGAAGCGGAAGCCTCGGCCGTAGGCGCTGCCTATCGGGTGAAGGGCGGCCAAGGCCAACGGCAAGACGAAGCAGGGGGTCGTCGCGCCGCCGCCGAAGTTGAACCAGTTCGCCATCAAGGCCCAAGCGATCGCGCCCGCGATGATCGGCGCCCGGTTACGGTAGGCGGTCACGGCAGCAGGGAGCAGCAGGAGCAGGAAGGTCAGACGCAGTCCGATCAGCTGCGGCGAAGACGAGTACGAGTGCTCTCCCATTTCCATCATGATCCAGACCGAGGCGAGCGCGATCGTCGCGAGGTGGAGCAGCGCCGATTCCAGCGCGAGCGCGAAAGGCATCGTGCCGAGGCACCAAGCCAGCAGGGCGTCCGGACTATGCGCGTCCATATGATACGTCTGGCCCACCAGCGCGATGCCGGCGCCGAACATCAGGCAGCCCGCGAGGTGTCCGAGGACCGAGCCCGTGCGCCGGGCGTTGAAGGTATACCAGCAGCCGAGGCCTTGCAGCAGGGCGACGCCGGCGACCACCGTCGCGAGCCTTTCGCCGCGCGCGAGGTCGGACCAGTTATGTCCCACCACAAGCATCACCGCCGCGCCGAAGAGCAGCACGCCGAAGGCGCGGAGCACGAAGGCCATGCGGCCCGCGCCGGCTTCTTCCTCCGGATAGCGGGCGAGGATCTGGTCCCGTTGGCCGGGCTGGAGGATGCCTTGTTCGTGCCAGAGCTGGGATTCCTTCGCCAGCCATTCGCGGAAGCCTTGGGGGAGGGGCATGAGGCCAAGATGACGGAAGGGGCTGGGCGGGGCGAGGGAGAAGGAAGCCGATGGGTATCGATAAAACGGATAGCGGTTGGCGGTCAGCGAATGGGAAAGACTCTTAAACGAGACCAAGGGAAACCGGAGACCGGATGTTTGGCTGGGGATCTTGTGTCCGCAGCATTCTTTCCGGTTTCCGGCCTCCCTTTGTTTTGCGGTCTGTCCCAGCCGCCAGCCGCTTGCCGCTAAACGCTGGTTGGGTGACGACGTGAGGATCGTCACCCAACAAAAAGCCCCGGCGGATGCCGGGGCTTCGGTCGGGAGGCAGCGGTCGCCTTAGGCGATCGTGACTTCCTTGGTGAGGTAGACGTCCTGGATCGTGTGCAGGAGCTTCGCGCCTTCTTCGATCGGGCGCTGGAAGGCCTTGCGACCCGAGATGAGGCCCTGGCCGCCCGCGCGCTTGTTGATGACGGCGGTCTTGACGGCTTCGGCGAAGTCATTGTTGCCCGAGGGGCCGCCGGAGTTGATGAGGCCGATGCGGCCCATGTAGCAGTTGGCGACCTGGTAGCGGGTGAGGTCGATCGGGTGGTCGGAAGCGAGGTCGGTGTACATGCGCTTGTCGATCTTGCCGTAGGAGGACTCGGTCTGCTGGATCGCGAGGTAGCCGCCGTTGTTCTCGGGGAGCTTCTGCTTGATGATGTCGGCGCAGATGGTCACGCCGAGGTGGTTGGCCTGGCCGGTCAGGTCGGCGGACACGTGGTAGTCCTTGTCCTTCTTGAAGGCGTTGTTGCGGGTGTAGCACCAGAGGACGGTGGCCATGCCGAGCTCGTGGGCCTGCTGGAAGGCGTGCGAGACCTCGATGATCTGGCGGTTGGTCTCGGCGGAGCCGAAGTAGATGGTCGCGCCGACGGCGGCGCAGCCCATGTCGGCGGCCTGCTTCAGGGTGCCGTACATCACCTGGTCACCGACGTTGGGGTAGGTGAGCAGCTGGTTGTGGTTGATCTTCACCATGAAGGGGATCTTGTGCGCGTAGCGGCGGGAGACGCTGCTGAGGACGCCGAAGGTCGAGCAGACCGCGTTGCAACCGCCTTCGATGGCGAGCTTCACGATGTTCTCACCGTCGAAGTAGATCGGGTTCTTGGCGAAGGAGGCGCCGGCGGAGTGTTCGATGCCCTGGTCGACGGGGAGGATCGAGACGTAGCCGGTGTTGGCGAGGCGGCCGGAACCGTAGAGGCGCTGCAGGTTGGCCAGGACGCGGTTGTTGCGGTCCGAGGCGGCGAAGGCGTGGTCGACCCAATCCGCGCGGGGGGAGTGGATCTGCTCCTTCTTGATCTTCGGGTTGTTGAACCCGAGGAGGTTTTCGGCTTCGGCGCCGAGGTGCTTTTGGATTTCGCTGTAGTGGCTCATGGTGAGAGGAAAGAGGGTGTCTTTTCTGGCGAACAGACCACCCCAAAAGGGTGTGTCCGGGGGCGGGCTTCAAGCCAGAATTCAAAAACCGCCGTAAAACGGACAAGCCTTGCCCGACCTTGGGCGGAAAACCGCCGGGGTGCTCAGATTTGCCAGTCCTCGCCCGAGGCCGAGGCCGGCTTGGGCAGCTCGGGGTGCGGGGCGGTCACGATGCGGAGGACCGCCTGGCCGCCGCCGGCGAGGTCGCGGGCCCGGCGGACCGCTTGGGCGAGCGCGAGGTTCGGCTGGGCTTCGTCGTAGGGGAAGACGTTCTCCCGGCCGACGGCGCGGTCGAGGCCCGCGTTGACGATGATGCGCATCGTGTCGGCCTTCGCTTCGCAGAGGATCAGGTGACGGCCGTCGGACTTGAGCGTCTCGGCCAGGTCGCGGAGAAGGAGGACGCCGTTGGCGTCGAGGTGAAGGGCTTCGCGGAACTTGAGCACGAGCACCTTGAGGTTCGGATCGGCCGAGGCGCGGCGGAGGTGTTCGTGGAAGGCTTGGGTCGCGCCGAAGTGGAGGCTGCCTTCGACGTGGAGGATCGAGATCCCCGTGGAGGCCTGGCCCTTCGGGCGTTCGCGGAGCTCGCCGGTGTCGGAGAAGTCATATTCCACCACCTCCGGCGTCGACGTCTGGCGGAGGTAGAAGGCCACCGCGACGGCCGTGCCGAGGAAGATCGCCACGTCGAGGGGGGCGAGCAGCGCGGTCGCGAAGGTGGCGAGGAACACCGTGCGGTCCTGCGCGCCGGACTTCAGGATCAGCTTCACCGCGGAAAGGTTGGCCAGTTCGATCTCCGCGAGGATGACGAGGATCGCCAGCGTCGAGAGCGGCACGATGGCGACGACCGGGCGGGCGAGGAAGAGGGCGGCGAGGATGAACACGCCGCAGAGCAGGGAGGCCAGCGCCGTGCGGGCCCCGCTCGCGACGTTGAGCGCCGAGCGGCTGATCGAGCCCGAAGCGGCCATGCCGCCCGTGAAGGCGCAGACGAGGTTGGCCATGCCGAGGCCGTAGACTTCCTGATGGAGGTCGGAAGGACGGCCCGTCTTGAGGGCCGAAGCGCGGGCGTTGGCCGTGCCTTCGATGACGATGAGCACCGCGAGTGCGAGGGCCGGGGAGAAGAGCGTCGAGAGCGTGCGCGCGGAGAATTCGGGAAGGCGCAGGGCCTCGCCGGCCTGGGCGGCCTGGCCGACGTAGCCGACGAGGTCGGCGCGGCTGCCTTGCTGGTGCGCCACGTTCTGCGCGAGGATCGCCCCGAAGGTCGCGACCATGACCGCGCCGAGGATGGCCTTGCCCGCGCCATACCGCGGGCGCAGGAGGAAGTAGGCCACGCCCGTGATCAGCGAGAGGCCGAGTTCGGGGTTGATGAGCGAGCGGCCCATGCGGGCGGCGTGCCAGAGCACCTCCGGCAAGGAATCGCCCGCATGTTCGCCCGGCATGCCGAGGGCCGTGGGCAGCTGGAGCGCGATGACGCGGAGCGCCGCCGCCGCGATGTAAGCCGAGATCACCGTGCGCGGCACGAAGTCGGCGAAGCCGCTCAGCCGGAGCCAGGAAGCCAGCAGCAGGAAGAGTCCGGTCATCAGCACCAGCGTGGGCAGGGCCGCGGCGCGGAGTTCGGGCGTGATCGCGCCGAGCGTGGCGAAGGAGCCGAGGAGCAGCGCCGCGGAGGCGTTGGTCGGGCCGGCGGACAGGTTGGCGGAGCCGCTGAAGAGCGGGGCGATGGCGGCCGCGACGCCGCATCCGACGAGGCCGCACCAGATGGGCAGGCCGGCCTTCATCGCGAAGGCCATCGACATCGGGAAGGCGAGCAGCGCGACGTTCAGTCCGGCGATGAGGTCGGCGCGAAGGGTCGGACCGTCCATGGCGCGCATGACGCCGGCGAAAGGAAAGAAGCGCGGGCGGGGCAGGGCGGCGAGCTGACGACCGAAAGCGCCGAGGGCGGAGAGGAAGCTGAGCGGGCCGCTGGACACCTCGCTTTTGTTGCGGGTCGCCGCCGGACCTTCAACCGATTTCGTCGTTCAATCGAACGCCTCGGGGGAGAGCTGCGCGATCAGGGACTGCTGCAGCAGGCCGAAGCAGGCGTAGCAGGCGAGGGCGTGACGCTGTTCGGTCGGGAGGGCTTCGTCATCGAGGTCCTCGGCGCTTTCCAGCTGCGCGTCGGTGATGTCGGCGAAGACCAGGTCGCGGAGGGCGAGTCGGACGGCGGAGAGGGCGCGCAGGAAGGCGAGGGCCTGGGCCTCGTTGGGGAGCACGATCACGGCCGGGTCGCCCTTGGCGCCCGCGAAGGCGACGGAGAGCAGGCGGGCCTCCTCCGAAGCCTGGGCGGTGAGCGTCTCGACCCAGAAGCCGGCGATCTCCTCGTCGGCGGAGGGCACGTTGGCGCGGTTGACCGTCACGCGCGCGGCGGCGGGGGCGATGAGGCGCAGCAGGTCGGTCAGGACCGTACGCGCCTCCGTCGTCATGGTGAGGCGGAGCTCAGCCATCCTTTTCGAGCAAGGAGTTGAGGTGCCACTGCTGCAGCTCGAGCGAGAGCATCTCCGCGCGTTCGCGGTCGCCGGTCCAGACCGTCGCGCGACCTTCGGCATGGATGGCGCGCATGAGGCGCTTCGCCTCGGGCGCGCCGAGGCGCAGGACGTTCATGAACGCCAGCACCACGTAGGCCTGGTAATTGATCGGATCGTTGAGCACGACGACGTTCCACTTGGGCGCCGCCGAGACCAGCGACTCAGTCTTGATCTCGGGTTTGAGTTTCGGCTTGGCCATCAGCGCTCAGGTCTGTCCGGGACTGTAGCGTCTGACGCAGCTTCCGCAAGCCGTCGATGAGTTCTTCGGTCCGGGCCCGGGCGGTGTTGTCGCCGGGCTGGCGTTCGATCTGGTTGGCGAGACGGGCGAGCCCGGTGCAGGCCATGAGGGAGAGCATGCCCTTGGCGCCGTGGGCCTCGCGGCCGAGGGCGTCGGGGTCGCCGGAATCGCGGGCGGTGCTCAGGCGGGTCAGGATGTCGTCGGCATGCCGGAGGAAGGCCCGCGCGGCGGCGCGGAGGTCCTCGGCGTCCTCGGTCTCGGCCGAAGCCAGGTGGTCGGCGAACTCGTCGTCGCGGATGCGGTTGAGGTCGGCCTCCTGGCTGGCCGAGAGCAGTTCGAGCTTTTCGAGCAGTTCGGCGCCCCGGACGGGCTTGGCCAGGTAGGCGTCGAAGCCGGCGGCCTCGCAACGGGCGCGGTCGAGCTCCTGGGTCATCGCGGTCAGGGCGAGGAGGGCGGTCCGGCGTCGGCCGCGGGCCTGTTCTTCGGCGCGGATCGCGGAGGCGACCGAGAGGCCGTCCATGATGGGCATCTGGATGTCGAGGATGGCGACGTCGAATTCCTTGGAGCGCCAGAGGTCGAGCGCGGCGGAGCCGTCGACCGTCGCGCTGACTTCGTGGCCGGCGCGGCGGAGGCGGGCGCTGGCGACCTCGCGGTTGACCTCGTTGTCTTCGGCGAGCAGGACGCGCAGGCGCCGGGTGACGCGCAGGCGGCCGGCGGCCGGTTCGGCGTCGTCGAGCGTCGGCGGTTCGGTGCTGAAACGCGTCCAGAGCGCGGTGAGCGTCACCGGACGGAAGAGCTGGGCCTGGCTGCGGAACTCCACTTCCGAGGAGGTCACCAGGATGACCTGCTCGCGAGGGAAGGCGGGAAGGCGAGGGCTGACGTCGTCGGGCAGGTCGATGATGGCGCGGTCGAAGGGCTGCTCGGCGGCGGCCGCGGCGGCCCAGAGGGCTTCGGCCTCGTCGTAGGTCGGCGTCTGGACGCAGGTCGCGCCCCAGAACGTAAGCGTGTCGGCGAACCATTGGCGGACGCGCGGGTGGCCGGCGACGACGAGCAGGCGCTGGCCGGAGAGGTTGGGCTGGGGCGGGGCGGAGAAGGCCGGGTTGGGTTCGACCATGACCGTGGCGGCGAAGGTCGAACCCACGCCGACCTCGCTGGTCACCTTCATATAGCCGTCCATCGCCTGCGTCAGGCTGCGGACGATCGTGAGGCCGAGGCCCGTGCCGCCGAAGCGCCGCGTCGTGCTGGCGTCGGCCTGGGTGAAGGGTTCGAAGATGCTCTCGAGGCGGTCGGCGGGGATGCCGATGCCCGTGTCGCGGACCGTGAGGAGGGAGCGCAGGCGGCCGTTGCGTTCCTCGAGGTCGAGTTCGGCGTGCACGTGGCCGTTCTCGGTGAACTTCACCGCGTTGCCGATGAGGTTGGCGATGATGCGGCGGTACTTGATCGGATCGCCGAGCACCGACTGCGGGGAATCGGCGCGGACCAAGGCGGCGAGTTCGACGCCCTTGCGGCCGGCCTGGCGCTGGAACTGCGCGATCACTTCCTCGAGCGCGCGCACCGGGTTGAAGGGGATGCTCTCGACGGTCACGTTGCCGCGGTCGAGGCGGGAGAAGTCGAGCACGTCGCGGACGGTGTCCTCGAGCTCGCGGGCGCAGGACTGGATCTTGCGGAGGACTTCCGGCGCGGGGCCTCCGCCGACTTCGAGGTTGGTCTCGCAGAGGCCTTGGATCGCGTTGATGGGGTTGCGGATCTCGTGGGTGACGTTGGCCACGAACTGCCACTTCGCGGCGGCGACCTCCTCGGCCTTCTCCAGCGCGATGCGCAGGCGGTTATGTTCGTCGACCGACTCCGTGATGTTGAGCGCGAAGGTGAGCAGCCCGTTCGGGAGGCCTCCGCCGCCCTTGATGCGCTCGTGCACGACGCGGACGAGGCGCGAGCGGCGGTCCTGGGTCTCGAAGTGCATCACCGCATGGAGCACGCGCTGGCCGGTGCGGACGACTTCCTCGTCGAACTGCCGGAACTGCTCGGCCGTCTTCGCGGAGAGGATGTCGGCGAGCGTCAGGTCCGCCCCGTAGCCGCGGTACGGCAGGGAGAGGAATTCGTCGAGGCTGCGGCTGGTGTGGAGGATGCGGCCCTGCAGGTCGCGGAAGATGATGAAGTCGGGCGAGTTCTCGATCAGCGTGCGCGCGAGGCTCATGCCCGAGCGGGGCGTGAGGATGGGGGTCCCGTTGATCTGCGGGTCTTCGGCGAAGATGAGCCAGACCTGGCGGTCGAGCTTCGGGTCGGGCTGCAGGATGATCTTGGAGGCCCGGATCGGCTCGCCGAGGTCTTCGTTGCGGAGCTCGAGCATCCCGCTCCAGGCGGACCAGCGGGCGGCCGAACGGAGGAGGGTCGAGACCGGCTGGCCGTTCTCGAGTTCGAGGAAGAGACGGTCGATGTTAGTCCCGACCTGGACCTTGCGGCCGACCGTACGTTCGACCAACGGGTTGGCGAAGAGCACCTCGCCTTTGCGGCTGCAGACCAGGAAAGGCCAGGGCAGCACTTCGGGCAATGTGGAGAGGTCCGCCATCGGGTCCGGAACATCCTGAAGGGTTCCGGGGCGGGGGACAACCCTCCAAGTGATAGGGGGAAGGCACTAACCTATAAGGGATAGGGGTAGGGATGGGGTAGGGGTAGGGATAGGGGTGGGTATGATGTAGTTGTTTAGTAGATACACGAAGATCGCAGGCAAAGGGACGACCCCGGGGTCGCCGGGGTCGTGTCTTGCTTTTGGTGCTCAGGAAGGGACTTGAACCCTTACGCTTTAGGGGCACTGGAACCTGAATCCAGCGTGTCTGCCATTCCACCACCTGAGCATTAAAGCGGATAGGTGAGCAAAGGGTTAGCCCCCGCTCTGTCAAGGTCAGGGCTGGCGCAAGGTCCTCAGCATGTAGACGCAATCGAGTTTCTGGCCGAATTTGCGTCCGACGGCCTTCAGCAGGCCTGCTTCGACGAAGCCGAGCGAAGCGTGGAGGCGGCGGCTGGCGGTCTGTTCGGCCGAGATCCGCGCGATGACGGACTCGTGCCCAAGGTCTTCGGCACGCCGGAGCAGCTCGCTGAGCACGAGTTTCCCCAGGCCTTGGCCATGGCGACCGTGGTCGATGAAGACCGAGTCTTCCACGGTCGTGGACCACCCTTGGCGGGTGTTGTAGGTCGAAAGGGAGCCCCAACCGACCACTTTACCCTCGATTTCGACGACCAAGGCAGGGTGGGCAGGGGTACGGGCGCGCAGCCAGGCCAGCCGGCCCTCGTCGGATTCCTCCGTCAGGTGCCAGGTGCAGGTGCTGGTCCGGACGTAGTGGTTGTAGATGGCGTTGATCGCCCGGACATCGGTCGGGAGGGCGGCTCGGACGCGTGGTTCCATGGGGATAATCATAGCTGGGGCGAAACCTTAAACAAGCACAGGAAATCCCGTTGACAGTCGGTCGCAGGTTACCTTTGTTGGCCGACCTGCCGTTATTAAAACGGCTCTCCCGACCATGAAAGTCTCCTCCTCCCTCAAGTCGCTGAAGAAGCGTCACCCGAATTGCCAGGTAGTTCGCCGCAAGGGCCGTATCTACGTGATCAACAAGACGCACCCCCGCTACAAGGCGCGTCAGGGCTAACCCCTAGCAAACCCCTTATTTTATGAAGAAGGAAGGCCATCCTGAATATAACCCCGTCGTCTTCGTGGATGTCTCCACGAACCGCGAGTTCCCGGCTCGTTCGACCATGAAGTCGAAGGAGACCAAGGTGATCGACGGCGTCGAGCATTTCGTCATCCGCCGCGAAGTCACCATGGACTCGCACCCCGCCTATACCGGCGAGAAGCGCTTCGTCGACTCCGCCGGTCGCGTCGAGAAGTTCAACACGAAGTTCCGCCGCAAGTAAGCCTCCCCCCGAGGCCGACCCAAGACCCGCCCGGTACGCCTGGCGGGTTTTTTGTTTTCAGGCGAAGCTCGGCCGGGTGGGGCAGGGGGGCTCAGGCGCGGGGGTGGCTGGGGGTTGGCTACGGTGCCTTGGGGTCCCAACAAATAATATGGGGAAATGCTTTAATTTACTCTTAGTCCCTTTCGGGGTTTGCTCGAAAAGCGTGAATTCACTTAATGCTTATAATCAACGACTTAAGACTCTGTTCACAGGCCTATGTGAATAGGGGTGGATAAAGGAGGCGGGGTTTATGGAACTAAAATAGGCAATAACTGCTTGATTTTGTCCCCTGCCTGGGACAATACTGACCCCGCTATGAAGCATATCCTCCCGATCCTCACCCTCACGACCCTTGCTGCTGCTGCCTCTGCCCAGAGCGCCGCTGCCGCTGGTCTCTCCTACAACCGCGCTGGTGTTAACTA
>JACCDN010125686.1_pt1 | contig 14503 bp, 27 predicted proteins | sample 7441691 | NCBI WGS metagenome assembly JACCDN01 (sample SAMN15323439, study PRJNA562643) | freshwater metagenome | isolation source: river surface water | place: USA:Blue River Watershed | collected 2017-08-16
CAAGACGAGGCTGCGGGAGCGTAGTAATCTACGAAAGCAGTAGCCGAGATCTGCAAAATTCGTTTGTATCATTTAAAATGAGATCTGGTATTAGTAAATTAAGTTGAGGTTTGCGAATTAAAGAAAGCTACTAAGGTATAATGAAGTTTATCAAAACCATCAATTTGATCCTTGATCCATCTTTTCATATTAGCTCAAAACTTCTCTATGGGTTCAGGTTTATGATAATATGGTGGTAGAAAAATTATCCTGCAATCACCTAATTCAAATTGAACGACTATAATATAATTGATTATAGAGAAGCTTTTTTTACCATTTTTGCAAGTTTACTTATTTTTCTGGAAGCTGTATTTTTCTTAATTAAACCTCTTGAAACTCCACGCATCAGTTCTGACTGCGCAATAATTAAGGCTTTGCTAGCTTCATCAGCAGAACCAGAAACAGTAGCAACTGCAACCTTCTTAACATAAGTTCTTACTCTTGTTCTTCTGCTTTTATTAATTGCAGTTTTTTTTAAGGTTTTTCTTATAGCCTTTTCTGTCGATGAATGATTTGCCATGTTCTATCTCTTACTCTTGATTTTCTTGTTTTGGTACTTCTTGGATTTCTGGGGTCATACACCCTTTTGAATTAACATCTCTATCTATAAATTCAATATAAGCTACTGGCGCTGCATCTCCATATCTAAAACCTGCTTTTACTATTCTAGTATAGCCACCTGGTCGCTCTTTATATCTAGGAGCTAAAACAGAGATTAATTTCTCAGCAGCCACTTTATCTTTAATCTTCGATATAATTTCTCTTCTTACAGCAAGAGTTCCTTTCCTCGCTTTAGTAACTAGAACTTCAACAAAAGGCCTTAACTCCTTTGCTTTTGGAACTGTAGTCCTGATTTGCTCATTCATAATTAAAGATGTCGCCATATTCGCAAACATTGCCATTCGGTGACTACTAGTTCTATTTAACTTCCTTCCTTTTAACTTATGACGCATTTTTTTATACCTAAATATTTCAACTTATATTATTTACAGCAAATCACACTATATTAAGTGCTATTAATTTTGCAATTTAGCCTTACTCATTTAAATTATAGACGCTACACAAAACCATCTTAAAAATAGTTTATTTATCTTAAACTTGCGCTAAGCCGCTGCGCATTACCTATTATTAATCACAGGCCTTGCTTTTTGCGTTTAATATGCAACTCTAACACAAAAAATAATTATCTTAAGAGCAAAATTTTGTTAGTTTTTGCCTGCTTATATTTAATAAAAACCTAATTAAAGTTATTTTTAATCATCAAACACCCACGAGCAACAACCACATAAAAATCTTTAATATGGATCTTCATGTTTTTTAGCTAAATCCTCAACATTCTCAGGTGGCCATCCGGGAATTTCCATACCAAACTTTAAGTTAAATTTAGACAAAATTTCTTTTATTTCATTAAGAGACTTTCTACCAAAATTTTGAGTTCTTAGCATTTCAGATTCTGTTTTAATTACCAGATCCCCTATATATACTATATTATCGTTCTGTAGGCAATTCTGAGATCTGACTGAAAGTTCCAGATGGCTAACTTTCTTGAGAAGAACAGGATTAAACTCTAGCTCCTGAGACATTTCAGCTTTTTCTTCTTTCTCCTCTTCAAAAGTCACAAACAACTCTAGCTGATCTTGAAGAATTCTTGCAGCTAATGCTATGGACATCTCTGGCGTGATAGTACCATCAGTTTCAACAGTCATTACCAATTTATCGTAATCAGTTACCTGACCAACACGAGTATCTTCTACTTTATAAGAAACTTTTCTTACTGGGCTAAATAAAGCATCTACAGTTATAACACCTATTGGCAGATCTTTTTCTCTAGCACTACCAGCAGCAACATATCCCCTACCAGTTTCACAATAAAATTCCATTTCAAGTTCAGCACCCTTAGACAGAGTACAAATTTTTTGATCCGGTGTTAATATCTCAACATCGCTTGATGCTTCTATCATACCAGCAGTTACAACACATGGGCCTTTAACATTAAGCCTAACGACTTTTTTCTCCGAACTGTGCATTTTGACTGCTATGTTTTTCACATTCAAAATAAGGTCAACCAGATCTTCCTTAACACCTGATTTTGACGAAAACTCATGCACCACACCTGGAATTTTTATCGCAGTAATTGCAGCACCTTGTAAAGAAGAAAGCAAAATTCTTCTTAAAGCATTTCCCAAAGTCAAACCAAAACCTCTTTCTAATGGCTCAACTACTATATTAGCTACATTACCTTTTTCTTCTTCATCAGAATCGTCATAAGTGATTTTTGACGGCTTTATAAGCAAATTCCAATTTTTATTTAGTGATAGCATATTTTTACCTTTCTCTAATATTCTGCTTATACCCTTCTTCTTTTTGGCGGTCTAACACCATTATGGGCAACGCTAGAAACATCGGTTATAGAAGTCACCACAAAATTTTGACTAAACACCGCTCTCATAGCAGCTTCACGTTGCGAACCCGCACCCTTAACTCTTATAGAAACAGTTTTCATACCGTTATCTCTAGCATTTTCAGAAGCTCTGTCAACAGTTAGCTGCGCAGCATGAGGGGTTGCTTTCTTAGCCCCCTTAAAACCATGTGATCCAGCCGTAGATATAGCTATTACATTGCCTTGAACATCAGTAAAGGTTACTATAGTATTGTTAAAGGTAGCTTTAATATGCACTACCCCAAGTGAAATATTTTTCTTTTTTTTCTTAACTTTGTTAATTGGAGTCATAGATCTACTATCCTAAATTATTGTTTCTTTCCAGCAATGGCTACACGTTTTCCTTTTCTTGTTCTAGCATTAGAATGCGTGTTCTGACCGCGAACTGGCAATCTTCTGATGTGCCTTAAGCCTTCGTAAGAACGTATGTCTTTTTTCTTTTTGATATTAAGACTTACTTCTCTTCTTAAGTCCCCTTCAACTTGATAACTCTTTTCTATAAGAGAACGAAGGGTAATCAGCTCTTGATCTACTAAGTCCTTAACTCTTTTACTTTCTAAAATACCAGCATCCTTACAAATTTTCTGAGCAGAAGTCAGTCCTATACCATAAATGTATGTCAGACTAATTACCAATCTTTTATTTGCTGGAATATTTACACCTGCAATCCTTGCCACAAAATTTCTCCAAATTTTTATAAATAATTAGAATCAGAATAATATAAAAATATCTTATAAAGTCAAATTCTTTTTGCAATCAAAGCTATCTCTTTGATTACTTCTTCTTTACTAGCCTCCGCATTCACAGTAAAAAACCTTCCTTTTCTTTTGTAATACTCAACCAAAGGTAACGTTTCTTTTTTGTACTCTTCTATCCTAGCTATTACTGTCTTTTCATCATCATCAGATCTAGCTGTTAGCTCGCTAGAACCGCAATGATCACATATACCATCTGTTTTTGGATTATCAAAATATTTATTATATATTGCTCCGCAAGACTGACAATTGTAACGACCATTAATTCTCTTAATAATTATTTCATCAGTAACATCAAAAAACACCGAGCTAATTTCTGTATCTATATTTTCAATAAAATACTCTGCTTGTCTTAAATTTCTTGGGTAACCATCTAAAATACAGCCATCTTTATAATCGCCAGAAAGAAGAAACTTTCTAACTATCTTGTTTACTAAATCAGAAGGTACAAGCCTTCCCGACACCATATATTCGCTTAAAAGCCTTGATTCTTCAGTATCGCTTTTTGTCATTTTTCTAAATATATCACCAGTAGATACATGAGGAAGCATCAAATTTTCCGCCAAGATCTTTCCTTGCGTACCCTTTCCAGAACCAGGAGGCCCCATCAATAATATAATTTTCTTTATCATTTATCTTTTAACTTCATTTTTTTTACTAATCCTTCATATCTAGAACTAAATAAGTGCGTCTGAATTTGAGTAAATGTATCAATCACAACATTTACAACTATCAAGAAACTTGTTCCACCCAAGGCAAAAGCTATAGAATATTTGTTCATTAATAATTCAGGCACTATACAGATTACAGACAAATACATCCCTCCAATAACGGTCAATCTTGTAAGTAAGTAATCAAAATATTCAGACGTGTTTTTGCCAGGCCTCTTCCCCGCAACGTAAGCTCCATGTTTTCTCAAATTATTAGCCGTTTCTTCAGAATTAAATACCACAGCTGTATAGAAAAAACTAAAAAACATTATCAAAGAAATATAAAGAAAAATAAATAACGGCTTTCCATGGCCAAGATAGCGCGACAAACTAGCCATAAATTCGGAGTTTTCTCCAGAAAACCCAGTTATAGTAGCAGGGAATAAAAGTATAGAACTTGCAAAAATTGGCGGTATTACTCCTGAAGTGTTTAATTTTAATGGCAAATATGTCGCATCGCCACCATAAATTTTATTACCAACTTGCCTTTTTGGATACTGCACCAATACTTTACGTTGAGCTCTCTCAAAATAGATAATAGTTGCTACCATCACTACAACTCCAGTGCATATAGCAATAACTACAAAAGGTGATAGAACACCTTTTCTCGATAACTCAAACATTCCTATAACAGCGCTAGGAAGACCAGAAACAATCCCAATAAAAATTATTAACGAAGTTCCGTTCCCTATCCCGCGTGATGAAATTTGTTCACCAAGCCACATAAGAAACATAGTTCCAACAACTAAAGTAGTAATTGTCGAAACTTTAAAAATAAAAGAAGGAATAATTACGACCGCACCATAAGGAGTAATAGTAGACTCAAGACCAATCGCCACACCATAAGCCTGGAAAGCTGCAAATATAACCGTCAGATATCTAGATAATTGATTTATCTTTCTTCTGCCAACTTCTCCTTCTTTCTTAAGATTTTCCAGAGGTTTATAAGCGATAGTCATTAGCTGAATAATAATAGAAGCAGTGATATAAGGCATTATAGCAAGAGCAAAAATAGACATCCTGCCAAGCGATCCACCTGAAAGCATATTAAACATCCCAAGAATACCAGCTTGACTTTGTTCAGCCAAACTAGCTAGCGCAACAGAATCAATCCCAGGAATAGGAATAAAAGATCCTATTCTACACACAAGTAAGATGGATAACGTAAATAATATCCTATTACTGAGTTCGCCTTTTGATTTTTGCATCGTTTAATAATCTCTATCGTTACAATATTTTACGCTATTTGCGGAGTGATTAAGGATAAAATTATAGCCACTTATCAACATTGACTAGCCTACATAACTATCATACTGCAGGCTAACAAAGCCACCTAAATGATTAACTTATGCATTATTTTCATTCGCAAATTTATATATGTCAAATACACACCGCCTACAAACTCGACTTAACCTATGAATTTAAATCGCTTTATTATAGCAACCTACAAACCAAAACTACAATAACATCACTAATAAAACAAACACTTACAAATATATTTTTTGTTTTTTAGTAAACAGCTTCTTGAACCCTTAGAAACTTTTTGCCAACTAGTTTTTTTTATAGCAGCTCTTTAATGTAAATTAACATTACTACAGAGCGTGTTATTTACAATATTTTACCACCAGCATTTTCAATCAGGCTTCTAGCTTTTTTTGAGTAAGCATCTAACTGCACAGATACCACAAAGCCCATTTCATCAACACCACCTAGCAATTTCACTGGCACTTTTTCATTTTTAATATAACCAATATTTACAAGCACAGCTTTGTCAAGGACAACAGCAGCATTCATCCGTCTCTCAGTAATTAAAACTTCAATATCCGCAACGTTAATTGTGGTATATTTGATAGATTTAGAACTATTAAAACCTCTCTTTGGTAATCTTTTGATTATAGGCATTTGCCCACCTTCAGTTTTAATAGCAACACCAGAACGAGATTTCTGTCCTTTTTCTCCGCGCCCCCCTGTTCTACCAGTTCCACTACCGTTTCCTCTACCAACTCTTTTTCTTGGTTTTCTAGATCCAGGAACGTTAAATAATGAATTTACTTGCATCTTACTTATACTCAATTAACAATTTCAAATTTTACTAAATGTCTTACTTTATTAACCATACCTCTGACAGAACAAGTATTTTCAAGCACCCTCTCTCTACGTATTTTATTCAAACCAAGACCTACGAGCGTCCTTCTCTGTTCAGGATTACGACCTATTGGACTTGCAATTTGCACTATTTTTATTTGCCCAACTTCTTTATCTGATTTTTTTTCGACCATAGCACAACACCAATTATTTCTTACTTCTTTATCTTTTTTTTACAAATTAATGGAAAGTTCACTAATATTTTTATCTCTCCTAGCTGCAATCACTTTCGGAGCGTTAAGATTACGAAGAGCATCAAAAGTGGCTGTAATCATAGCATTAGGGTTAGAAGATCCAAGGGACTTGGCAACTATATCCGCAATACCAAGACAGCCAAATATGGATCTCATCGGACCACCAGCAATAACACCCGTACCAGGAGTAGCCCTTCTTAATAACACCTTAGCAGCTCCGCTTTTCCCGACAACATCATGATGAATTGTTCTACCCTTGTATAAAGGCACTGATATCAAGTTATTTCTTGCATCCTTCGTTGCTTTAGCCCTTGCTTCTGTAACTTCTTTTGCTTTACCATTACCAAAACCTACCCTACCGTTACCATCACCAACTACAACGATAGCAGAAAAGGAAAAGTTTCTACCGCCTTTCACAACTTTTGTTACTCTGTTTACGTGAACTAACTCTTCACTTAAACCCTCTGTATTTTTTGTAGAATCCTTAGACATCAATATTCTCTGTTAAAAGTTTAAATTTTTTCTTGCCTCATCTGCAAGAGCCTTAATAACTCCATGATACTTATGACCACCTTTGTCAAAAGCCACCAAATCAATCGCCATTTTAGCAGCTCTCTCTCCTATTAATTTACCAACTTTAATTGCATTTTCAACATTACAGTTCGACTTTCCAAATTTTCTTATTTCTTTGTCAAGTGTTGAAGCAGACACCAAAGTTCTTGCTGTCATATCATCAATTATCTGAGCATATATGTGCTGACCGGATTTAAATACAGAAAGCCTATTTCTATCGCTGACTTTTTTAAGCTTTATCCTAACGCGTTCTTTTCTTTTTTGAAAACTATGGTTTTTTGCACTCATATCAAATCCTAAATTTAACCTTTCTTACCTTCTTTCCTTTGTACGTACTCATTCTTACGTTTAATACCCTTACCTTTATAAGGCTCTGGTGGTCTCTGCCTTTTTACCACCGCGATAAATTCGCCAAGCATCTCCTTATTGATAGACTCAAGAGTCACAATATTTTGCTTTGGCGCTTCTACTTTAATCCCCTCTGGAATCTCAATTTTGGTATTGTGGCTCTTACCTAATGTTAAATTTAGATATTTACCTTTAACTGCAGCTCTATAGCCAACACCATTAATCTCTAACTCCTCGGAAAAACCAACAGTTACACCCTTGACCATGGAATTAATTATGCTTCTTGCAGTACCCCACATGGCTCTTGCTGCATTTGTATCACCCAATGGTTTTACGACAATAGTTTCATCTTTTTGTTCGATAATAATATCACCAGCGAAGCTTTTTTCTAAAATTCCCTTAGATCCAGAAACCTTCACATTTAAACCAGAAATTTCTACTTTAGCACCATTAGCTAGTTGTACCGGTACTTTACCTACTCTTGACATTTTTAATACTCTAAAATACTTTACAAATTACTTCGCCGCCAACATTGTGCTTTTTAGCATCTCTATCAGACATTACACCCTTTGATGTAGACAAAATGTGTATTCCCATATTGTTAAAATATCCCTTAAGGCTGGAAATCGGAGAATAAATCCTTTTACCAGGTTTGGATACTTTATGAATTTCACATATCGCAGGATTACCTTTACTAGAATATTTAAGCTCAACATCAATTTCTTTATCTTCAGCATTAAAGATATAACCAGAAATATATCCTTCCATTTTAAGCACATCAAGAACTGCACATTTAAGCTTAGAAGCTGGCATAACTACATTAAGCAACTTACTTTTTTGTCCGTTTCTGATTCTTGTTAGCATATCTGCTATATTATCGGTCATTGACATAACAACATTCTCAAACTTATTTTATTACCAACTTGCCTTTACAACACCAGGCAACATACCTTTTCCCGCTAGTTCTCTAATTACATTTCTAGACAAACCAATCTTGCGGTAATACCCCCTAGGCCTTCCCGTCAATGCACATCTATTTCTAACTCTAGTCTTAGCTGAATTTCTTGGAAGTTTAGCCAACTTTAACACCAGGTTAAATCTCTCGTCAATAGGAAGTTCCTTAGAATAAATTTTTAGCTTTAATTCTTTTCTCTTTGAAGCTAAAGACTTTACCATTTTTTTTCTTTTATCATTCCTTTCTGTAGAACCAATTTTCGCCATAGCAACTTAATCTCTAAATTAATTGTAAAACGGTAAATTAAACCCAGATAACAGAAGTTTTGCTTCTTCATCTGTTTTTGCTGTAGTAACAATAGTAATATCCATGCCTCTGATTTTATCAATTTTATCATAGTTAATTTCAGGAAACACTATCTGTTCCTTAATACCAAAAGTCATATTACCCCTACCGTCAAAACTTTTCACCGAAAATCCTTTAAATTCTTTTACCCTCGGCAAAGCAACAATCACTAATCTCTCTAAAAATTCAAACATTCTATCGCGTCTTAAAGTAACCTTACAACCAATTTTCATGCCTTCGCGAAGCTTAAAACTAGCAATAGATTTTTTAGCATAAGTTGTATAAGGTTTCTGACCAGTAATAGCAGTAAGATCAGATATAGCATTATTAATAACTTTAGAATCGGAAACCGCCTCACCTACACCCATATTAACAACTATCTTTGCTAATTTTGGCATTTGATGCACATTCTGATAATTAAAATTTTCTTGCAAAACCTTAACTATTTCTTTTTTATACAACTCTTTAAATTTAAGTAGCATTACTTACCTTCCTTAGAAATTATCTCACCAGATTTTTTTGCAAACCTTACCTTTTTACCACTTTCTAGGGTTTTGATTCCAACTTTGGTAATCCCACCTGTTTTTGGATCTATATGGCTTAAATTTGAAATATGAATTGTAAGCTCTTTTTGAGAAATACCACCTTCATTATCACGACTAGGCTTTAAATGAACCTTCGCCAAATTAACCCCCGAAACAATCGCACGGTTTTCCTTTGGAAAAACCTTAAGAACATCACCAACTTTGCCCTTACTTTTACCCGTAATGACCTTAACCGTATCACCTTTCTTTATTTTAAGCTTAATCATCTATATCACCTCTTCCGCAAGAGAAACTATTTTTCCAAATCCTTTAGCCCTAAGCTCTCTAGGCACTGGCCCAAAAACCCTAGTTCCAATTGGCTCATTTTGTTTATTTACTAGCACAACCGAGTTTGAATCAAACTGAATGGTACTACCATCAGGTCTTCTAATACCTTTTCTAGTTCTAACAATAAGAGCCCTATGCACGTCTCCTTTTTTAACTTTTCCACCCGGAATCGCAGTTTTTATGGATACAACTATTACATTACAGCACTCAGTAGTCATGTGATCTGAACCACCGAGCACTTTTATACACATTGCTTTTTTGGCACCAGAGTTGTCCGCGACCTTAAGGACGCTTTGCATCTGAATCATAACTTAAACTTCCAAAACATAAATAATATTAAAAACACAGAACAAGATACAGAAGTTAGCACAATAAGTCAAAGACTTATTCATCCACAACTATCCAACTTTTAGTCTTGGATATTGGCCTGCATTCTATAATTCTAACTTTATCACCTTCTCTACACTTGCCTTCAGGATCATGAGCCGCGTACTTACTAGACCTCTTCACAGTTTTCTGATATAGAGGATCCCTAAATCTTCTTTCTACTCTTACTGTTATAGTCTTATTACATTTGGCACTTTCAACAGTACCTTGCAAAATCCTTCTTGGCATTATTCCGCTCCAACCTTTTTTCTTCTTGTTAATTCCGTTTTAACGCGAGCAACATTTTTCCTAACCTTTGCAAATCTACTATTATTAGCCAATTCACCAAGTGCTTTTTGAAACCTCAGGTTAAACAACTCTTTCTTCAAAAAAGAAAGATTTTCTTTTAGTTTTTTTTCATCAAGACCGAGCAAAGTTTTTGTTTTGTAATCAGAATCACTCATATCTCTTTACCATCCTTGTTTTTACTGGCAATTTAGAAGCAGCAAGTTCTAAAGCTCTGCGCGCTACTACCTCATCAACACCGTTAATTTCAAACATTATTCTACCAGGCGAAACCCTTACAGCGAAATATTCTGGCGAGCCTTTACCTTTACCCATACGCACTTCATTTGGTTTTTTAGAAACTGGCAGATCAGGAAAAATTCTAATAAAGAACCTACCTTGCCTTTTCATTTCTCTAACAGCCGCTCTTCTTGCCGCCTCAATCTGCCGAGCTGTAACTCTCAACTGTTCAACAGATTTCAAGCCGAACATACCAAAGCTTAGCATTGTTCCAGCTTTCGCTTTTGGAGCAACCCTGCCCTTGTGCGCCTTTCTAAATTTTTGCTTCTTTGGAGCTAGCATTATATCTCTTCCACAAGTTAAATTAATTAAAAAAAACTATCTTTTAGCCTGAGTGTAGTCACCTCTATAGATCCACACCTTTACACCGATAACTCCATAAGTAGTATGAGCTTCAGATGTAGAATAGTCTATGTCAGCACGTAGTGTATGAAGGGGCACTCTACCCTCTCTATACCATTCTGTTCTAGCTATTTCTGCACCACCTAGTCTACCAGAGCAAGCAACTTTAATACCTTTTGCACCTTGCTTCATAGTATTTTGCATTGCAGTTTTCATTGCTTTTCTAAAAGAAACACGATTTTCCAACTGCGCAGTAATAGTTTGAGCAGTAATAGCAGAGTCAAGAGCTGGTTTTTTTACTTCATGAATATTCACAAAAGACTCACACCCGACCATTGCCTGCACATCTTTTTTCAATTTTTCGATATCAGAACCACTCTTGCCAATTATGATACCAGGCTTTCTTGCGTGAATATTTATTACAACATTACTACTGGATCTATGAATAACTACTCTGCTAACTTGGGCTATCTTGTAACGTTTAACAATTAAAGCTCTAATCTTTATATCTTGAAGCAATTTCTCTGCATAATCATTCTCTGCATACAAAACAGAATCCCAATCTTTATTAAGAGTAGGCCCTACTCTAAAACCATGAGGATTTACTTTTTGTCCCATATTAATTCTCCTCTTTTTCAGAAACTGTTATATACAAATTACTAAAAGGCTTGTTGATTCTAGCGCTTCTGCCTCTAGCTCTTGGTCTAACTCTTTTCATTACAAACGATTTACCAACAGTAGCCGAAGCAACAACTAGACTATCAATATCTAGACCCACATTATTTTCAGCATTAGCAATAGCCGACTGCAAACATTTCTTAACATCATTAGCTATTCTTTTTGGACAAAAAGTCAGCTGCACAATAGCATCAGAAACTTTCATTTTTCTAATCATCGCTGCAACTAAATTTAACTTTTGAGCACTCGTTCTTAAATTTCTTGCCGATGCTTTTACTAATATACTCATCTTTACCTTACACTACTTTCTTTTAACTTTTTTATCAGCACCATGGCCATAATAGGTACGAGTAGGAGCAAATTCTCCAAACTTATGGCCTACCATTTCTTCAGTTACAGAAACTGGAATAAACTTATTACCATTATGCACAGCAAAAGTAAAACCAACAAATAAAGGTAAGATAGTCGATCTTCTAGACCATGTTTTTATAATATCTTTCTTACCTGAATCAATTGTTTTCTGGATTTTCTTTAATAAGTACCCATCTACAAAAGGACCTTTCCATGTCGAGCGCGCCATAGCCTATACTACCTTACTTAGTTTTTCTTTTCAAAATGAACCGAGACGTAAGCTTATTCTTACGTGTTTTCTTACCCTTAGTTGGTTTGCCCCAAGGAGTCACCGGATGGCGACCACCAGAAGTTTTACCCTCACCGCCACCATGAGGGTGATCGATAGGGTTCATCGCCACACCTCTTACATGCGGCCGCTTACCAAGCCACCTATTTCTACCAGCCTTACCAATATTAATGTTTTTCTGATCTGGATTTGACACTATACCAATTGTAGCTCTACAATCAAGTAGTACTAGTCTTAGCTCTCCTGATGCCAACTTTACTTGCGCATAACCAGAATCCTTACCTGCCAAACTAACAGATGTACCAGCAGATCTAGCAATCTGCCCACCTTTCCCAGGTTTCATCTCAACATTGTGCAAAATAGTACCAACGGGTATATTTCTTAGTGGTAAGCAATTACCAATTTTAATATCAGCACCAGCACCAGATGATATTTTATCACCAACTTTCAAATTATTAGGAGCAAGAATATAAGATTTAGAACCATCTGTGTGCCCAAGCAGAGCAATAAAAGCCGTTCTATTTGGATCATACTCTAAACGCTCAACAACAGCTTCTCCATCCACTGACCTCTTAAAGTCAATAAGTCTATAAAGCCTCTTGTGCCCCCCACCTCTGTGCCAAGAAGTAATTCTACCAGTATTATTCCTACCACCAGTGTTAGTTTTACCCTTAGTCAAAGGTTTATATGGATCACCTTTCCATAAATCACTTTTATCAACTTGAACCAATTCTCTCTGCGAAGGAGTAGTTGGATTATATTGCTTTAAGGCCATTACTTACCACCTCCTGTTAAATCAATAGTGTAATCTTTTTCTAAGCTCACTACAGCTTTTTTCACATCAGATCTACGACCAATTCTACCTTTAAATCTTTTTTCCTTTCCTTTCTGATTAAGAATATTAACAGATTTCACTTTAACCGCAAAAATTCCTTCTATTGCTTTTTTCACCAAAGTTTTTTCAGCATCTGGCGCAACTTCAAAAACATATTTTCCAAGACCACCCAAAAATGTTGATTTTTCAGTAATTAATGGCTTTCTTATTAAATCATAATTATTAACAGACATTATTTTAACCTCTCTTCTAAAAGTGGCAATGCATCCTTAGATATCAAGATATAATCACTATTTACTATATCATACACATTCGCACCAACGACAGGTACAACACAAGTATTAACAGCCGATTTTGCCGATAGCTTTATATTTTGATCAACTTCTTTTGCGTCTATGATAAAAAATTTACCAGAACCAAAATTAGCCAGAGATTTCACTAGATCAGCAGTTTTTGGCTCTTTCATCTTGGTTGAATCTATAATGTGCACCCCCCCTTCAGAAAACTTAATCGAAAGCGCATGCTTCATTCCAAGCTTCCTCACTTTCTTTTGCAAATTTATCGCATGAGATCTAGTAACTGGACCAAAAGCAATACCACCACCACGACGCTGAACACCTCTTGCGTTACCTTGCCTTGCGTTACCAGTACCTTTTTGTTTAAACGGCTTCTTACCAGAACCAGATACCTGACCAACGGTTTTTGTTTGATGAGTACCACTCATAGCCTTAGCTCTCTGCCAATCAACCACCCTTTTTATAATATCTACTCTTGCTTCCAGACCAAATATAGCATCATCCAGCGCGACTTCACCTAATAATTTATTGTCTAGACTTAATAACTTGGCTTTCATATAACTCTACCTAATTAACCCTCTATATTCAGTTCGATACAGATTTTTTAACTGCATCTTTTATGTATATATAACTACCTTTCGAACCAGGTACATTACCACTTACAATCAGTAAACCTTTTTCTACATCAAAATCCACTACTCTTAGATTCTGTACAGTAACACTAACATCACCCAAATGACCAGCCATCTTTTTACCCTTAAAAACCTTACCAGGATCCTGACACTGACCTATAGAACCATGGGAACGATGAGAAACCGAAACACCGTGAGAAGCTTCTAATCCACGGAAATTATGCCTCTTCATAGCACCAGCAAAACCCTTTCCGATTGATACACCAGAAACATCTACAAACTGGCCAACCTGAAAATAATCAGATTTAAGTTCAAGACCAAGATCGAGCATGTTTTCTTTAGAAACCCTGAATTCTTTTAACTTTGCTTTTGGCTCTACTTTAGCGTTAGCAAACACTTTTTTCATCGATTTAGAAACTTTATAAGGCTTCTTTAACGACGCACCAATTACAACTGCATTATAACCATCTCTATCAGCCGTTTTTTGTCCCACCACTTGACAATTATCAACATGCAAAAAAGTCAATGTTATTCTTTTACCGTCAGTAGTGAATTTAGAACTCATACCCAGCTTTTTCGCGATTAAACCCGTTCTCATCTTTAAGCACCTACCAATTTAATTTCAACATCAATACCAGCTGGCAGATCCACTTTTCTTAAAGCTTCAACAGTTTGAGGAGTAGGATAATTAATAATCACAAGTCTTTTCTGAGTTCTAATTTCGAACTGCTCCCTAGATTTTTTATCTATATG
>JACCDN010475674.1_pt1 | contig 14501 bp, 13 predicted proteins | sample 7441691 | NCBI WGS metagenome assembly JACCDN01 (sample SAMN15323439, study PRJNA562643) | freshwater metagenome | isolation source: river surface water | place: USA:Blue River Watershed | collected 2017-08-16
AATAGGAAATGTAACGTCGTGCCTCAAAGTCTCAAACTTAGGATTAGCGATTAAATGCTCAATATTCTGGCGCGAGCCCGTGTAGTAGTTGTCGAGACTAATTACCTCATGGCCATCGTGTAGCAGCTTTTCGCATAAGTGTGAGCCTAGGAACCCGGCCCCACCCGTTACCAATAGACGCATTTCTCTCGCATCCTCCACAACGTTGGCGGGTCAAACAATTTGTCCTCTAATCCTAATCCATCAGACAGATAATCTTCTTTCTCTTAGTAGAGTGGTTCTATGCGGTTACAAGCTATTGATAAATTGAAAAACCTCGACCGCCCAGTATTGATTACCGGGCATACCGGTTTTAAGGGGACTTGGTTAACATTGCTGCTTGAGTCCCAGGGGGTTGAAGTAACTGGGATTTCACTGGAACCCGAGAAAGATTCACTTTATTCAAGGCTGGATCGAACAGGGCAGATCGGTGAGATATTCCTTGACATAAGGGACTTCGAGTCGGTAAACACAGCAATCGGTTCAATTAAACCCTCGGTTGTCTTCCATATGGCAGCTCAACCACTTGTTCTTCAATCTTATGTTGACCCACGTGGGACTTTTGAAACCAATGTCATGGGTACAGCAAATGTGCTTGAATCAATTAGCAGACTCAGAGATCGCAGTTATGTCGTTGCCATAACAACGGACAAGGTTTATGAAAACCTTGAAACCGGTGCCAAATTCAAAGAAAATGATAAATTGCAAGGCAAGGATCCATATAGCGCAAGCAAAGTCGGAACCGAATCAGTCGTGGCTGCTTGGAAAAATATCTGGAAGATAAATGACACTCACAAACTCTGTTCTGCCAGAGCGGGAAATGTTATCGGTGGTGGTGATTTCGCCAAAGACAGGCTGATTCCCGACATAATTCGAGGCATACAAGACAGAACTAAAATCGAAATTCGCAACCCTGAGAGCAGTAGACCTTGGCAACACGTGTTGGATCCATTGTCGGGATATCTTTGTGCGGCAGGCGCGCTTTTAAACGGAGTGAACTTGGACAGTATCAATTTTGGACCTACAGAGAGGAGCCTTCCGGTACAAAGTGTGATCAGGATTGCCGAACAGGATTTTCCTGGCGAAGCTGAATTTGCTATTTCTAATAGCCAAAAAAACCAACCTCTTGAATCAGGGCTTCTCGACCTGGATTCCTCTCTAGCTCGAACAAAACTGCGATGGGAACCCAAATGGAGCCAAGAAGAGGCAATCCATTTAACTTTCTCATGGTGGAAGAGCGTCCTTACCGGCGCAAGCTCAGCTGTTGAAGCCTGCAATAGGGACATCGCCGAACTTCTAGAAGAGTCCTAACATGTCTCAATTTCTTAAATGGGTGGGTTCAAGATGGTATCTACCTCTGGGAATCCTTACCGCATACATTTATTTTCGTGTAGCACCGTTACAGGTTGACCCGCACCATGATGGTGTGATTTTAGGAGCAGCTGTTGCCGTCTCAGAAGGACGCCCAATTCTATCTGGCGCATTTTCGCAATACGGTCCGCTCCCCGCGCTTATTCAAGGTTTTGTTCTCTGGCTCTTCAATACACAGCTATTGACACTTCGATTTATGGCTGCCGTTCAATGTCTAATAATCGGCTTTGCAATTTATAAACTCACTAAGAAATTTACTCACGAAAATTTATCGAAATTACTCTCTTTTTTCTGGCTTTTAACGAGTTGTATATGGGTAACGCAATTTCCAGGAGCTTTACTGCCTTGGCCATCACTTCTTTCAACCATGCTTGTGATGTACGGAATGATTTTGCTCATTGATTCTGCCAAGAAATCTAATCGCGGGTGGGCTTTCGCGGCAGGCTCGCTTTTTGGACTGGCGGGATTTTGCAGAATCCAAGCCTTTGCTTTGTTACCGCTAATTCTCATTGTGGGTGTACTGCAATATCGCAAACAGTCGAAGGTTTTAATTTCTTCACTGAGTGGCTATTTTTCAAGTCTTATAGTTATGGCTTTTTATTTACTCTCAATCGGATCGATGGACGATTTCATTCAACAAGGAATTATCACACCGTTGTTTGCCTATTCAGAAGTCGGACAAGGAAATAACTACAATCGATTCCAGTTTGTGCTCTATATCATTGAGGCCATTGGATTCGTCTGCCTCTATATTATTTCCAGGGGAGTAACCAAAAAAACCTTAAATTCATTCTCTGCAGTCTCGGTTGTCACAGCAATCTTGTTTGCAATCGGCTATGTGGGCACATGGGTAGCTAATTCATCTATACCTATTAGATACCGGGTTCTTATCGGGGAACCACTTCAAAATCTTTTAATTTCACCATTTTATTTTGCAACGGTGTCCAGCGCTTTTCTAGCTGCGCTTGTTTTACTAAGAAATCACAAGAAAATTAAGCAATTTAACTTCGCGGAATCGATCGTCATTTTCACAGCATTTGGGACGCTACCTCAACTTTACCCACAACCAGACATCATGCACCTTTGGTGGATTGCCCCAATTTACCTTTGCTGCATATTGATTGTCCTTAAACGGCTACCAAGCAATTTCTCTTCACACTCATTAAAGATTCTAAGTACAATACTTATTTCGTGCATCTGCCTTGGCACCGTTTCGGCGTCACAATTCATTAATCGCCCGTGGGTAGAATATAAACTCGGTGTATTGAAGGGAACTTATGCTCATGAGGAGAAAGCGCGAAGCCTAGATATATTCAGAAAAATAGAAAATGTCGCAATTGCAGATGAGACATCATTTGATTGTCCAGACGGTGTGTATTCAGTAGCAAATGGAACCTACCTTGCTGCAGACCAATGGTTTGTTAATTGGGGTTTTGGTGAAGAAGTGCAGCCGAAGATAGGAAAAATACGAATTATCTGCGATCAATCTCGGGAATATGCCAATTCCGAGAGTTCCAAATTATCAATGGAATTATTTTATTACAAAGCGAATGTCGAAGGTAAGTCGATTGCCATCCTCAAGAAGAATGGGTGAATTCAGAAGATGAAGGTGTCAAAATATAAAGAATACAAAATTCGTGATGCAACGGTCAGAATTGATACAGATTATGAATCGAACATGGGTATATATGGGGATCCATTCTGGAGCGAGATAAGCAACGGAACTTATGAGTCCGTCACTTTTGATTTTCTTGAGAATCTTTATGGTTCCGGATACGAATACTTCACAGATATCGGTGCCGCGACCGGATGTATGTCACTCTATGCGGCTGCTACCGGCCTCAAGGTAATTTCAGTAGAACCTCAGGAGATGGTTTACGGAGCACTTGTAAAGAATTTGGAATTGAATCCATCTCTTTCTTCTCAGATCTCTTTGGTATACGCATTAGTCAGTAAATCGAATGATCAAAAATCGAGATCGGAATCCTTCACACCGGGTGCCGCAGGGCCAATTGCATCAGGAGCCCTCACCTCAAACATCGTCACGATGAAAGAGCTTCTCGAGAATGTAGGGAAGAAATCCAAAGTGGCAATAAAAATCGATATTGAAGGAGCCGAATTTCCACTCTTGACAGACAGGGCGACGATCAAATTTCTAAGTGAGCGCAAACCACTAATCTTTATTGCGCTACACCCTGGTTTTAAAAAACCATTGAGAAACGATGCGAATTATATTTCTCGATTTCTTTGGAGAATTCAGGCATCAAGAGACGTATTAGACTTTTACTTTGCCATTTATCCAAAAGGAAAAATCTATATTGCTTCCAACAATAAAAAAGTTGGGTTATCGGGATTGTTCAGTGCGCTGCGACGCGACGTAAAGGACTACTTAATAGTTTTTTGACTTATGGTTAAACGCAGTAAAGAAGCGAAAGGGAGTACAAGCCATATTTCATAGCCGCATGAAATCAAGAACTGTACTGATTCAGTTTTCAACGCATTAGATAGTGGCGCATTGCTCTCGACTAGTACCCATTTAGGACGTCTTTCAAAGGGCAGTGAGTCTAAGTCACCGCTCTTAAGGGCCTCTAAATCGGCACCCTCAATATCAATATTTAGAAAGTCCGGTCCCTTCTCTGGGAAGTATCGATCAAGTAGTTCTCTCAATCTGATTCCAGGAACTGTTCTTACAACATTTCGCACATTGTTCTCTTGAACGAACCTTTCATCCCAACTTGGATTTACAGTGGATATGGCGGTTTCGAAAAATACCGATAACCGATATTCGTCTTTATCCCCTACACAGTAATTGAGGGAAATATCCTTTGGCCGAGCCTGAAAGAAGGCGTCGAGAAGATCAACATTGGCGTCTACGTTGACTCCACTCCACCCTCGCTGAAAGAGATGCCGGGTGACTGAGAATCTTGTTGGGTGATGTGCGCCGATATCTAGGTATCGTCCGTTATCAACTTCGCATAAAACCGCTTGCAATGCAAGGTCTTCTGCAGCCTGGCTCCACGACACTCCAAAACCATGGTCGAAGCGTGTAGTCTCAAACGCTTCGACGAAGGGCCCCCAGGATCTTTTCTTTCGCAATGAACTTAGCGCTTTCAAAGCGCGAAAAGCCTTACTTCTAGTCATTGTAGAAACTATGCCAGAAATCTTCACTCCAAGTCAGATTACGGGGCATGGAGATTGCATTTAAATCCAGGCCCAGGAGATCTTCCCATTCATCCACGATCAAAACTGGGAGACTCTGTTTTATGAAGGGCCAATGGACTCTTCTCAAAATAGGAATGGCACCTAAATACATAGCTTCCCAAGTCCTATGACAGTCGAAACCATTTCCCGCTGGAGAGAGCACAAATCTACTTTCAGAGAGAGCCCTTCGATATTCCACTGGAGCAGCGCGATGAAGCTTCGTACTACGAAGTTGGGACGCAATATTGCTGCAGGTTTCTCGCTCCGGTCGATTCGTGTGCAAGGAAAAAGCCTCAAGGAGAAGAGTCGGCCTATTTTCATTAAGTTTTAGTCCTGAAGCGATCAACTTTTCGAAATCACCGGGGATTCCATTCGTGAAGTAATTTCTATTTTCGAGACCAATCGGGATTGCAGAGGATTCCATGGAATCCTCCATGAGATTAACAGCAAGAATTTTCCTAAATCGAATTTTCAGTATTCTCAGGAAGTCCTCGGAAATACTGTCGTCTCCATTGTGCAAAACAAGCATGAAATCCGAATAACTTTTATCTCTATTTTCTTCCAAAAATAAGAAGAAGCTATCTAATTCGCTCATCCTTACGAACAAACTTTTATCTCTCTGCCGCCTTCCTGGCTTTGAAGACACTTTTCGTATTGTTCCAGATTCAAAATAAAACTGACAGGAGTAGAAATAGGAGTCCCCACTCAAAAAAGGGAAAGAATCAAGTGGTTTGCCATGATTGACTCTTCGCCTCAGCCCTCTATAAACACGAGAAACTTTACCCTTTGCACTCATGTCCTGATTCTATCCGGGAAAGTACCGTGGTTCCTTGGATAATCCAACTATAATTGAGTCACAACCGTCAGGAGAAATGTTGATCCTCACTGTCATTTACTTAGGCAAAAAATTGCCCAAGTATGTATTACTCAATTTGGCATATTTGCAGTCCACCTTTCATAAAGAAGAAATATATTTTATTTCGGACTCGAAAAAATCAATAAAAAAGGCAAGTAACCTCGGTGTTAAGACGTGGCTTGCACCGAACTCGGATGAACAGTGGCAAGAGGTGAGAGAAAGTCTTAAACATCCGATGGGTTTCCGTGATGGATTCTGGTTCAAGACGCTGGCAAGAATCTTTGTACTCAATTCCTTTATGCAACTTCACCCAGACGTTCCAAGTTTACAGATTGAAGCAGATGTATTTCTATTTCCTAACTTTCCTCTATCGAGATTCAATGACCTGGATGCAGAAATTGCCTTTCCCATGGAGTCGAACCAAATGGGTATCGCAAGCTTATTTTTCTTAAGAGATCACAGAGCATCTGCAAGGCTTGTGGATTTTGCTCTCAATGAAATCAGCAACAACGCTCACATAACAGATATGTCACTTCTTGGCAAAGTAGCTCACTCAAACAATTTAAAGTTTTTAGCATTGCCAACCCTTCCAAGTGCATTGCGAAATGCCTTGAACGAACCGGAAGCAATAAACCTTGTCTGCAATGATTCATTAAAGATACCTGGAGTATTTGACGGAATTTCTGTAGGCCAATATTTGCTTGGTATCGATCCGCGAAATTCCAGAGGGTCATTAGTAGTTCATCGCAGTCAGCCTACTCATGCAATAGATCCTGACAAATTAGAGTTTGGCTTAGACAACGCAGAGAATTTAGTGTTAAAAAGCGCAAATGGAGATTCGAGTATTTACAATTTACATAACCACGCGAAAGATCTGAGGCTTTACAACACATCATCACGAAAGAAGTTGCTTGTAAAGAGAGTGAACTCTACTCACCGCGGTGAACATCGAGAATTTATCTTAAAAATCTTTGTCCTAGCAGCCCTAGAGGCAATTGCAAGAAAGGTAAGTTATGGATTCCAACGAGCCAAAATCTAAATGGATTGCCGTAACGGCTGGATTCCTCCCGAAAAATTTTGAAGAATCGGCTATTCGCGTAGGACGAGATTTGCAAGGGTTGTACCCCTTTGCAAAAATTCTGAATTTTACCTCTGGAGATCTTGAGATTTGTGCTCCACAAACACTAAAGAAATATGGCAAATTTTTGACTGAAGGAACTCCTGGATTTGGCTATTACTCCTGGAAGCCGGAAATAGTTCAACGAGCGATTAATGGAGAATTTGGGGAATGCGATGGAGTGATGTGGATAGATGGGGGGTGTGAGGTGTTTAACTCCCCATGGACCCGTAAGCAACTTAGGAATCAAATTCAGTCTGCTGAAAAAGCTGGCTATGTTGTGTTTGAATTAGAAACGCCAGAAAATCAATTCTCCAAGTCGGATGTAATTGATTTTTTCCCCTCAGTAAACAGAGGCGATACGTCACCTCAGGTTCAAGCAACACACTTTTTCTTATATGGAGAAAAGGGACGAGCTATTGCAAATACCTGGTCAACTGCAGGGCTACAAGGTATTCATATGTTCGACTACTCATCTTCAAAAAAGGGAGAACCAAATGGCTTTATTCTTCATAAATCAGATCAATCCATCTTTTCTCTCACTTTAAAGTCCATGGGTTTGTTGGAAAGAATCCCTCCACCCCCTGCCGGAAATCTTGGGTTGTTATCCAGGTTAAGCGCCATGCGTGCACCTGTCTGGGTAACTAGAAACCGCAATGGAGAATCTGTCAAAGGAACGCTTATTAAGCTCATCGAACGAATATCGAAGTAGACTTTTAGAGTGAAAATTGCACACCTTTCGACAAGTACTACGGGAGGAGCCGCGGTCACAGCACAATCTATTGCAAGAATTCAAAAATCATTTGGACACGTTTCTGAGATTTTTACACGGAAAAAAAATTTACCGGCAACAACATTAGCTAAGTCCAGACTCTCGACATTCATAAGTTTGGCTAATGCCACGCCAGAATATGCCCAAGTCACCCACTTTTCTTCTCTGGCTGTAGATCTAGATACTCTTTGGGATTTCAACCCGGATGCGATTCTTATTCATAATTGGTTTAATCTCCTACGTGTGAAAGATATTATTTCGATAACACGCCGAATACCGACAGTTTTTATCGCTCATGATGCTCGACTGGCGACAGGAGGATGTCATATCACCCTCGGCTGTCAAAGTTTCAAAACTGGGTGCCAAGACTGCCCTGCTGCAAAAATCGATTGGTTTGCATCCGTTGCGAAGAAATCACTTGATTCCATGGTAAACCAATTGGGAAAATATGCTTTTGTTGCACCTTCACAATGGCTTATGAATGAATTGATGGACTCATCAATCATCTCGAAATCAACGATCTCGAAAGTAATTGGTAACCCGTCAGAAGCATTCACGAATAATAAAGAACTAAATGCAAGACATTCAAGTAAAAATTTTAAAATCATTTTTGTATCAGCATTATTGGATTCTACCTACAAGGGCCTTGACATCTTGATTAAGAGCCTCAACTTAATTGCAGCCTCTCAAGACTTTGCTGGAGAAATAGATGTCAAATTTGTAGGGAAAGGGAATAACAGGGTATTTACTGGGCTAGATTCAAGAGTGAACACTTCATTTCTTGGACAGTTAAATTCCGCAGAGGTGCACCGACTTATTGGAGAATCTGATTTGCTCGTCGTCCCTAGCCTTTCAGAGAATTACCCTGGTGTGATTGGAGAAGCTCAGCTTTTGGGCTGCGCAGTCGCTGCCTCCAACGTGGGTGGAATTCCAGAAATGATTGAGGATGGAGTATCGGGATTTCTTTTTGAGCCCGATGTTCAGGGATGCAAAACGGCGATACTCCGAGCAATGAACTCACCTTCACTATTCCAGATCAAGAAGTTTGCAAGAGAGCGTGCTTTGGTCAGGCATGACGAGAGAAGAATCAACAATGATTATGAAAACGTAATTCAAGAATTGATCAACTCGTGATTAACGCAGCATTGGTAATTACTTACGCTAGAAAAGATAATGCGATGCGACTGATTGAGCAGCTAATTGATTCTGGAATTAAGACAATTTATGTTTCGATTGATGGACCTAAAGATACTCAAATTCGAGAGTTTCAAACGCTTTTCAAATCAATGCTTCAGAAGAAGCAAGAGAATTTCTCAGGAGATATATTGGTTTGGCAAAGAGAATCGAATATGGGTTCAGGTGCTTCAGTGATAGCAAGTTTAGATTGGGTATTTTCTCGCGAAGAGGCATGCCACATCCTTGAAGACGATTTGGTTGTTACTGAAGATTTCTTTAAATTCATGAACTTTGGGCTTGAAGAAATGAATAGACAACACAATCTTAAGATTGTGACCGGTACAAACCCTTTTGAGGATATAACAGAGGGGAAGTTGGGTAAAGTGAACTACCCCATTTCCTGGGGTTGGGCAACCAATCGGGAGAACTGGAAGGATTTACGGCACCTTATTTTCAACGGAGTGCCCAAGAATGCGCTGAAAACGAAGATTCGAAATAGACAATACTGGAAAGTTGGAAAGAAGCGGGCATTATTGGGTCGCATCGAAGCATGGGATGTTCCACTAGGCAGTGAAATGTACAAAACTACTTTTTACACTCTTATCCCACCTACCAATTTAGTTCGTAACATAGGATTTGATCAGTTTGCGGCCCACACGGCTGAAAGTATCTGGCCATTAGATATGCCAGCAAACAAGCTGCTTGATCTTAAAAATCATATAATTAGTGAGGATCAGTTGGTTGATCTCAACAAGTATTTTGAGAAAAGAATTTTTAAAATTAAAAGGCAACACGCTTTTGCCTGGTTAGCAAATATTGTTTTGGATAAATACCGATTCAAACAAGATTCGATTCCCTTGTTAGACCGGTGTCAATTGGAAAGATTTCCCTCCAAATGAGTCCGACCGTCTCTGTTGTCTGCCCAGTCAAGAACATGGAAGGCCGGCTTCAAAATCTCCATTCTTGGCTGAAAGCCTGCGATTCTGACTTTCAAATCATTTTAGTTTGTGATTCCTGCACAGATAAGACAGTCGAAGAATTGCAGAAAATGAAAAAATCTTTGCCTTCTAGTCAGATTGAAATAATTGAGGGGATCTACGGCTCACCTGGAGGTGCTAGAAATGCTGGATTCGAGCGCGCAAGGAATGAATGGGTTATCTTCTGGGATAGCGATGATATCGGGAGTCCCAAGGACCTAATGTCGGGCCTAGCGACACAATCTAGGGATTTGTTGGATGCAGTTGTATTCGGATACGACATTTACTCAGGGGATGTTGCTAGAAGTAATTGGACTTCCTGGCCAACCAGCCAAGAGAAAAGCATGGAAATGCTCTCGTTAAATCCAGGTATCTGGAGAATTTGTTTTAAAAGATTAAGCATCATCAATCTTAAGTTCCCAAATCTCAACATGGCTGAGGATCAATTATTCATTAATGACTTCATGCAGAAATTGCCTAACCTAGAATTCAGCAATGCTGTGACTTATAAGTATTTTGTCAATGTGAGCAACCAACTGACTTCAAATAAAAGCGCACTGGTAGATTTGAGAGAAGCGGCTAATCTACTTGCGGCAAACCTAAATGCTGTATCCGGTGCTCGAAAGTTCACACTGCGAATTTATGGAAAAATACTCCTTACTCAAATGAGAAAGTGTGATGTTTCAACAAAATTCCAAGCCGGAGTTAGATTCATTTTTCTCTATGTTGAGTACCCAGTTGAAACTACATTGCTTCTTAAAAGTATTCTCGCGGGGAAATCAAAGTGAGAAAGATCTATCTCTCACTGACCGGTGGCCTTGGGAATCAACTTTTTCAAATGGCAGCTGCACTTTCAATAGCGAATGGCGATGAGGTCGAAGTTGAGTGGATTAATTCGCGGCCTCGGTTGAACAGCAGTCAGGAACCAGAAATTTGTGACTTCACGCTCCCAGTCAATGTGAAATTTCAAAAGCGACACAAATTTCATGCGCTTGGTTCAAAGTCAGTTGGCTACCTACTTCGCGCAGGAGTGAACCCGAGAAAATATGAGTCTTCGAAGCTGTTTAGACAAACTATGGCTTTTCTTGCATCGGTTGTGAACATCGCTACATTTAAGAAATTCATTCAAATTTATGTGAATAAAGGAGTGGGTTATTCGCATGAAGTGCCTCTTGATGAGCACAAGTCTTTACACCTGATTGGCTATTTTCAAACTTTCAAGTGGCTTGAAAGAGGCGACTCGACTGGCGGACTCAAAAACATCAAAACACGCATAAAATCTCCACAATTAATGGAGCTCATTGAATTAGCGGCAACAGAAAAACCGCTGGTAGTGCACATGCGCTTTGGTGACTATCGTTTGGAAAATAGTTTTGGATTACTTACACCAAGGTATTACCAAGATTCTATTCAAGAGCTCTGGAAATCTGAAAGGTTTCAAGCAATTTGGGTCTTCTCAGATGAGATAGATCAAGCCCAGAAATATCTCAGCGAAAGCGAATTTAAGGATATTCGCTTCATTCCGGATGTCGCGAAATCCTCAGCCCAAACGCTAGAAGCAATGAGATTAGGTAACGGCTACGTCATTGGTAACTCCAGCTTCAGTTGGTGGGCAGCTCGTATGTCCTATAGCTATGGGGCGCCAGTCATAGCGCCGACCCCTTGGTTTATTGGTCAAAATGAACCTAAAGAGCTAATTCCGCAGAATTGGATACGCAGGAACGGCCACGATCGATAGTTGGCAACTAAACTCGGGCTGAGCAATTATGAACAGTGTTTAACGAAAAGGTTACTTATGTTGAATCGAACCAGACAAGCACTTCGCACTTCGGGCCTTGGGCGTTCTATCCGCGTGCTTGCTCGAATTGACCGGATTAAGCTTTCCTTGGTCATTCTGTTTCAGATCTCATTTAGCGTACTAGATCTAGCAGGAGTTGCTGCAATCGGAATGATAGGCGCTCTCACCATCAGAGGTGTTGGGTCCCAACAACCAGGAGATCGTGTAGCAACAGTCCTAAACTTTCTACACCTAGAAAATCAGACACTTCAAGAACAAGTTGCCATATTGGCAGTAGCTGCAACCTGCCTGTTCCTATTACGAACAGCACTATCGATCATTTTCACACGGAAGACCTTGAAATTCTTGAGTAGAAGAGGCGCAAGATTGACTACACGTCTTTTCTCACAATCCCTAAATCGCCCTTTTCTCGAATTACAGTCCAAGTCCCAGCAGGAAACACTCTACGCGCTAACAAATGGAGTCTCTATCATCTCTATAGGTGTACTTGGTGTTCTTGTGAGCACAATTGCTGATGCTGCCCTTCTGTTAATTCTCTTTACAGGCATGGTTTTCGTGGATGCAACAACCGCATTCTTTGTATTAATTGTTTTTGGCTCATTAGGCCTATGCATGTATCTCTTATCTCACAAAAGAGTTCAGAAACTTGGAGCAACTGATTATCTACTGACTATAGAAAGCAACCAGAAGGTATTAGAAGTTTTAAGTGCCTATAGAGAAATTCTCGTGCGCAATAAGAGAACATACTACACAAAACAAATCGAGCGCCTTAGGTTTCAATTAGCAGATGTGATTGCAGAACTTTCATTTATCCCTTACATAAGTAAATATGTACTTGAATCCGCCGTAATTTTAGGGGGTGTAACAATTGCTGGTTTTCAATTCCTAGTTAACGACGCATCTAGAGCAGTTGCAACATTGGCGATTTTTATTGCTGCTGGAACACGCATTGCACCAGCCGTCTTAAGAGTGCAACAAGGAGCAATTCAAATTAAGGGAAATTTGGCTGTGGCCACGCCATCTTTAGATTTGATTGAAGAACTTCAGCATTTGCAAGTATTGGAATCACAAGATTCCTTGTTTCGCACGACGCATGAAGGATTTATCTCTAAAATTTCAATTAAGAATTGTGATTTCAAGTATCCTGGAAATGTTACAAATGCAGTTTCTGATGTTTCACTTGAAGTAAATAGTGGCGAAGTTGTTGTTTTTGTGGGTTCATCAGGCGCAGGAAAATCTACGATTGTGGATTTGTTGCTCGGAGTACTTGAACCCGATTCTGGATTGCTTTCAATTTCTGATCAAAACCCACGAAAAGCATTTGAAACATGGCCTGGTGCGGTAGCATACGTTCCACAAGATGTTCTTATTTTTAATGGTTCAATTCGTGAAAACATCGCTCTTGGTTTCGAACCAGCTTCAATTCCAGATGACGCTTTGTATGAAGCGCTTAGCAAAGCCCAACTGCTCGATTATGTTTTGGCGCTTCCACAAGGATTGGATTCACAAGTTGGCGATAGGGGAGCACGTATGAGTGGCGGTCAACGTCAACGTCTTGGAATCGCTCGCGCGCTGCTTACAAAACCCCGCTTACTCGTACTTGATGAGGCAACGAGTGCGTTAGATGGTGAAACTGAATCGAATATCGCGGATGGAGTTCAATCCCTAAAAGGTGATGTAACCGTGGTAATGATTGCGCATCGGCTTAGTTCCGTACGCAACGCAGATAAAGTGATTTATCTTCACGAAGGACGAATCGAGAGTATTGGTTCATTTGATCAAGTAAGAGCATCTGTTCCGAATTTTGACCTACAAGCCAGCCTAATGGGGTTGTAGGGAGTTAAGTATTCGTGAGACCCTTTTTAGGATAGCCAGACAGAGATAAATGGCAGCCCTGCAGTACGTCCTCGGGGTTTTCCCGAAAATTTCGAAAGTAAGCTTGAAACTTGCGAAGTAACTGCCAGGATAAGAGCAGACTGGCAGCAAAGGCATGTGGTCCCAAACATCAGTGAGAGTTGTCTTGCGCATCCATGCAGCGCTGTGCTCACAGTTGTTAACCTGAATAAATCTTAGAAATTTACTTGCAGCGTCAGGCAGATAAGAAACTTGCTTTAGATATGACGTCCAACGTTCATCGGCATTTTCTTCAGGAAGGTTATAGTTATAAACAGACAACGAGGCCGGACTCACTAGAATTTCTAGTTCTTGGGAAGATAGATGAATCATCCAAAACAAGTCATCCAATACAAATTTTTTGCTTCCAAATTCTTCAAAAGCCTTACCAATCATGTTGTGTGGCTGCAGCAAGAAATCTCGCTTGTAGATATATCGCCACCAACCCACTGCTTCTCGAAATTCTTTTCTAAAACTGCTGAGTGAGATCACTTCAAATTGAGAGAGATTTACAGGCATCTCGCTTTTGTTTGCGGTTTGCATAACTTGGTAGTTTCCTATTGCAAGGTCTGCATTGCACGTTTTGAAAGCCCAGAACAATTCTTGAAGCGCAGGTATAATTGGTAAATCATCGATATCAAGAAAAAAGACAAAATCAGTTTGAGCCTTTTCAATTGATAAGCGCCGAGCAGGCCCTGCCCCCTGATTAACAGTTTTAATGATTTGAATCTTTGAATTCGCTTCCGCACGCAAACTCTGTAGAAGTTCCGAAGAACCGTCTGCCGATCCATCATCAACGATGATGACGGCCGCACCAAGTCTCTCTAATTCGAGAAGAGCAGGAAAGCACTTTCCGATGTATTCAACTTTGTTGTAACAGGTGACTAGTACGCTCAGGTCTTCAAGTGGACGGATGGAGGTCATTGACCGAGCCTAAGCGCCTGACAAGAACTGCCCAATACGCGATATGTCCGTTTTGTCCCCTTCCCACTACAAACTAGACTGGGATTCGTAGTAGGGGATAGAGGCAGCGACGGCTGACTCTGTAAGACAAAACCGGTTAATGAAGGATCAATAAAGTGGCACTTAGCGTATGGACAGTTGCTGAACTGGGGGCTTTTTACACTGAGCACCGTTCAGAGCTACTCGCGCATGCCAATCGGGTATTGAAGGATTCAGCTAAGGCTGAAGAGATTACCCAAGACTCACTTATCAAGTTCATGCTTGCTGCCCCTGAGCTTGAATCAGAAGAGCATGCGCTCTCTTATCTACACCGCACCATAGAAAACCTCTGCATCGAC
>JACCDN010600998.1_pt1 | contig 14498 bp, 3 predicted proteins | sample 7441691 | NCBI WGS metagenome assembly JACCDN01 (sample SAMN15323439, study PRJNA562643) | freshwater metagenome | isolation source: river surface water | place: USA:Blue River Watershed | collected 2017-08-16
ATGTGTACACAAAATTTTCTGTCGTGTGAGCATTAGTTCGAACGTTAAGGTTACGACGAAGTACAGACCGTATGCGTGCAAGTAGTTCTCTGGGATTGAATGGTTTTGCCAAGTAATCATCGGCACCAATTTCTAGACCGATGATGCGATCAACTTCTTCCCTTCTTGCTGTAAGCATGATGATGGGGGTTTGGTCGCCAGACGCGCGCAGTTGCTTGCAGATTTGTAATCCTGTTAGCCCAGGCAGGTTGATGTCCAGGATGTATAGATGAAAAGTATGACGCTGCGTGAGTTGCTGCATATCCCGGAAATCACCGGCAGTGGAAGCTGTGTAGCCCTGCTCCGATAGATAGCGAGCCAGCAGCTCCTGCAGACGCACATCGTCATCAACAACAAGAATTTTTTGAGTCACGGCTCACCCACTAACATTTTAAACAATCGTAGCAAAGAATTGATTTTTTTTCAGTCTGTTACGAAGGGTTACAAAATTGAGTTGTTTTCACGTTGGGTGAATTATTAATGTTCTGTAAAGTCCAAATCTGAAAACAATCAAAAAATTCTGTCTTAGTTGATGGTTGGATGAATATAAATGAAAGTCTATCTGTACAGGTTTTTAGCCTTGACGCTTATTGCGGCCGCTGGCGATGCTTTACCCGATAATTTGCCTGCACCGTCCTACAGTACATCAACGACGATGCACTGGGACATCTCTACGCCAAGTAATGCGTACGCGAATGCAGCACCACCCGCAGATTACTCTTACGACCTTGTAACATCCACTGGCGCTTGCAGCTATACGGGTACGGCAGGTGCTCAATCACCTTCCGTCAATGCGAGTGGCATCGTTATGCCAGGTAGCTACAGTAGTGGGTCAGTGGCCATCAGCCAGGGTCAGGGGGGTGGTGCAGGTAGTTACAACGGTGACCCTGAATGTGCCGATGTTAATGGTGGCACAGGGGGTGCTGGTGCAACTGGGGGAGCTGTGACTGCCGGACTTCTTTACACATCCACTATTACTCAAGTGACCTTTTCTGCCACCGGCATCATGGCACAGTCTATAGGTGGTCCGGGTGGAGCGGGTGGTACAACAGATGTCGGCGGAAGCGGCGGTAACGGCGGCCTCGGTGGCACAGGCGGTTATGTTCAGGTATCGAATAGTGTTTCCATTATCACGAACACTAGTAGCGGATATGGTATTTGGGCGCAGAGTGCGGGTGGGTATGGCGGATCTGGAGGTGGTACATCTGTCTATTATGTACCTGATGGTGATAGCGGTGGATCCGGTGCGGCAGGTGCTTCAGGTGGAGAGGTTAGCGTCTCTAACTCCTCTTATATCAAAACCCCTTCTAGCATCCCGATTTTTGCACAAAGTATTGGTGGCAATGGCGGTAGTGGTGGGAGTGGTAGCGCTTCCTGGTTAGGTGTAGGGGGTGGCAGCGGCGGCACCGGCGGTTACGGCGGCCCTGGTGGTGCCGTGACGGTCAAGAATACAGGCAATCTTCATTCGGAGTATGAAGGCGGTTTTGGTATTTTTGCTCAATCGGTTGGCGGTGGTGGTGGTGCGGCAGGTGCGAGCGCAGGGTTGCTGGCAATTGGTGCTAGTGGTGGTTACGCTGCATCAGGCAGTACGACCACGGCAAACAACGCCAACACGATTACGATGAACGACGGATCCTCTGTTGGTATTTACGCGCAGAGCATTGGCGGTGGTGGTGGCTCTGGCGGTATGGCAACAGGAGTTGCTACGATTGGTGGTACAGGTGGCAATGGCGGTAGTGGTGGGGCGGTGTTTGTCAGCAATACCGGACAGATTTATACCGGCGGCTCATGTACAACGATTGATAGTAATGGTAACTGTACAGCCATCAACAATGCTGCAGCAAATTATGCGACAAATGGTGGTGCTGTGGGTCTATTGGCCCAGTCGATTGGTGGCGGTGGTGGTAACGGCGGCATGGGTGTTTCGACGAGCGTTACAACAGCAGTTTCCAGCGCTAGTATGGCAATGGGTGGCATAGGTGGTGATGGTGGTGGTGGCGGCGTTGTATATGCGACTAATACCGGAACGATCATGACGATTGAGCCCAACTCTCAAGGCATTCTGGCGCAATCCATCGGTGGCGGCGGTGGCTCCGGCGGTGGTGCAATTGCGCTTTCAGTGGGCTTTACACACGCTTATGGGTATGCGGCCGGTGGTACGGGCGGAACTGGTGGTAGCGCCAACCTGGTGGGTGTCAATTGCCCCAATTCCAGTATTACATGGGCTTGCAGCAGCGCCAATGGTACTTTTGCCAATACGGCACCAGCGGCAGGTTCAATTATTAGCACGGCTGGGCCGGGGTCAGCCGGTATTCTGGCGCAATCGATTGGTGGCGGTGGCGGCAGCGGTGGCTATGCCTTAAGTTTCTCTGCATCGGTTGAAGCCAGTGTCAATGCTACCTATGGCGGGAATGGTAATTCCGGTGGTGCCGGTAATAATGTGTATGCATCCACTGCAGGCGTCAATATTTCGACAACTGGTTCGGATTCACCGGGTATGGTGGCAGCATCTATTGGCGGTGGTGGTGGCAACGGGGGTAATGCCGTCTCGGGTTCCATGTCTGCAGGTGTTTCTTTGGGTTTGGCTATGGGTGGCACAGGTGCGACTGGTGGTATCGGTGGCACCGTGGTGGCTCAGAATCAGAATACGACAGTCACACAGGGGTCTTCAACGGTCAGTGTGTCGGCAGCCCAGATCACTACATCGGGCGATCGCTCGTTCGGTATTCTGGCGCAATCGATTGGTGGTGGCGGCGGAAGCGGCGGTTCCAGTATTAGTGCAACGATTACCGGTGATGCATCTATTAGCCTGAGTATCGGCGGAGCGGCTGGGGCAGGTCAGTCTGCCCAGTACGCACAGGTTAACAACGATGGTGCCATCACGACCTATGGTAGTGCAGCTAGCGCGCTTGTTGCCCAGTCGATTGGTGGCGGTGGTGGTAACGGCGGCTTTTCTATTTCCACTGGTGCCTCATTGTTGTTGGCTGGAAACGTAGCTATTGGTGGTTCGGGTGGTGCAGGTGGAAATACAAGTGGCACACAGGCTTCGGTTGCCAATACGGGTAGCTTGATGACCACGGGTGGCGGCGCAGCAGCGATTGTTGCGCAGTCAATTGCCGGTGGTGGTGGTCACGGGGGCTTTTCGGCGGCGGGCTCCCTAGGCATGGTCGGTTTCGGTTTTGCTATTGGTGGCACAGGGGGTGCAGGTGCCGATGCAGGGTCAGTCAATGTTGACCATAGTGGATCCATTATTACTAACAACAACACTCTTGCCAATGGCACCGGCCCTGGTAACAACCCCGGTATTCTGGCGCAATCGATTGGTGGTGGTGGTGGTAATGGTGGTTTTGCCGTAGGTGCTGCTGTAACGGGTACTGCCGCCAGTAGCTTGAGTGTGGGGGGGGCTGGTGCTGCGGGTGGTAGCTCTTCGACGGTTACTGTGTCATCCACTGGAACCATCTCCACGGTCGGTCAACTCTCGACAGGGATTATTGCGCAAAGCTTGGGTGGTGCTGGCGGTAATGGCGGATTTTCCGTAGCGACGGCGTTGTCTGGTGATGAAGACTTGTCTACCAGTCTTGGCGGCAATAGTGGTGGTGGCGGTGCGGCGGGTGCTACAAATGTAACCCTGGGTGCCCCAATTCCTACAATTACCAGTGGGTCGCCAGCTCCACCTCCAATACCTGCTAACGCGACTGCATCGATCTCAACGAATGGTGCTCTATCACCAGGCATACTGGCACAAAGTATCGGTGGCTCGGGCGGCAGCGGGGGGATGGCGTTTTCCAGTACTGCCTCTTCAGGAAGTGCATTGGCCACAAGTATTGGCGGCAATGGTTCAGGCGGCGGTGCTTCTAATCTAGTGAGTGCTACAGCATCCGGATCAATAGTAACTATGGCGGACCAGTCAGTTGGTATGGTTGCGCAGTCTATAGGGGGCTCAGGTGGAAGTGGCGGCATGGCAGTAAGTGGAAGTGCTGCTGCCGCTGCTGCAAATCTTGCCCTCGGTGCTAATGGTGGTAACGGTGGAACTTCAGGCACGAATATTCAAAATCCACTGTTTTTAGGTACGGTTGAAGAGTATGTGCAAGTAGGTGTTGTGGAGACATGCTCGGGTTATGAAGGAAACTGTACTGATTCAACGCCTATATACGGTACGGCTTATTACTATGTCTACGCACCTACCGGATTAGGTGCTGTCGCTCTATCAAATAGCGCAACCATTTCAACCTCCGGTGTGCAATCGTCGGGAATCCTGGCACAAAGCTTGGGTGGTAACGGCGGTAATGGCGGTAATAGCTTTGGTGGTTCGCTTTCGGATAGCTTAAGTCTATCGATGAACATTGGGGGTGGCGGCGGTTCTGGTGGCACGGCCGGTTTTGCAACGATATTGAATACAAATAGCATTACAACCTTAGCAGCCCAGTCGAGCGGCATTGTGGCGCAAAGCATTGGTGGGCATGGTGGTAACGGTGGCACAAGTGCGGGCGGTGGTTTATCCAGCGATACAGCAATAACTCTGAGTGTTGGTGGTGAAGGCGCATCCGGCGGTAGTTCGTGGGGCGTGAGTGTTACAAATGCCGGCATGATTAATGTTGCCGGTGCTCAGTCGATGGGGATTCTTGCGCAAAGCATTGGAGGCTCTGGGGGCAATGGGGGTAGTAGTTACGGGGTTTCTGTCGCTGAGAGTGCCTCATTCTCCGCCAGTATCGGGGGTAGTGGGAGCGCGGGTGGTACGGCAGGTGTTTTGGCATCAGGTGCCACGACTGTGCCTACTGCTGTTGCTGTGACAAATACGAACAGTATTTCAACGCTCGGTGATCAAGCAGGTGCGATTGTTGCTCAAGCCATTGGTGGTAGTGGCGGCAATGGGGGTAATGCTATTTCGGGCAGTATCGGCTCGTCGGTTTCTGGTGGCGTTGCTTTAGGGGGTGGTGGTGCTAACGGTGGTACCGCCTATAACGTTAATGTTGCACTCAGCTATCCGGATTCTGCTGCTACTTACAATATTCAAACCAATGGACAGCAATCAAGCGCCGTTCTGGCGCAGTCAATCGGTGGCAATGGGGGTAATGGGGGATACTCGGCCTCCTACTCTGCTGCAGAGGCATCGGGTGCCATCAGCGTTGCTCTTGGAGGTACCGGCGGTAGCGGTGGTGTTTCTGGGCAGGTCACCATAACAACGGTTGCCAATGCGAATATTGCAACCGCTGGCAACAACTCAAGTGGTTTGGTTGCGCAATCCATTGCGGGTAACGGTGGTAACGGCGGCTCTTCAACGAGCGGTGCCTTTGCAGCCAGTTCAGACGCAGTGCCGATCAGTGTTTCGGTAGGCGCAAGCGGTGGCGGCGGCGGCACTGCAAATACGACAGACGTTAGCAGCTTCTCAAACATTACCACGGCAGGCCTTAATGCGATGGGTATTCTTGCCCAGTCGATCGGCGGTGATGGCGGCAATGGGGGGACAAGCCAAAGCCTTGCCATTGGCGATCCTGCGAGTACCAAATCGTTTGCAGGTTCTGTCAGCATTGGTGGGCCAGGTGGGGTTGGTGGTGTAGGCGCCGGTGTCACGGTATCCCAGACGGGCAACATCAATACGGCAGCCTCTCTGACGACGACGAGCAACGGTGCCTCATCAACAACAACGGCAGACGGTTCAGTCGGCATTCTTGCCCAATCAATCGGGGGTAATGGCGGCAATGGGGGCAATGCGACATCAAATGCTATTGCCGGACAGGGTTCGGTATCCATGGCGATAGGTGGTAGCGGTGGCACCGGGGGGAACACGGGGGGCGTCGTGAATGTCAATGCCAACCAAGGTTCGACTACAGCTTCGATCATGACGAACGGGATGAATGCGGCAGGCATTCTCGCTCAATCTATTGGTGGTGGTGGTGGTAACGGTGGCTGGTCGCAAAGCTCGTCATCCAGTAATCAATATGGTGTTGGTATGTCGCTTGGGGGCTGGGGTGGTGAGGGTGGCGATGGCGCTGCAGTTACGGTGCAAGCTGGTGGCAGCATCATCACTAGTGGGCAGCAATCATATGGTGTTGCAGCGCAGTCAATTGGCGGCGGCGGTGGTAATGGTGGAGCCAGCGCCTCGTCTGTTTCATCAAGCCCCGGAAGTGCTCAGAGCGGCTTGACCTCTGTGGTTGGTGCGCAAATTGATCAGACGATGACACAAAACGGGGTGCCAACAAGTATTGGTAATCAGGCATCAAGCTATCTGGCAACCAGCCTGGTGAACTCAACGACACAAACATCAAACCCAACCAGTAATTCTTCAACCCCTCCAGATAGCGGCGTGTCTTCGTCTATGTCGGTAGGGGGTATTGGGGGATCCGGTGGAACGGCTGATCAGGTAACTACTAACGTTACGGCTGCTATAACTACTAGCGGTGACTTGGCACACGCCATCATGGCGCAGTCTATAGGTGGTGGCGGTGGCAATGGAGGATCGAGTAGTGCCAATGCCGATGGTGGCAAGTATTCTGCTGCGCTATCTGTTGGTGGTTTTGGTGGAACGGGTGGTACATCCGATCTCGTGCAGGTAACGAGTTATGGCCCACTGGCAACGACCGGTATTAACGCCAATGGCATCTTTGCCCAGTCGATTGGTGGAGGCGGGGGTAATGGGGGATCAAGTACGACGTCGTCCTCAACGAATCCGGGTGGGATTGCCGCTGTTACTCTCGGCATTGGTGGGTGGGGTGGTAGCGGTGGTAGCGCGGGTGTCTATACCGCCAATTCGACCCCACTGACTATTGTCGACGTGAGCAACTACGGGCAGATTACGACAAGCGGTACCAATGCGGCCGGTATCTATGCCCAGTCAGTAGGTGGAGGCGGGGGGAATGGGGGTTCCAACAGTGCATCTTCGACAGTGGCGGCTGGAACTCAAGGTGCCAGCAATGCCAGCACAGGAGGTTCAACGGCACCAACAACCTCTGGCAGTGCTAACTCGTCGACTGCGGGTAATACGGCTACAGGACAAAACAGCAGTCAGGCGGGCGCTGATAGCGGTACAGCGGTTGGTATGAGCGTGGGTGGCTTTGGTGGCTCCGGTGGTTACGCGAACAACGTTGTTGTGACTAACTATGCCTTGATTGCCACAGGTTATCAGGCAGCAACGAGTAGCCAGACCTGGCAGCAGGCTTCACAGAGTTATGCAGCGCTGGGTTTGGCAGACAGTTCTGTGGGTATATTTGCGCAATCGGTGGGTGGCGGCGGCGGTAACGGCGGCACGAGTAGCAGTAACGCTGATGGCAGTAAGAACAGTGTATCGCTGGCAATGGGTGGCAACGGGGGCACAGGCGGTGATGCAGGCCAATCCTCTGTGACTAATACCGGCTCTGTTTACACTTTTGGTAACAATGCCAGTGCGATTTTTGCGCAATCGGTGGGTGGTGGCGGCGGCAACGGTGGCGCATCGACGGTAACGAGCGGTAGCGGTGGTAGCAATGCCCTTGCCTTTAGCCTGGGAGGTTTGGGAGGTGCCGCAGGTGAAGGTGCAGCGGTGAACGTGAACAATAAAGCTGCGACTGCACTTGTCAGTACCTATGGTGCCAATGCCTATGGTATTTTTGCGCAATCGGTAGGTGGCGGCGGTGGTAATGGTGGTGCGGCATCGGTCTCAGCCTCAGCACCTACTTCCTCGAATAATGACAGCACGAATGGCACATCTAATACGGCTAACTCTGGTAATACATGTGTGCCCTCTTCAACGACAACATGTGCTGCAGGCACTAGCCAAGGAACGACATCTGCACAAGCTAATAGCGGTGTTGCATTGGCTGCCAGCCTGGGTGGTTCTGGTGGCGCTGGCGGTAACGCGGGGGCTGTACAAGTAACTAATTATTCTCAAGTGACAACTAATGGTGCCAGTAGTTCGGCGATCCTTGCACAGTCCGTCGGAGGGGGGGGTGGTAACTCGGGTTCGTCAACATCTAACAGCAATGGCGGTGCTTACAACGCCAATATGGCTTTGGGTTTGAATGCGGGTAGTGGTGGTGGCGGTGGGGATGTAACCGTTAATTCGACAGGCTCTGTACAAACTTTGGGAGCCAATGCGATGGGTGTCATGGCGCAATCCGTGGGTGGCGGCGGCGGTAATGCAGGTTCATCTAGCTCGACAAGCAGTGGCAGCAGCGGTGATGCGTCGTTCAGCTTAGCCATGGGGGCCAATGGGGGAAGTGGTAACGCAGCCGGGGGTGTAATCGTTGAACTGGACGGTAGCGTTTTAACGACAGGAGACAGTGCAATCGCTGTCTTTGCGCAGTCGGTCGGCGGCGGCGGCGGCAATGGAAGCTCAAGCCAATCGAGTGCTTCGGGTGGCAAGACCGCCGTAAGTCTAGCAATGGGCGGAAGCGGTGGCAGTGGGGCAAGCGGGGGAACCGTTAGCCTTTATGCTATTCAGAATATCGCAACGAGTGGTAATAATGCACAAGGGGTTTTTGCCCAATCGATAGGTGGCGGTGGTGGTAATGGTGGCTCTTCAAGCACTACCAGTAGTAACGGTGGTGATTTGAATGCCATGCTGAGTCTAGGAGGTTCTGGCTCGGGTGGTGGGAACGCAAATACGGTTTATGTTTCTTCTGCCTATCAGGATTACAACAGTGCGACCGGCAGTTCAGTCGCGGCACCGAGCAGTGGGATTTACTTAACAACCTCCGGTACGAATGCCCAGGGTGTTCTTGCGCAATCCATCGGTGGGGGTGGCGGTAACGGTGGATCGAGCGCGTCGCAAACTAATAACTCTTCTTCGAACAACAACACTAAGACGGTGGGCTTGGCCTTGGGGGGCTCCTCCGGTAACGGCGGCGACGGCGGCTTGGTAACAGTTCGTAACGCGTTCTATGTGTCGACAACTGGCGATGGTTCGCAGGGCATTCTGGCGCAGTCAATTGGCGGTGGTGGTGGTAACGGTGGCAGTAGCTCGTCGGGTCCAGCCAGTAACTTGTCGACATTCAATCTGGCACTCGGTGCTACCGGCGGTAATGGTGGTTCAGCAAACGCAGTTGACGTGACTACTTGGGCAACGATCAGCACTATTGGCAACAACGCCGGGGCGTTGCTTGCTCAGTCCATTGGCGGCGGCGGTGGCAGCGGGGGCAGTAGTGACAATAACTCTTTTGGCCTTGCCTCTAACTTTATCTCCCATTCCTTGGGTGCTACCGGTGGAAGTGGTGGGGTAAGTAATACCGTGAGTGTTAGCACTTCTGGTAATCCACTGGCTACCCAGGGCAATAATTCGATGGCAATCATAGCGCAGACGATTAGTGGTGGGGGTGGTGTTTCTAATACCTACACAAATTCAGGCACAACCGGTAGCAATACCTATCAGCTGACTTTGGGTGGCATTGCTGCCACTGCCATGGGTAGCCCAGCCACGTCGAGTGTTGCGTGTCCCAGCGGCACATCAAGCCCCTGCGTTACTGTGAGTGCGTCAAGCCCGATTACAACGATGGGTGCGAACGCTGTTGGTATCATGGCCCAGTCGGTCGCTGGAGGGGGTGGTGTTAGCGCAACGACCTTGTCTGGTGGATCGCTGGCTTTGAACAGTAGTCAAATTGGCGGTACATCTGCGACATCGGGTGATAGCCTTGCTGTGATAGTCAACCAAACGGGTGCCATTACTACGAGTGGTCCGGCAGCGATTGGTATTGTTGCTCAGTCTATTGGCGGTGGTGGGGGTTATGCCGGATTGGTCAGTCAGTCTTCGACAACGGCAACAGGTCTTACCAACATGACTTTGGGCGGCTCGAGCGATAGTTCGGGTAATGGCGGTCAAGTGAATGTGACTGTTGGTGCTGCCATCAACACAAGCGGTGCAAGTGCAGTTGGTGTGCTGGCGCAGTCGGTGGGTGGCGGTGGCGGCGCGCTGGTGACTTCTGGTATTGGTGATATTACGCCAACCTTTACAGGAGGCTCTGGCTCTAGTGGCAACGTGAACGTGACCATTAATGCACCAATCACCACGACCGGTGCAGGTGCCTACGGTGTCGTTGCCCAATCGGTAGCTGGCGGTGGTGGCCTGATGATTAATGAAAATGGTGTGACAGAAGGCACGGGTGGGGGCAGTGGCACGGCAGGATTGGTTTCGGTGATCAATAATTCACAAATTCAGGTTAGTGGTGCCGGTGCCAAGGGTATTCTTGCGACCAATACGGTGAGTGGCTCGGCCGATCCTTCGGTAACGATTAGTAGTGGCGCATCTGTAATTGCCTCGGGAGGGGCAACTGCGATTGTCCTCAATGGTTTGGTGAATAGTTTGCGTAATGATGGCGTCATTGCTGTTGCGAACGCTGATACCGATATCGCGGTTGATATTCGGGGTGCCGGTGGTACGACTGAATTCCTGAACAATGGAATCATGTCCGGCCAGATCCTGAACTCAGGAAGCAATGTCAATATTACAAACGCGGTCGGAGGTCGCATGTACTTGCCGACAGTGCCTGATCTGGGTAACGGTGTCTTGACCAACTCAGGTTACGTACAGTTCAGTCGTCCGCTTGAACAGAGTACAGCGACAATTATGCACACAGAATCATTGGTACAGACCGCGACGGGTAGTCTAGGCGTTCGTCTTGATTTTTCAGCGGGCGTATCGGATCTTCACGACATCTCGACAAGTCCTCAGTTTGTCCTAGAAGGTAAGATTCGTCCGGTTCTCGTAAATTCAGCATTTATTCGACCTGGCACGATTGAAACTCAAGTGCTTCTGTCAAGTGCGCCGTTAGGGCTATCGACTGTATCTAATGCCCTGCACATTGAAGAAAACAGCGCCATCATGAGTTATGCCCTGAATCGTATCGGTAATACGGTGACTATGAGCTCAACAGCCAATTTTGCGCCAGCGGGCCTCTCGCAGTTCGGCAGCCAGGTGGGCCAGGCGATTGGACAGTACCAGAGTGCCGGAAGTAATGCCTTTTTCCAGGCGGCCACTGCCCAGCTGGTTGAACAGACCACCGTCGCTAACCTGGACCAGGCGTATACCGGCTTAGCCGGCACCGCAATCCAGGCCGTACCGCAAGTCATGTATCAGGCTGTCAGCCAGGGTATTGGCTCCTACACTGACCGGATCAACGACTGGCGCGTCAGTACCGCCACCGCTAAATCATCACGGATGGCTGCCTTCAATCAACCGAAGCGCTATGCCATGGGCAACACAGGGAACAGCCTTGTCGATGTTGCTAATGATGATGGCTTGATCGGCGGTGGTCGTAGCGGTCCCTGGATCTCCTTCTTCCAGAGCAACGTCTTCAGCAAATCGCTCACAGACCGCATCGTGGGCGGCACTATCGCCTACGAAATGGAGAATGACCGTCGGGACATCATGGGTGGTCTCGGCATCACCCTCTCGCAATCGGGTTACAGCTACAACAATGCGCCCACGCCCATCACCCCAGGTAACACCACCAACGTCGGCTTGAGTTTCTACGGCGTTGGGCGTGGAGAGCGCGCTTACATCTCCGGTACTGGTTATCTGGGCGGTGGTAACACCAACTTCACCCGTCAGCTGCAAACCATGAACTTCAACAGCAACACCAACGTCAACATCATGAGCTACGTCGCCGCTGCAAGGATTGAAGCCGGATATGACTTTGAACCCTTCCGCAGTGAGAACAGCAACATGAAGATCACCCCATACGTCGCCGTTCAGCCCACCTACATCCACCAGAAAAGTGCCCAGGAAAACTTCAGCGGTCTTGGCGCCGGGTTTAACTACTCGGCAAACGACAACACTGCGGTACCTGTCTTCGCCGGATTGGAACTCAGTGGCAACCACATGACAGACGGTGGCACCAAGATCAGCCCATTCATCCGTGCTGCCTGGATGGCAGAAACCCAGCAGAACGGTCAGATGGGTGCCAACTTCAACAGCAATCAAGGCGTCAACGTCTTCTTTAATGGCTCTCCGAACCTAGGTAACGCCATGCAATACAAAGTAGGTTCGGTCATTGGCGGTGAACGTGTTTCAGGGTACTTCACCCTGGACTACGATTACGGCAACGCCAGCTACAGCTATCGCAACTACGGTGTCACCGGTGGCATCAAATACGCTTTCTAACCCTAATCATTCAAGAGAAACCCATGACATTTAAAAATACCGCCATCACCCTCGCCATTGCAGCGCTCTTTGGTAGTCAGGTTGCCCTGGCACAGGACGTTGCCAGTGTGAACGGCACCGCTATTCCCGATAGCCAGTTCAATCAGACGCTGACACAGGCCTTGAATCAGGGCCAGAAAGACAGTCCTGAGCTGCGCAACGCCATCAAAGAAGAACTCATCAACCGGGAAATTGTTTCTCAGGCAGCCACAAAAGCAGGCCTTGACAAAACAGCAGAAGCCAAACTGGCTTGGGCACAAATTCGCCAAAACTTCCTTATTGACTTGTACTGGGCTGATTACAGCAAAAAGAACCCTATTACAGACGCCCAGGTGAAAGCTGAATATGACCGGGATATCGCCCAACTACAGCAGTCTGGAGCCAAGGAGCAGTACAAAGTCTCACTGATTACTGTGCAAACACAGGCAGAGGCTGACGCCATCTCGGCGCAGTTGAAGAAGGGTAGCTCGTTTGAAAAACTGGTCAAAGACAAATCGATTGACCCGTCCAAAGCCCAGGGTGGGGTAGTAGGGTGGGTACTACCCGCCCAGCTCAACCCGGAAATTGGCACAGCGATCACCAAGCTGAACAAAGGCGGCGTTACAAACCCGATTCAGACGCAGTCTGGCTGGAACATCGTCAAACTCGATGACAAGCGCCCCTTCAAAGTCCCTGCGTTAAGTGAGGTGCAGAATCAACTACGCCAACAACTCCAGCAGCGCCAGCGCATTGAGCTAATCAACAAGCTTCGTAGCGATGCAAAAGTCAGTTTGAACTAAACGCTTCATCAAGCTGAACTATGTTGTTGCATACGCCATTAATTGATCAGAGTGTCTTAAATACAATTCAGCAGTTTCATGCTCTGCGGGTCAACCTGCAGTTGAAAAAACCACTTCATGGGCGATCAGTTTTTTTGCTGCAGCGGCAATTCTCCTCACTAACAAGAGTGAGGATTACTTTTTTTAAAATAGGCCGAATATAACCTTACTGCTTTAGGCTCCTCAGTAAAGCTTTGCCTTTCCTAAGTGTTTCAGGATCCATATGTATACAGACTTTATTTTGTCGATTCTGGCGGCTTGCTTGACGAATGCGTTGCTCTAATACATTAGGGCCGTGACCCACTGTAAAAGTGCCACGGGCAATGGCGGTCATGATCCCTCGGGCAAAAGACACCAGATTCGTCTTGATCACTCCGGCCTGACGGGCACCTTCGATCTCATCCAATGCTGTCTGCTGCGTTTCAGCGGGGCAGTCAGCAAGAAGCTGACGAATAGCGATGCTCTCCCTTTCGGTACATTTCGGAAAAATTAAGTCTTCACCACAACCACCTGAATCCATAGCATTGCTATCAACCGTAGTTGTTGTAGTTTCTGTAATGTAGTCTCTGTATAGGGGAGGTGGGTTTTCCCGATTTACTGTAAGTGGGGATTCTCCATCCCCTGTGAATAGGGGTTCCCTGTTTACTGTAAATTGGGATTGCCGATTCCCTGTAAATGGGGAATCCCCATTTACAGTAAAATCCCCAGAACGGCGCGGGTTTCCGGCGGATGGCTTCCCCGTTCTTGAACTCTTCGAGTTGGTTTTTGACAATAATTCGTCGAGGGCAGCATCGACTAAATCGTGATTGCGGAAGTAATAGGTCAAGTTACTACGGCGATCTACGTAGCTGCAGTAAAACTTGCCTTGGAACTTATCCTCAGCCTTATCGAACTCAGATTTCGACTTGTAGCGTAGCCCAATCTTGTCGAATGCTGTCCGAAACTCGTCAACCGACATTCCAAGCTCCTCAGTCCAGCTATCGCCATTTTTGTATGCTGGATGATCCGAGGGCATCAGGAACTTGTAGTAGCCCTCAGGATGACCTTCGAACCAGTAATCAAGCTGTTGCATAACCAAGCACCCAAGAACGCCACCAGCAATTGGATGCAGTTCCTTAACGTAGGGGATCGTATTTCGGGTAAGGTAGAGTATCCGGTTTTTCATGCCGATTCCCTCATAGGAAATTTGGCTGTGAACGCCGTTATTTCCATTTGATGGGGTCGAGTTCTTGTGTCAGACTGCACAACATTTGACATCAAAATGAGTGAAAAATCTCCCTCATAGCACCGTAGGGATATAAGCCAAAACAAGGAGTTAACTAATCCTAACCGGCTAAACTGTGAGGGAAGTTTACCCCTGTTAACCAATTGATTTTTATGCGAAAACACCCGGCCATGGTCACTAACTACGAACCAAGGGGTAGGGAGTTCGAATCTCTCCGAGCGCGCCAGAATACAAGGCCTCCAGCGATGGGGGCCTTTTCTTTTGTCTCACAGATTCACCTCTGTCTCACAAATTGAAGAATCGAGCG
>JACCDN010413029.1_pt1 | contig 14492 bp, 17 predicted proteins | sample 7441691 | NCBI WGS metagenome assembly JACCDN01 (sample SAMN15323439, study PRJNA562643) | freshwater metagenome | isolation source: river surface water | place: USA:Blue River Watershed | collected 2017-08-16
CTGGCTACAATAATCCGTGTGCGTTTCTTTAAGACGCTCTAAATCACGCTGCAAACAACGAGAAGAAATCAGGCATGAAATTCAAGGACTATTACGAAATCCTCGGCGTCTCTCGAGAAGCAACTGCTGACGAGATCAAGAAGGCATTTAAAAAGCTCGCCCATAAATATCATCCGGATATCTCCAAAGACCCGGACGGTGAAGAGAAGTTCAAAGAGGTGAACGAAGCGTACAAGACGCTGAAAGACCCGGAGCTTCGTAAAGCCTATGATCAACTGGGTCGTCACAACCCGGGTGAACAATTCCGCCCACCACCGGGCTGGGAGCAGTACGCTCAGGGTAGTGGTTTTAGCGGTGCCCATGGCGGTGCCAGCGGCTTCGGCGGTGGTGGTTTCGGTGCCGGTGGCTTTGAGGGCGCGGGTTTCGAAGATGTGGATCTTTCTGAACTCTTTGCGCAGATGGGTCGGGGTCGGGCGCATGCCGGCCGTGGTTCCCATCAGGCGGGTGGCCAAACATTCAAAGCGCCGGGACAAGACTTTGAAGTCACCGCGCATATCTCTCTGGATGAAGCCGCTAAGGGCACCATGATCGAGCTCAATCTCGAAATGCCCGAATATGATGCCCAGGGTCGTTTGCACCGAGTCCCGCAAGTCTTCAAGGCACGTATCCCCAAAGGGGCAACCGATGGCCAGAAGATGCGTCTGCCAGGTAAAGGCGGTAAGGGCTTTAATGGGGGCCCTAATGGCGACCTGTATCTGAATATTGCACTTCATCCACATCCCTTGTTCCGTGCTGATGGCCACGATCTATTCTTGGATCTGCCTGTTACCCCGTGGGAGGCCGCCTTGGGTGCTGAGATCGATGTGCCTACGCTAGACGGTGCAGTGCGTATGAAGATTCCGGCTGGCACCCCAGCCGGTCGCAAACTGCGCCTCGGTGGCCGCGGATTGCCCAAACCCAAAGAGGGGCAGGGTGATCTATACGTCATCGTGCAGGTGGCGACGCCCACCGAACTGAACGATGCAGAAAAGGCGCTCTATAAACAGCTGGCCGAAGCATCCTCCTTTAACCCGCGCGGCCATTTTGTGGCTGAAGCGCATCGCACAAGCTGATTAGCCAGGGAATTGGTTATGACAGAACAAATTACTACGTTAGAAGCCACCTGGCTGAGCGTTACTGAATTTACCCAAGTTGCTGGCCTCAGCCAAGGAGATGTTGTTGAACTGGTTGAGGTTGGTGTGCTTAAACCGCTAGGCCGCAGTGTTAGTGACTGGTGTTTCGATAGCGAAGCCATGAATCTGGCTCGCCGTTTGCGCCGAATCCGTGAGGATCTGGAACTCAATCTGGACGTGCATGCACTTGCTCTGGGCTTTCGGCTGCTAGAGCGGATTAATGAGCTGGAAACCGCTTTAAATCGTGCGAAGCTTCAACAGCTGCAAGATCGCACATAATCGGGTACAATATTGCCTGCTTCAGGAAGGGTCGTTAGCTCAGTTGGTAGAGCGTCTGCCTTACACGCAGAATGTCGGCGGTTCGAGCCCGTCACGACCCACCACCTCAAGCCTGATGCACAACGATCAACCCGCTCTCGGTAACGACGGCGGGTTTTTTGTTAGTTCCTCTTTATATTTCTTGATCATCACAGCGATTGAGATGGCGGTGCTGCTGACGATAATGCCGATGACCATGGGCAAAACTTCGGTCATGTTGCGCATGAGAAATACAAAGAGTGGTACATAAACCATCAGCATTAACAGCCCTACCTTGTGTTGCGAACTACCCGGTTGCAGGGCTTCGCAGATACCACTGATGATGGTGGCAACGGCTAGGCTGAGACATAAACCAATAATCAGGCCAGCAGCAGTGAGTTCGACGATCAGGCTTAGGTTGTCCATAGGGTCAGGATTTTAATTGAGGTTCGCGAATGGGCAGATTAACCAGCGCTGCAAATCCGGCCAGTGCCATATCGGCGTACCACATGGTATCCAGATTACCGAATTCTGCCATTGCCAAGCCGCCGAGATAGGCACCGAAAAAAGCACCGACCTGATGTGACAGCATGGATATGCCAAAGAGGGTGGCCAGAAAACGTAGGCCGAACAGTTTACCGACAATAGCAGCGGTCGGTGGTACGGTGGCTAACCAGGTAAAGCCGAGACCGGCTGCGAAGATGTAATAAGTGAGTTCTGTTTTGGGTAAGAGCAGGTAAGCAATGATGAGTAGGGCACGGCTACCGTACATGGCAGCCAGAATGTATTTGCTGCGATAGCGAGCCACGCATTGTCCAGCGTACAGGCTACCGAAAATATTGCTCAGGCCGATAACGGCGAGCGCGCCGCTCGCCACCGAAGCCGGTAAGCCACAGAGGCTAACTTCACCGGGAAGGTGCGTGACCAGAAAGGCGATGTGAAAGCCGCAGGTAAAGAAGCCGAGATTCAACAGAAAATAATTGGGGTTGGCGATGGCACCACGAATGGTTTTGCCGAATGAATCCGTTGAGGATAAATTCTGCGGGTGGGTATGAATCGTTTTTGCACCCGTTAAACGATTGATTAACGGTAGCGCACTCAGAGAAATGAGCGCCATTCCCCAGAGCGAACCGGCCCAACCGATGGTCTGGATGAGTCCCTGGAAAATGGGGGCACCAATAAACTGACCGAGTGAGCCGCCGGCATTAATCACACCAGAGGCGGGACCCCGAGCCTCAGCAGGAATACGTTGGGCAGTCGCACCAATCAGCACAGAAAAGCCGCCGATGCCTGAACCGATCGCTACACATAAACCGAGGCTTACGATGAGGCCAAAGCCGGTCAGTAGAAAGGGCGCAAGGGCGCTGCCCAATGCCAGAAGCAGCAAACCAAAGACCAGCACCTTACCCGGGCCGTAACGATCAGACAGCAATCCGGCAAAGGGTTGTGCCAGACCCCAGGTAAATTGGCCGATCGCCAGTGCCAAACTAATCGCAACAATGCCAATATCGCTGGCAGAGTTGATGGGTGAAACAAATAGACCGAGCGATTGGCGCGTACCCATGGTCACCATAAGAATACCAGCCGCCGCCAGCGTCACTGTCATGGCATTGGGTGCAGAGAGAGCGGTACGAAGATGCTTGAACATGATTTAACGAGTAGGTTTTATCCAGAGTGGTGACAGCCCCCAAAGGCCAAGGAGTGGCCCGGGAAGTAAAAACCATGAGGTATATACCCCCCAGCTGTCTACAATGAGGGTGCCAATCTGTATGGAAACCATGGTGATGGCAAAACCGATGGCGTTTTGCAAGGTGAGTGCGCTACCCACCATTTCTGGGGGACATGCTTTTGCAGAAAGGGCTGAAAAGTGGGGGGAGTCAGCAACAACGCTTGCGCCCCAGACTAACAGTAATAGTATGAGCCACGTAGGCAGGGTCTCGGCTACGATCGGGAAGAGTGCGCAGCACAGAGCCGATGTGGCCAAGGCGATCGCGGCGACTCGGGCGCTGCCGATGCGCTGGCTCCACCAGCCACCGAGGATGCAGCCCAGAGCACCAATCCCGATAATCAGAAAAGACAAACCAGATATTTCCGGTGTGCCGCGTGATGCCATACCTGCTGCAACAAGAAGAGCCGGTAGGATTGTCCAGAATGCGTATAGTTCCCACTGATGCCCGAAATAACCGAGTGCCGATGCGCGATATTTCTGGATATTGAATGCGGTTAAGACCCGGCCAAGGTGGATGCGTGCAGAACCGGGTGCCCGTTTGAGGTGTGGGCCATCGCCCAGTCGCCAGATCATGAGTGCGGCAATGCTGGCTAGGACCGATGACATGAGTATGGTTTGTTGCCATGGCCATGAAGCCCCTGCTAGCCGAATGCCATGGGGTAAGGCGGTGCCCAAGGTAAGCATACCCACTAACTGTGCGAGCACCGTGCCGGCGCGCTCGGGTACCCAGCTGACTACAAGCTTCATGCCCAGTGGATAAACGCCGGCTAGGCTAAAACCTACCGCGAAGCGAAGGGGCAGACCGCTAGCGAGATCGTTGGCTAAGAGAGCGAATGCCGCGTTGGCAAGCGCACCCGTGAAGGCACAGATCATGAAAATTTTGCTGGCATCGAAGCGATCTGCCAGCCCGGATAGCGCAAAGGTTAGGGTACCGACAATAAAGCCCAGTTGGACTGCATTGGTTAATAGTCCGATATCGGCTTCGGTAATTCCCCATGCCAGCATCAGGCTGCTAGCGGCACTGTTGGCCGAAAACCAGAGCGATGTGCCAAAGAGTTGGGCAATCACAATCGTGGCAGTGGCCGTACGGGGAGGGCATGAAACAGGCATGGATCTATCGTACAGGAAGGTTTTTATAAGACGCTTGTCAGTTAATTGAAAGTTTTTGCGAGGAAAGTTGTGCCATGCGTATTTACAAATACGTGGATTTGTTACAGGATGCAAAACAGAGCTCCATAATTATGGAGCCACAAGAACAAACTGGGAGACAGAAGTATGAGCAAGCGCGTAGCCTATGTAACGGGTGGTATGGGTGGTATCGGAACCGCCATTTGTCAGCGTCTGGCCAAGGATGGCTTTACCGTGGTTGCCGGCTGTGGCCCCAACTCGCCGCGTAAGGACAAGTGGATGGCCGAGCAGAAAGCGCTGGGCTATGACTTTATTGCCTCCGAAGGTAATGTGGCCGACTGGGATAGCACTGTGGCCGCATTTGAAAAGGTCAAAAAGGAAGTCGGCGAGATCGATGTGCTGGTTAATAACGCCGGTATTACACGCGATGGCATGTTCCGCAAAATGACCCGAGAAGCATGGGACGCCGTGATCGACACTAACCTGAATTCGATGTTCAACGTGACCAAACAGGTTATCGACGGTATGGTCGACCGCACCTGGGGTCGTATCATCAACATCTCGTCGGTGAATGGTCAGAAAGGTCAGATGGGTCAGGTGAACTACTCGACCGCTAAGGCCGGTATGCATGGCTTCACCATGGCGCTGGCTCAGGAAGTGGCTAGCAAGGGCGTTACGGTCAACACCGTGTCACCGGGTTACATCGGCACCGATATGGTGAAAGCCATTCGTGAAGATGTGCTGGAAAAGATTATCGCCGGTGTGCCGGTGAAGCGTCTGGGTACGCCAGAAGAAATTGCTTCGATCGTTTCCTGGCTGGCAGGTCCGGATGGTAGCTTCTCTACCGGTGCGGACTTCTCGCTGAACGGCGGTATTCACATGTAATCGGTTTTACTGGTTACAGAGAAACGGCTCGCCTAGGCGAGCCGTTTTTTTATCAAAGCTTGCGTAATCGTTCGAGGTAGGCTTCAGTATCGAAAATACCGCCCGGTTGCTGCGCATGCCAAACCGTTTCACCCAGGCATTCCAGTAGTCGATGCAATGCCTCATGGGCATCGCCCAGCTTGGCAGCTTGCTGCTCGAAGATGGCACGAACACCCGGAGGCGAATCGACCGAAATCTGCTCAAACAATGCCATGTGTAACGAAAGGTGCAGCATCGGGTTCATGGTGCCTTGTTCTGGTGTCCATTCACCTGCGAGTGCGGCTTCCGGGTCATCAAGTAGCGCATGATATTCAGGGTGCAGGGCAATCACATCGGCCGCAATGATTTCAGCGCCATCCAGCGGTAGGTTCTCGCGTTGTTTGCGTCGCGATTCGCAAAAGAATTGGCGCACCTGGTCTTTGGTCGGGGTGAAGATCATAAGTTATTTAGCCTGTTTATTGGTGCGGGTTAATAAGCTTCCGCGCAGCTTTGGCTTCCGGCGCACGGCATAGGTCGATCACCGGGCAGATTTCGCATTCAGGTTTGCGGGCTTTGCAAATATAGCGACCAAGCAGAATGAGCCAGTGGTGGGCATCTAGTAGAAATTCTTTGGGTACATTCTTCAATAGTTTTTGTTCAACAGCGAGCGGCGTTTTACCGGGGGCCAGTCCTGTGCGATTTGAGACGCGGAAGATGTGGGTATCGACTGCCATGGTGGGGTGGCCGAAAGCGGTATTGAGCACCACGTTGGCGGTTTTGCGACCAACGCCTGGCAGTGCCTCAAGAGCTTCGCGATCTTCCGGTACCTCACCACCATACAGTTCACAGAGGATCTTGCAGGTGGCAATCACGTTCTTGGCTTTGGTCGGGTAGAGGCCTATCGTTTTAACGTAGGGCACCAGGCCGGTTACTTCTAGCGCACCCATGCTGGCCGCATCTGGGGCGTCAATAAACAGCTGGCGCGTTGCCAGGTTGACGCCTTTATCCGTGGCCTGTGCCGAAAGAATCACGGCAATCAGTAGTTGAAAGGTGCTTCCGTACTTTAGCTCAGTGGTCGGGTGCGGGTTGGTTGCCTGAAGACGCCGAAAAAACTCGACGCGATTTGCCAGGTTCATGGCTTATTGCCTCAATGGCAGCCGCCTGTGCTTAGCGGTGCGGCATGGGTCAGTTGGCGTGCCGCACTCCGTGCATCTATCCAGTTTTTACTGGCGACGATGCAGCCCAGAATGATAAATGCGCCGGGGGGTAATACCGCCATTAGTAGCCCCGGGTAATCTACGGGTAGTAGGTGCAGCGCTTGGGCACCTGGAATGACGAGATCAATGCCCGAAAACAAAGTGCCGCCACCAAGGAGTTCGCGGAGCGCGCCAATTAGCGCGAGTGTCCAGAGCATACCGATACCCATCATGGCGCCATCCATCATGGCGGGAGCAGGTCGATTCTTTGCGGCAAAGGCTTCGATGCGCGCAAGTACAATGCAGTTGGTGATGATGAGCGGAATAAAGATACCAAGCACGACGTATAGTCCATGCAGGTAGGCGTTCATTGCTAGATCAACTACCGTTACCAGTGCGGCCGCGATCAGAATAAAAACCGGAATGCGGATTTCGTAGGGAATGAAATGACGCAAGCTGGAAACGGCTAGATTAGAAAGTGACATCACCAGTAGCGTTGCCAGAGAGAGCATGACGCCATTAACCAGATTCGTGGTTACGGCAAGGAGCGGGCACAGACCCAGAATCTGCACCAGGCTGGTGTTCTGCTTCCAGATGCCTTTATGGGCAATGTCTAGAAATTCGGAGCGGGTGATCCACATGATCGTGTCCTGAAGTCAGTGCCAACCAGTTTAGGGGTTAGCGCTACTCTGAGTAGTTGAGCGGGTGAACAACACCTGGCGGTTATTCATTACAAATTCCTGTGCGTGGTGCACGGCTTTAATAACGGCACGGGGTGTTACGGTCGCGCCGGCATACGCATCGAACGCGCCGCCATCCTTTTTGACGTGCCAATCCTTGTTGCTCAAGCTGAGCGGTACGCTATTAAACTGGTCGATCCAGGGCGACTTTTTGTTCTTATCTTTGCGTGGATCTATGTAGTCACCAAGCCCCGGGGTTTCTTTATGTTCGATGACCCGCACCCCAAGCACCTGGCCTGTGGCACTAAAGGCCACCAGTAGCTTAATGGCGCCGCTATAGCCATCGGGGGCAATAACATCCATGACCAGTGCAGCATCTTTACCATTGTTTCTTGCCCGGTAAACTGTACTGGCGGTTTTAGTACCCAGTTGGGGTTCTGCGGGCAGGGTAATGGTATCGGCTAAAGGGTCGTTGTTGTACAGATTGCTTGGCAAAATCTGATTGAGCACCAGGAGCTTTTCATGACGTGTTGATTGTTCAATCACGGGTTGTGAGAACAGGTACACCCAGGCGAGTAGGGCGGTAAAAAAGACGATGAACGCCACCAACGTTAATGCCGTTTCTCCCGAAACACGAAACGCGTGCTTTTCTGCGGGCGTACTCACGACTTATCTCCTTTGGATTTTTCACCAAAGATCGCAGGCTGTGTGTACATATCGATGAGCGGTACACACATGTTGAGAATGAGTACGGCAAAGGCAATGCCATCCGGGAAAGCGCCAAAGACACGAATCAGATAAGCCAGTGCACCAATGGCTACGGCAAAGATGATTTTGCCGCGCGGTGTTGTTGCACCGCTTACCGGGTCCGTGGCAATAAAGAATGCACCCAGCAATGTGGCACCGCCCAGGATATGAAATACCGGGTTGGCGTAGTGAGCCGGATCAATCGACCAAGCGATCAGCGCGAGTGTACCCATGCCGGCAATAAGACCGGTGGGAATGTGCCAGCTGATTACTTTCTGTTGAATAAGCCACAGGCCGCCTACCAGCCAGGCCAGGGTGACCCACTCCCACCCATTGCCCCCACCAACGCCGTATACGGTGTGGTCTTTCAGAATATTCTGTACGGTGAGGGTGTCATTGCCCGTGGCCAGCCGCAGCGTAGTTTTGAGGTGGTCTAGTGGGGTTGCACCTGCCCACGCGTCAACCTGTTGTGGAAAGAAAATGGCCGTTATCTGATCCAGCGGCGGTAAACCACCATTAGCAAGTGTGTGTGGCCATTGCGACATTAATGAGGGAAACGACACAATGCACAAGGCGTAAGCCACCATGGCGGGGTTGAACGGGTTTTGACCCAACCCACCATAAAGATGCTTGGCAACAACGATAGCGAAGAGTGTGCCCACAACAATTAGCCACCAAGGAGCCATGGGTGGGAAGGACAGGGCGATTAACCAGGCAGTCACCACGGCAGATAGATCGCTAAGAGCGGGTTGAATTGGGCGCTGGCGTAAACGCAGAAATGCCGCTTCGGCAATCACTGCGGTCATGGTTGCCAGAGCGAGTTGCACCAGAATGCCGGGCCCGAAAAGCCAGGCGTAAATGGCAATGCCCGGTACCAATGCCAGCAGAACCTTGAGCATGATTCTGGTGACACTCACCGGTTGCACCAGATAGGGGGATTGCGTCAGCACATTGGGTGTTTCAAAAGACACGGTCTGGGCTCTTTATAAAATTCAGGAGGCATCGTCGCCGGATTTGGCGCCATACTGTTCACGTTTGATACGGGCACGCTCCACCGCTGCGGCAATGGCTGCCTGTTTGGCGCTGGCATCGAGCACAGGATGGTTGTCCACGGCAATTGGGGTAGAAGCCTGGTGCGGGTGGCTGGATATATCCGGTGCAGCTTCAGCCGTGTTATCCGTAGTGGGGCTTTCTGCAGCAGCAGCGGCCTCGGCCGCTTTGCGGGCCGCATTCGCTTTGGCGAGTCGCTCTGCTTTTTCCTGTTTCTCCCGTTCGGCACGCGCTTCACGGAATTCAAAGCGGTCGCGTGCCGCATCGGCAATCTGTTTTTCGCGTTGCTCGGACTGGATCTCGCTTTTGGCAAAACGGAAGTAATTGACCAGCGGAATATGGCTTGGGCAAACGTAATCGCAGCAGCCACATTCAATGCAGTCAAAGAGTTTGTATTTCTCAAGTTGCTCGAACTTGCTGGCACGAGACCACCAGTACAACTCAAAGGGTTGCAGCTCTTGAGGGCAGGCCGTCGCGCAGCTACCACAACGAATGCAGGGCAGTTCTTGAGGCTTGGGTGGAAACAAACCGGGCGCATGCACGATCAGGCTATTAGTTGCCTTGATCACAGGTGCATCGTTAGTCGTGACTCTAAAGCCCATCATCGGGCCGCCCATGATCACACCATCGGCGTCTGTTTTCGGGTGGGCGAGTGCAATCAGATCGGCGATCGTCATGCCGATGGGTACCTGCCAGTTGCGTGCTTCACCGACAGCACCGCTCACTGTGACTACACGAGAAATCAGTGGTTCACCTAGCGTAATAGCGCGCCAAGCCGATTGAACGGTCGCCACGTTGAATACCTGCACACCGAAATCGGTGGAGCGTTTGCTGCCCGGCACTTCTTTACCGGTCAGTACGCGAATGAGTTCTTTGGCCCCACCAGTGGGGTAAATGGTAGGTACCGTAACAACCTCAATCGGTGCGCCTAACGCTTGTTGCGCAGCCTTAAGGGCGGCAATCGCTTCCGGTTTGTTATCTTCCACGCCGATGAGCACGCGAGCCGCATTCACTAGGCGACCAAACAGGGCGCTGCCCTGAATCACATCTGCCGCCTGTTCCCGCATGAGCCGATCATCACAGGTGATGAAAGGTTCGCATTCGGCACCATTGATGATCAGTTGTTCAATGGCCTTGCCTTTGGGTACCGCAAGTTTAACGTGGCTCGGGAAGACTGCGCCGCCCATGCCAACGATACCCATGTCGCGTAGATATTCGCGTACAGATTCTGGTTGCGCGTTTTCTAGTGAAAATGGCACGCGCTCAATCCAAGTGTCATTGCCATCGGCTTCAATTACGACGCAATCGGTGGGTAGACCGGAGGGGTGTGGAATGATGTGTGGGCCGACCTCGACAACGGTACCCGAGGTGGGGGCATGTACCGCCGCCGATACCCAACCATCGGCATCGCCAATGCGTTGGCCTTTGAGTACATGGTCGCCTACTTGAACGATTGGGCGTGGGGTGCCACCAACACTCTGGTGAAGCGGCACAACGTAACGCGAGACTAGTGGTGCCTGTGCGATAGATAGCGCCGTAGATTGCGTCTTGTTTGGATCAGGCTTAACGCCGCCTTTAAAAGAAAAGAGCTTCATATCAGGCAGCCTGCGCTGCAGTGCTCACTGGCACAATCGGAATCACACGACGCGACCCGGGCTTCTTCCATTTCCAGGTGTCGAGTGTCTCACCCATAGTTTCCATGGTGATGCACTCTACTGGGCAGGGTGGAATACACAGTTCGCAACCCGTGCACAAATCGGCCACAATGGTATGCATTTGTTTGGCGGCACCCACAATCGCATCCACCGGGCAGGCCTGGATGCATAGCGTACAACCGATGCAGATATTCTCATCGATGTAGGCAACCTGTTTGGGTTTTTCTACACCATGCTCTTCCGAGAGCGGCTTATATTCTTTACCCAGTAGCTCGGCCAGCTTGTGAATGTTTTCATCGCCACCCGGCGGACACTGGTTGATATCGGCTTCGTCTTTGGCAATGGCTTCAGCGTATGGTCGGCAACCGGGAAAGCCGCACTGGCCACATTGCGTTTGCGGCAGAATGCTATCGATTTTATCGACCAGCGGATCGCCCTCTACCTTAAAGCGCGTCGACGCATAGCCAAGCAGGGCACCCAGAACAACGCCGCCCAAAGCCATGACCGTAATTGCGTAAAGAATATTATCCATGGCCGTTAGTAGCGGTCCAGACCGGCAAAGCCCATGAAGGCCAGACTCATCAGACCTGCTGTCACCATAGCGATGGCCACACCGCGGAAGTAAAGGGGTACATCGGCCGCTTCAACGCGTTCTCGCACACCGGCAAAAAGAATCAGCGCTAATGAGAAGCCTATGGAACTACCGGCACCAAAAATCAGAGAGGCAATGAAACCATTGTCCTGGCTCACGTTAATGAGCGGCACACCCAGTACGGCGCAGTTGGTCGTAATGAGTGGTAGATAAATACCCAGTACCTGGTGCAGCATAGGGCTGGTTTTCTGGATGACCAATTCGGTCAGTTGTACCAGCGCGGCAATCGTAACGATAAACGAAATGGTGCGCAGGTATTCCAGCCCAAATGGAATCAGCAAATAATGGTCAATGATGTAGCTGGCACCGGTACCCATGGTCAGCACGAATGTCGTTGCTGCGCCCATACCGTAGGCTGTGGCAAGTTTCTTGGAGACGCCCATAAACGGGCACAGGCCGAGAATTCGAACCAGTACCACATTATTGACCAGCACCGCGCCAACCAGAATAAAGAGATATTCAGTCATTTGACAACATTATCCGCCCCGCTTTGGTGTGGCGCAACATGCTTTGGCTATAAGTATATGCATTTATCTACCAAAAACCGTAGCTGAACTACGGTCTTTGGGTATACACCCTGTTTTTAAACGTTGGGACGGTGATTTTGGCGCGTATAGCGGGCGAGGGCGTCGCCCACGTTTTTGATCAGCTGCGGGCCTTGGAAAATAAGACCGGTATAGATCTGTACCAGGTCTGCACCGGCATCGCGTTTGGCCACGGCATTATCACCGGAAGCAATGCCACCCACGCCAATCAGTGGGAGCTCGCCGGCCAACTTGTCGCGTAGTGCAGCGAGCACGGCGGTTGATTTTTCAAAGACAGGGTTGCCTGATAATCCACCGGTTTCGCCCGCGTGCGGATCGCCCATCACAGCCGCACGCTCCAGCGTGGTGTTGGTGGCAATCACTGCATCAAAGCGGTGACGGCGTACAGCAGATGCAATGGCCTCGATCTGCAAGTCATCTAGATCCGGGGCAATCTTGAGTGCCAGCGGGACATATTTACCGTGCTGGTCGGCCAGGCGTTGCTGACGGTCTTTCAGGCCAGCCAGCAGGGCTTCCAGCGCATCATCCTGCTGTAGCGAACGTAGGTTCTGGGTGTTCGGGCTGGAGATGTTGATCGTCACATAGTGCGCATGGGCATAGGCTGCTTCCAGCGCAATCAAGTAATCGTCATTGGCGCGATCAATCGGGGTGCTGGCATTTTTACCAATATTAATGCCGATAATGCCGCCGTTTTTAACGAACTGGCTGGCTTTGACGTTGTTGACCAGATTATCAACACCCTGGTTGTTAAAGCCGAAGCGGTTAATCAGTGCGCCATGGGCGGGCAGGCGGAAGAGTCGCGGTTGCGGGTTGCCCGGTTGTGGCTTGGGCGTTACCGTGCCGATTTCAATGAAGCCAAAGCCCATAGTAGCCAGGCCGTCGATATGGGCACCGTCTTTGTCCAGACCGGCAGCCAGGCCGACGCGGTTGGGGAATGGTATGCCCATTACCGTGACCGGATCAGCCGGGAGTGTCTGACGCATCAGGCCGAGTTTGGCCACTCGATCCAGAGCATTGAGGCTGAGATTGTGTGCAGTTTCGGGTGCGAGACTAAAGAGGAGCGGGCGTAGAAATGGGTAGGCGTTCATAACGGGGTTCTTTGCAATCAAGTTGGCATTTTAATCCAGTGACCATCGTCCAGCATGTCCATCGGTTGGTAGCGGGATTTGTAGGCCATCTTTTCACTCTCGGCGATCCAGTAACCGAGGTAGAGGTAGGGTAGGTTGTTGTACTGACACTGAATGATCTGCCAGAGCACAGCGTAGGTGCCATAACTGGCTTTGGCATCGGTGGGATCGTAGAAGGTGTACACCGCAGAGAGTCCATCGGGCAGCACATCCATCACGCTCAGCATGACCAGGCGGCCTTCAACCCGGAATTCGATTAAGCGCGTATCGACGCTGCTGCTGAGTAAAAACTGGGTGTATTGGTCGGCATCATCTTCATCCATCCCACCTTTGGGGTGGCGATGTTGCTGATAGGCGCGGTATAGGGCGTAATGCTCGTCGGTATATTCAAGCGGACACTCCCGCACCTGCATGTAACCGGGTTTATTCATCCGGTTAACGATTTTGCGCTGGGTGCGATCTGGCACAAAGTCCAGAGCACGCACCCGAACGGGAACGCAGCGGGTGCAACCATCACAACGGGGTCGATAGGTGTATTGGCCACTACGACGAAAACCACGTTGAATCAGGGTGCTATAAACGGCATCATCAATATGTTCGGGTGGAATCGCTACCTGCGAGCGTGCCTGGCGATCGACCAGATAGCTGCATGGGTAGGGCGCTGTGGTGTAAAACTGCAGCAGCGCGTCGGGAAGGCCAGCTTCGTGAATGTTCGACATAACGCTAGCTTAAACAAAACCATAGAAAATAAAAAACGCCGCAAGCGCGGCGTTGTTGCAAGCTGCCTGGGTTCTTAGAACGACAAGGCTTTGCTTGGTGCAGCGGTAACCCCATCCAGACGTCGGGCGCCATTATATTTGCTGACCCAGTAAGACTGCTGCATGTTCTCAACCCGGATTTCAGCGCCGGGTTTTGGCGCATGCACAAACTGATTGTTACCGAGGTAGATCCCTACGTGAGAATAGGCGCGGCGCATGGTGTTGAAGAAGACCAGGTCGCCCGGCTTCAGCTCATCGGCACTGACTTGTGTACCCACATGTGCCTGCTCGGCAGCCGTACGGGGTAGGTCAATACCATTCGAATCCAGGAATACCAGACGCGTGAAACCGCTGCAGTCCAAGCCGGACTCCACCGTATTACCGCCACGACGATAGGGAACACCTACGAACTCCAGACCCTTAATCACTAGATCCTGGATGTTGACGGTGTATCGCTGAAGGAGACCCGGCTTATCCAGCTCATCGGCACGAACAGCCGTTGACACGGGAACCAGCGCACTTGTGAGGGTGATGGCCGTAATGGCCTGCACCAAGACTTTGCGCGTCATGCGGCTTGCGCCAGCACCGAGAGTCGCCTTGCGAGGGATTTTCACCTTTTGCATGAGGTTTACTCTAACCCAAAGTTCTGTCCAGGGCAACCCTTTGCTGTGGATGAGGTCTTGCCCCATTTTTGGGCAGTTTCCAACTCTTTTATAAGAGTTTGTGAATTTCTCTTATTTCCCTCTCGCTTATGGCTTCGGCTTGTGTTACAAATTCGGTTTACGCAGTTATTTCCCGATAATTTGCCTCAAATTGTCGTTCCTCCGTTTTTTGAAAGGAAACCGCCGTGTTA
>JACCDN010237823.1_pt1 | contig 14486 bp, 14 predicted proteins | sample 7441691 | NCBI WGS metagenome assembly JACCDN01 (sample SAMN15323439, study PRJNA562643) | freshwater metagenome | isolation source: river surface water | place: USA:Blue River Watershed | collected 2017-08-16
GCACCTGTAGCGGCCGCTCCGGCTGCTGCGAGCGCCAGTATCGCTGCTCCTGTGCAGAACAACGGCCAGAACCATGGCCAGAAATCGCATGCATCACCGTCGGTGCGCAAATTCGCGCGCGAACTCGGCATCGATCTCACCCGCGTGACCGGTACCGGTCCCAAGGGCCGCATCCTGCTGGAAGACGTGCAGGGCTTCGTGAAGGGCGTGATGTCCGGCGCGTCTGCCGCACCGGCAGCTGCCGGCGGTGGTGGCGCGGCGCTGGGCCTGCTGCCATGGCCATCGCTGGACTTCTCGAAGTTCGGCGAGACCACGCTCGAGCCGCTGTCGCGCATCAAAAAGATCAGCGGACCGAACCTGCATCGCAACTGGGTGATGATCCCGCATGTGACGCAGTTCGAAGAAGCCGATATCACCGACCTCGAAGAATTCCGCAAGGGCGCGAACAACGCGCTGGCCAAGTCCGGCGTCAAGCTGACCATGCTGGCCTTCGTGATCAAGGCCTCGGTGTCGGCGCTGAAGAAATTCCCGGCCTTCAATGCCTCGCTCGACGCGAATGGCGAGAACCTGATCGTCAAGCACTACTACAACATCGGCTTCGCGGCCGATACGCCGAATGGCCTGGTGGTGCCGGTCGTGAAGAACGCGGACCGGAAGAGCCTGTCCGACATCGCGAAGGAAATGGGCGAACTGTCCGCACAGGCGCGCGACGGCAAGCTGAAGCCGGCCGACATGCAGGGCGCCACCTTCACCATCTCGTCGCTCGGTGGCATTGGCGGCACCAAGTTCACGCCAATTGTCAACGCGCCGGAAGTCGCGATCCTTGGCCTGTCGAAGTCCGAAATCAAGCCGGTGTGGGATGGCCAGGCTTTCCAGCCGCGCCTGATGTTGCCGCTGTCGCTGTCCTACGATCATCGCGTGATCGATGGTGCAATGGGTGCGCGCTTTGCGGTCTATCTGGCCGAGGTGCTGGCCGACATGCGCAAGACCCTGCTGTAAGCAAGGGGCCGCTGCGACATGACTACCTGCGTCGTCGTCAGGAAGGGCAAGGAGATCGCGATCGCGTCCGATTCGCTGGTGACCTTCGGGGATACCCGGCTGTCGCAATCCTACGAGGCCAACGAAAAGATCTTCGAAGTGGCCGGCTCGCAGGTAGCGTTGTCCGGTACCACCGCGCACTTCCCGGTGATGAGGAAGCTCCTGACCGAGATGGGCGACGACTGCAAGCTGGGCACGCGCGACGAGGTGTTCGATACCTTCACGCGCGTGCACCAGATCCTGAAAGAAAAGTACTTCCTGAATGTAAAAGAAGAAGAGGACGATCCCTACGAGTCCTCACAGATCACGACCCTGATCGCCAATCCGCACGGCATCTTCGGCGTCTATTCGTACCGCGAAGTGTTCAGCTTCGATCGCTTCTGGGCGATCGGCAGTGGCAAGACCTTTGCGCTGGGCGCGATGTATGCGGGGTATGACACGCTGGGTACCGCACGCGAGATCGCCGAGCTGGGTGTGCAGGCCGGTGCGGAATTCGACAAGAGTTCAGCGCTGCCTTGCCGCGTGATCAGTTTTCCGATGAAACAATAACGGAGCAGAACAATGAGCGTCATCGAAATCAAGGTCCCGGACATCGGCGACTTCAAGGAAGTGGAAGTCATCGAACTGCTGGTGAAGCCGGGCGACACGGTGAAGGCCGAGCAATCGCTGATCACGGTGGAGTCGGACAAGGCGAGCATGGAAATCCCGTCGTCAGCGGCGGGCGTGGTGAAGGAATTGAAGGTGAAGCTCGGTGACAAGGTTGCCGAAGGTTCGCTGATCCTGATGCTGGAAGCGAACGATGCCGCTGCAACGCCGGCACCTGCAACGCCGGCACCTGCAGCATCCACCCCGGCAACTGCGGCATCGGCCGCATCCGCCGCATCCGCCGCAGCCGCCGCTGCGCCGGTCGCTGCTGCAGCCGCACCGGTCGCGGCCAGCTTCGCCGGCAAGGCCGACATCGCATGCGACACGCTGGTGCTCGGCGCCGGTCCCGGTGGTTACACCGCCGCGTTTCGTGCGGCCGACCTTGGCCAGAGCGTGGTGCTGATCGAGCGTTACCCGACTCTCGGTGGTGTGTGCCTGAATGTCGGCTGTATCCCGTCCAAGGCGCTGCTGCATGCAGCCAAGGTCATTACCGAAGCCGAAGAGATGTCGCACTTCGGCGTCAAGCTCGGCAAGCCCGAGGTCGATATCGATGCGCTGCGCGGCTGGAAAGAAAGCGTGATCGGCAAGCTGACCGGTGGTCTGTCCGGCCTCGCGAAGGCACGCAAGGTGCAGGTGGTACAGGGCAAGGGCGCATTCTCGTCGCCGAACACGATCGATGTCGACACGCCGGAAGGCAAGAAGACCATCGCGTTCCGCAACGCGATCATCGCGGCCGGCTCGTCGGTCGCGAAAATCCCGGGCTTCCCGTATGACGATCCGCGTCTGGTGGATTCCACCGGCGCGCTGGAGTTGCGCCATATTCCGAAGCGTATGCTGGTGATTGGCGGTGGCATCATCGGCCTCGAAATGGCCTGCGTGTATTACGCACTCGGTTCGAAGGTGTCGGTGGTCGAATTCGCCGACGGCCTGATCCCGGCCGCCGACCGCGACATCGTCAAGCCGCTGCAGAAGCGCATTGAAAAGCGCTATGAAGCCATCATGCTGAAGACCAAGGTCACGAAACTGGAAGCGCGCGCCAACGGCCTGCTCGCGACCTTCGAAGGCGATGCCGCACCGGCCGAACCGCAGCTGTACGACATGGTGCTGCTGGCCGTCGGCCGTCGTCCGAACGGCAAGGATGTCGCTGCCGACAAGGCCGGCGTGATCGTCAACGAGCGTGGCTTCATCCCGGTCGACAAGCAGCAGCGTACCAATGTGCCGCATATCTACGCGATCGGCGATATCTGCGGTGACCCGATGCTCGCACACAAGGCGACCAATGAAGCGAAGGTGGCGGCCGAAGTGATCGCCGGCCACAAAGTCGCGTTCGATGCGATGACGATCCCGTCGGTCGCGTACACTGACCCCGAGATCGCGTGGATGGGGGTCACCGAAACCGAAGCGAAGGCCAAGGGCATTCCGTTCGAAAAGGCCAGCTTCCCGTGGGCCGCGTCCGGCCGTGCACTGGCGATGGGCCGTGACGACGGCATGACCAAGCTGCTGTGGGACCCGACCACCAAGCGCATCATCGGTGCCGGTATTGTTGGCGTGAATGCCGGCGAGCTGCTGGCCGAGACCGTGCTTGCGATGGAAATGGGCGCCGACCTCGAAGACCTCGCGCTGACCGTGCATGCGCACCCGACCCTGTCGGAGACGCCGATGTTCGCGGCCGAGATGGGACTGGGCAGCATTACGGATCTGTATATCCCACCGAAAAAGAAATAAGCCCCCGCTCCCCGCCTGCAGCTTGCAGGCAGCATGCCAGACGGCCAGCCTCGCGCTGGCCGTTGTTTTTTGTGTCTCCTGTGTACTAGTCCCGTGTCGTTGCAGATCACATCGCGATCACGGGTTACAGACCGTGTCGAGAGGGGACGCATGAAGACCACGCGCGAACTGGCGATCAGCAGCACGATGAGTCTGTCGCAGGCGAGCGCAACGCTGCTCACAGCCCGATCCGCAGGGGCGACAATGCAGCGCCTGGACATCAGCGATGGTGGGTTCGTCGTGTATTTGCGCAAACCGGACATCAAAGACCGGCTGAGAATGGCGCTGATGCCTGCCCAGATGCGCCGTGATGCGCGATCACTGGTGAGTCTCGTGTTGCAGAAAATTGCCAAGCAAAGCGGCGTGCCGGAGCACTCCGCACACCTGCTTTCGGTACGCGACACGGTCGAAAATCGGGGCAAACGCCTCACCGAGAAAATGTTCTTGCTGCAGTTCGAGCAGCCAGGCGGTGCTGTGCCGTTCTGAATCCGCTTGGCAGTGTTGATGATGTGCGTAAGGAGGTAACAGATGAGCAAGATCATCCATCTGGATTCTGGAACAAACTATCAGACCATGATGCGCGACATCGGCCGACTTGGGGTGTTGCGCCTCGATCAGCATTATGAAAAAAACGGCATCACCTATGTAAAGCTGCACGAGCGCACTTTGGGTGAATGGCTGAAAGAGCGCTTGTTCGCCAAACCGAAAGACCTGGCCAAGAGTCGGCAAGACGTTGCCAATGCGTTGGCATCCATCATCAAAAGTAGAACAAGCCCGCACGAGCAATTGATTCAGAACATTCGCGACCGGGTCGCGCACAACGTAGACATCACCGGTCGGGCGTTGAAGCGAGATCACCAGCCCCTGACGGCGGGCAAGAATCCCCTTCCACTGCAGGGCGGAATGGTGGCTGCGCGTGGCGCGGGATTCGGTGTGAGAGTTCTCGGTGCGCCGCCTGCCAGCATCAAATGTGATCACGTCATCTTGCGCGACAGCTCTGCCCTGAATGCCTTGCGAGCACATCACAAGGACCAGATCCATCTGATGAATTCTTTGACAGCGAAGTCGTCGACGAACGAATCGGCGATGCCAAATTCGAGCGTCCATGTCAAAGGCGCACCTGCAGGCACCTGGTCCTGTATCCCGGACGTCGCGATCCCGCCAACCGGGAAAGGCCACGCGCAACTCAGTACGGAAGACTTGCAGGCTTCGCTAGCCCAGGCGTTGAAGGGCAAGCAGGGTGCGGTCGTGGTTGAGCTGTTGCCAGATTCCTGTACCGAGAAGGCCGGTGTAAAGGAATGGCATTACTCGGATGCCGGAATAAAGGCGCAATGGCAAGTTGCACAGCGGGCTGTAGAGGCAGCAAAAACCAGGACAGAACCGCTCGTGATCAGCTTCGTCTGTGACGATGTGTCACAGCTTGAGCGCATGAAAGCGCTGATCAGTCAGCTCAGTCCGACTTGACGCGCGCGATCACATCCGACAGCAGCGCCAGCATCAGGTCGATCTCATCTGTGGTCACATTCAGCGCCGGCATGAAGCGCAGCAATTCCGGACGCGGCGAGTTCAGCAGCAAGCCTTGCGGCTCCAGGTCGCGCGCAATCTCGACGATCTTGCCGCCGATCGGCGAGCCCAGCTTCAACGCGCGCAGCAGGCCCTCGCCGCGTTCGCCTTCGAGACCATGCTTGTCGCTGAGCTTCAGCAAGCCGGCCTTCAGGTACTCGCCCTTGTCGAGAACCGACTGAAGGAAGCCCGGTGCCAGCAGCGCTTCCAGTACTGCGATACCGACTGCCGTCATCAGCGGGTTACCGTTGTAGGTGCCACCCTGATCGCCCGGCTCGAATACCGCGAATGCTTCCTTGCACAGCAGTGCCGACAGCGGCACACCACCACCGATGCCTTTACCGAGCGTCATGATGTCCGGCTCGATGTCGGACAGCTGATACGCAAACAGCTTGCCGGTGCGGCCCATGCCGGCCTGCACTTCATCGACGATCAGCAGGATGCCGTGCTTCTGCGTCAGCGCGCGTAGTCCTTGCATGAATTCGCGTGACGCCGGAATCACGCCGCCTTCACCCTGCACCGGTTCCAGCATCACCGCGACGGTCTTGTCCGTGATGCGTTTCTCGACGCTGGCCAGATCGTTCAGTTCGGCCTTCGGGAAGCCCGGCACCTGCGGCGCAAACATCGTGTCCCAGCCGGCCTTGCCGGACGCTGACATGGTTGCCAGCGTGCGGCCGTGGAAGCTGTGGTCGAAAGTGATGATCTCGTGGCGGTGCTCGCCGGCAGCGTTCGGATGCAGCTTGCCCCATTTGCGCGCCAGCTTGATCGCACCTTCATTCGCCTCGGCGCCGCTGTTCGCGAAGAACACGCGGTCGAAGCACGAGTGCTTCGTCAGCATCGACGCCAGCCGGATCGACGGTTCGTTGTAAAACGCCGGCGACGGATTGATCACTTTCTTGGCTTGTGCAACCAGCGCATCCTGCATGCACTGCGGTGAATGGCCGAGGCAGTTCACTGCCCAGCCCTGCAGCCAGTCGAGATAGCGTTTGCCGTTATGGTCGGTCAGCCACATGCCCTGGCCTTCGGTGAACACCAATGGCGGGCGGTTCGTGATGTAGAGCAGGGCGTGGGTGTCGTACTGTTCGAATTGCATGGCGGGCAGCAGGTTCGTGATGAGGCAGGTTCGTGATGTTTCTGTTTCCGTGGACCGCAGCAGGCAGGTAGCCCGCCGCAGGTCTCACGCAGGTGTGAGGCGCTTGTTTGTCAGGCCCTTGTTTGTCAGGCCCTTGTTTCTCAGGCCGCAACCAGGTCAGCTTCGGACGTGAACGAGTCAGCGAAGAATTCTTCTTCCGGCAGCCGGCATTCAGCAACAAAATCGCGCTGCGCCGACTCGACCACGATCGGTGCGCCACACGCATACACCTGGTGGCCGGATAGATCCGGCAGGTCTTGCATCACCGCGCGGTGCACAAAGCCGGTACGGCCGCTCCAGCCATCCTCGGGCAGTGCATCGGACACCACCGGTACATAGCGGAAGTTCGGCAGCGACCGTGCCCATTCCTCGCACAGCGCATGCATGTACAAATCCTGCGGACGGCGACCACCCCAGTACAGCGTGACTGGGCGCGTCGACTTCGCATGCGCCCAGTGCTCGACGATTGCCTTGATCGGTGCAAAGCCGGTACCCGAGGCGAGCAGCACGATGGGCTTGTCTGAATCTTCGCGCAGAAAGAAGGTGCCCAGCGGACCTTCGAAGCGCAGGATGTCGCGCTCCTTCATGGCGCCAAACACATGGTCGGTGAACAGGCCGCCCGGCATGTGCCGGATATGCAGTGTCATCAATTCATCTGCGTGCGGCGGCGTCGCCATGCTGTACGCGCGGCGCTTGCCATCCTTGAGCAGGAATTCCACATATTGGCCGGCCTTGAATTGCATGCGCTCGGTCGCCGGCAATTGCAGCGACACGATCATCACGTCATCGGCAGCGCGCTCGAGCTTCGCGACACGCACCGGTACCTTCTTGATCGGGAAATCGCCGACGCCCAGCACTTCACGTGCTTCGATGGTCACGTCCGATGTCGGCACCGCACAGCAGAACAGGGTCATGCCCATGGTCTGCTCGGCGGGTGCCAGCGCGCGCTCCTGATGCGCGCCAAGCTCGACGCTGCCAGCAACCAGCTTGCCCTTGCAGCTGCCGCAGGCGCCGTTCTTGCAGCCATACGGCAGGCCGACACCGGAACGGATCGCCGCAGCGAGGATAGTTTCACCGGCCTCGCAGCTGAACTGGCGGCCACTGGGATTAACGCTTACCTGGAACGTCATACAATCTCGCGATATGAAAAAGAATCTTGTGACCGGCAGGCCACGCCTGCTGCTGGTCGGCTGCGGTGATGTCGGCATGCGTTTGCTGCCGCTGTTGCGCGACCGCTTTCGCGTGTTCGCCGTGACCAGCCAGCCGGCGCGGGTGGCCGAGCTGCGCGCGGCGGGCGCCACGCCCATCGTCGCCAACCTCGACCATGCAGACAGCTTGCATCGTTTGCAAGGTCTGGCGGCCACCGTCGTGCATCTGGCACCGCCGCCTTCCGAAGGCCGGCAGGACCGTCGCACCCGCAATCTGACCCGCATTTTACCCCGACACGGCACCCTCGTTTATGTGAGCACCACCGGTGTCTATGGCGATTGCGGCGGCGCGCTGTTCGATGAAACACGGGCCGTCGCGCCCGTGAATGCGCGTGCGCAGCGGCGCGTCGATGCCGAGCAGGTGCTGCGCCGCTGGGCGCGGCGCGCGCACGCGACCCTGTCCATTCTGCGGGTGCCGGGTATCTATGCGGCGGACCGACTGCCGGTAGAGCGGCTGCAAAAGGGCACGCCGGCGCTGCGTGAGGATGAGGATGTGTATACCAACCACATCCATGCCGATGATCTCGCGCAGATCATCGCGCTGGCGATTTTCCGTGCCCGGCCGTCGCGCGTGTATCACACGGTGGATGATTCCGACCTGAAGATGGGTGAGTATTTTGACCAGGTGGCCGATGCGTTCGGCCTGCCGCATCCCCCGCGGCTGCCGCGTGCCGAACTGGCGCAGCAGGTGTCGCCGATGCTGCTGTCCTTCATGTCGGAGTCGCGCCGCTTGCAGAACGAGCGGATGAAGACGGAGCTCGGCGTGCGGCTGCGCTACCCGACGGTGGACGCCTTGCTGGCGGGCGTGTTCCGCACGGTTGCGCCCGGCGATTGATGTCACGGCATGACCTGTCGCCGTCATTCCGGCGGATGCCGGAACCCAGCGTCGTTCGTTCTGCCTGAGGTGAGTCGATACCGCATCAGACCGGCGTGCCGACCGCCGATTTGATGCCATTCACCCAGGAGCGCGCCGGCAGCTTCGTGATATCGCGGATTACCGCTGCGCGCTGATACAGGTCGGCAAAGTCCAGTGCCGGCACCCGCTTGAACGCGATCACGACGATATTCCCTTCGTGGACCTCGGGCAGTGCAATCACTGCATCGAAGGCGGGGTAGATTGCGGCGAGGTTCTTCTTGTAGCTGGGGTGGTCGCCGAACAGGTTGATGGTGGCGATGCCATCGGCTGTCAGGCAGTTCGCACAAGCGCGATAGAACTCCGGTGTGTCCAGCACCGGGCCGCGCGCGGTGGCGTCGTACAGGTCGATTTGCAGCACATCGAGCTTGCGCTGATGATGCCGGTCCTGCACGAAATCCAGCGCATCCATCTGCAGCACCGACAGCATCTCGTCATCCGGCGGCAGCCTGAACATGGATCGGCACACATCGATCACCGATGGGTTCAGCTCGACGGCGGTGACCTGCGCCTTCGGGTACCAGCGCTTGCAGGCCTTGGTCAATGCGCCGGTACCCAGGCCGAGTTGAACGATGCGCGCCGGCTGGTCCAGGAACAGCATCCAGCTCATCATCTGCTGTGCATATTCAAGCTCGATGTGGTCCGGCTTGCGGATGCGCATCGCGCCCTGCACCCACTCGGTACCGAAATGCAGGAAGCGCACGCCGTCCTGCTCGGACAGGGTCACGGGTGCAAATTTCGGCTTGCGAACAGCGCTGGCGGTTTTTGACGGGGCGGAGCGACGGGCCATGAGTGTTCTAAAAATTCAGCGGTCAGGACAATAAAGCCCGCCACTTTACTAGCTTTTGCTCGAATGACAGCTGTGCATGCGCCGGCGACGACGAAGGCAGCACCAGTGTCCGAAAGCCCGCGGCGTCGAACTGCGGCGCGAAGCGACCCGAGGTCTTGCCATTGAATGCAATCGTGCGCAGCGCCGGGAAATCACGCTGCAGTATCGAAAAATCCGCAGGCTGCGCATCGCGGATCGTGGTGTCGAGGCTGCCCGTGCGGCGACAGATGTCGATCACGTCCCACAGACCGATGCGGTGCGCTGCCAGCTTTGCCAGCCGTTCCGGATACGCGAGCGCTGCCAGCTCCTCATCCAGCACCGCCGACAGCAGTCGCCAGAACTGATTGCGCGGGTGCGCATAGTACTGGCCTGCCTTCAGTGATGCCTCGCCGGGGAAGCTGCCCATGATCAGCAGTGTGGCATCGGCTTGCATCGCCGGCGCAAAGCCGGTCAGCAGCGGCGGAGGGGATTCGGAAGCAGTCATTAAGGAATTGTAGAGGGGAGCCGCCAGGGCTGCGCGGTAGAATCACCGAGCGCATACGCGAACCGATTCATGAACCCGCTCGCACAAAGGAGTCAGCTGATGGCACAACCGATCATGCTCATCACCGGCGGTAGCCGTGGCATAGGCGCCGCCACCGCGCTGCTGGCCGCCGAACGCGGCTGGCAGGTGGCGATCAGCTACCTTGGCAATGCATCAGCCGCAGATGCGGTGGTCGCGCAGATTCGCGCGCAGGGCGGCCATGCGCTGGCGGTGCAGGCCGATGTCGGCCTCGATGACGATGTGCAGCGTTTGTTCAGCACCGTCGACCAGCAGCTCGGACGACTGAACTGTCTGGTCAACAATGCCGGCATGCTCGAACTGCAGACCCGGCTCGACCAGATGGATCTCGCGCGCTGGCAACGCGTGTTCAGTGCCAATGTGTTCGGCAGTTTCCTGTGCGCGAAACAGGCGGTGCTGCGTATGTCGACCCGCCATGGCGGCGACGGCGGCAATATCGTCAACGTGTCTTCAGCCGCGGCACGTATCGGTTCGCCGAACGAATTCATCGACTATGCGGCGGCCAAGGGCGCGGTCGATTCGATGACGCTGGGTCTGGCCAAGGAGGTCGCGGCCGAAGGCATACGCGTGAATGCGGTGCGACCAGGCTTGATCTACACCGACATCCACGCCAGTGCCGGCGAGCCGGGACGCGTGGACCGCGCCAAGGTCGGTGTGCCAATGCAGCGCGGTGGCACCGCCGCCGAGGTGGCCGAGGCGATCCTGTGGCTCGCATCGCCGCAATCGTCGTACGTGACGGGCACCTTGCTGGATGTGACGGGCGGCCGCTGACAGAAGCGATACGCCGGAGACAGACGCTGGGACATCAATTCACGCGGATTTCGTTCAGCAATTCCGGGTGACGATCCAGCACCTTCAGTAATTTCACCAACGACAGTGGTGGCTTGGTCTTGCCGTTCTCGTAGCGGGAAAAGGCATTGACCCCGCCGCCAAAGATTTCGGCCGCCTCGCGCTGATCAAGTCGCAACTTCTTGCGAACTTGCGTGATGTAAGCCGGATCGACATAGGCGGCATTCACTTCCTTGTTGAATTGCGCCATGGCCGCACTGGTACGCGCCGATTCATCCGCATCAAGCACAACTTCCTCGCAAGCAGGGCAATAGTCGCCGGTGACAGCGTCGATGGTGGTGCGCTCGCCCTTGTAAGTGTAGGGTAGGTCACGGGTATCCCGCACCAGTTTGGCGGCGCCGCAAACAGGACACTTCATGTTCATCGCTCCTTGAAAGAGACGATCAGCACGTCATTCACGACCGTCAGTTTCAGGTACACCTTACCCATGCGCGTCTGGGGACGATAGACGTCTTGCCATATCGTATGGTCCGCATGGGTCGTCATGCTCTTGTAAAAATCTGAAGGGGTCAGGGTCATGACCACGTCCAGCATGGCAGAAAAATCGAACCCCAGTTGTGCGGCACCCTGAAGCGCCGACCACGTCGCTCGCACCTTGCCGGCTTCCACCAGCGATTTGATCGCAGCAAGCCGGCAATGCGGGCTACGCTTCTCCATCGATGAATTTAACCTAGTTGGTTGAATTTGGCAAATTGGTTAATTGGGGGTGCCGAAAGCACCTCTGTGCGCGCCGGCTTGACCGTGCGCGCTGGCCGCATGATGGAGGAGTAGCAGGAGGGGTGATGGCCTGCCGGCGATTGTTGCCATGCCGACTGCGGCAGAGCGGGTTTGACCGGGACGGAATGTTGCTTTTATGCGCGGAAAGTCAGGCTGAATTCCGTCGTTTCAGCATCCGCTCGGGCGGGCGGCGGTGCCGCGCGCCCTTGCGAAGATCATGATCAGAGGCCGGGTTATTTGAGCGACATGCCGAGCAGCATGTCGTTGAGCTTTTTCACGAAGCCGGCCGGATCCTGCAATTGACCACCTTCGGCCAGCATCGCCTGGTCGAACAGGATGCTGGTCCAGTCGTCGAACTTCGCTTCCTCGTATTTCAGTCGCTGTACCAGCGGGTGGTTCGGATTGATTTCGAGGATGGGCTTGGAATCCGGTGCCTTCTGGCCGGCCGCCTTCAGCATGCGCAGCAGGTTGCCGGACAGTTCGTGTTCCCCCGCGACCAGGCAGGCCGGCGAATCCGTCAGTCGGAAAGTGATGCGAACGTCGGCGGCTTTTTCAGCCAGCGAGGTTTTCATCTTGTCGACCAGTTCCTTGTATTCGGTCGCGGTTTCTTCCTTCTGCTGCTTCTCGGCTTCGTCTTCCAGCTTGCCGAGGTCGAGGTCGCCCTTTGCGACCGACACCAGTGATTTGCCGTCGAAATCGGTCAGGAAGGACAGCATCCATTCATCGACACGGTCCGTCAGCAGCAGCACTTCGACGCCTTTCTTGCGGAAGATTTCGAGGTGCGGGCTGTTCTTCGCAGCGATATGGCTGTCGGCGGTCACGTAGTAGATCTTGTCCTGTCCCTCCTTCATGCGCGATACATAGTCGCCCAGCGACACGTTCTGCACGTCGCTGTCGTGGTGCGTGCTTGCAAAGCGCAGCAGTTTTGCGATGCGTTCCTTGTTGCCTGCGTCTTCGCCTATGCCTTCCTTCAGCACCTGGCCGAACTCGTTCCAGAAGCCGGTGTACTTGTCTTTCTTGTCCTGTTCTTCCGCGTTCGCCAGTTCTTCCAGCATGCCGAGCACGCGCTTGGTCGAGCCTTCGCGGATCACTTTGACATCGCGGGACTCTTGCAGAATTTCGCGCGACACGTTCAGCGGCAAGTCATTGGAGTCGATCACGCCTTTCACAAAGCGCAGGTAGACCGGCATCAGCTGCTCGGCATCGTCCATGATGAACACGCGCTTCACATACAGCTTGATACCGCCGCGCTGGTTACGGTCCCAGAGATCGAACGGCGCCTTGGTCGGGATGTACAGCAGCTGCGTATATTCGCTGCGGCCTTCAACGCGGTTATGGGTCCAGGTCAGCGGCTCCGTATAGTCATGCGACACATGCTTGTAGAACTCCTTGTACTGCTCGTCCGTGATGTCAGACTTGCTGCGCGCCCACAGCGCGCTGGCCTGGTTGATGGTCTCGAGCTCGTCGCGCATGACCATCTCTTTCTTTTCCTCGTCCCATTCTTCCTTGTGCATGCGAATCGGCAGCGAGATGTGGTCCGAATATTTGCGGATGATGGATTTCAGCTGCCATGTGGACAGGAATTCATCCTCGCCGTCGCGCAGATGCAGGATGATGCGGGTGCCGCGCTGTGCTTTCTCGATGGTCTCGACCGTGAAGTCGCCTTCGCCGCGCGATTCCCAGCGCACGCCCTGGTCAGCCGGCAGGCCGGCGCGGCGCGATTCGACCGTGATGCGGTCGGCAACGATGAAGCCGGAATAGAAACCAACGCCGAACTGGCCAATCAGCGCCGCATCCTTTTGCTGGTCGCCAGACAGCTTTGAAAAGAATTCCTTCGTACCGGACTTCGCGATCGTGCCCAGATGGTCGATCGCTTCCTGCTGCGACAGGCCGATGCCGTTGTCGCTGATGGTGATAGTGCGCGTGGTTTTGTCAAACCCGACCTGGATTGCGAGCTCGCTGTCGTTCTCGAACAGCGACGCATTATTGATTGCCTCGAAGCGCAGCTTGTCGGCCGCGTCGGATGCGTTCGAGATCAGTTCGCGCAGGAAGATTTCCTTGTTGGAGTACAGCGAGTGGATCATCAGCTGCAGCAGCTGTTTGACTTCTGCCTGGAAGCCCAGGGTTTGTTTTTCAGCGACGGTCATGGTGTCCTCGGGTGACGTGATTCAGAGTAAGGTTGGCAAAAATTTACGGATTTGCGCAGATATTGGGGCGAGGGTGGGCTTTTCAAGGGGCGGCGCGATAAAATTCCGCAGATGCCTTATGCTGACCAAGCCAACGACCTTCCGGAGTGACCATGACCATTGCCGACAAGCTGACATCCCTGAACATCACCCTGCCGGCGGTCGCGACACCGGCGGCAGCCTATGTCATGTATGTGCGCAGTGGCCACACGCTATATGTGTCCGGCCATATTGCAAAGAAAGACGGCAAGCCCTGGGTTGGCCAGCTCGGCAAGACGATGACCACGGAGCAGGGACGGGAAGCCGCGCGAGCGGTGGCGATTGACCTGATGGCGACGCTGAATGCTGCGTGCGACGGCGACCTGCACAAGGTGCGACGCATCGTGAAACTGGTCAGCCTGGTGAACTCGGCGCCGGACTTTACCGAGCATCATCTGGTCACCAATGGCTGTTCGGAATTGCTGGGCGAGGTCTTTGGCGACGCCGGCAAGCATGCGCGCTCGGCCTTCGGTGTCGCGCAACTGCCGCTGGGCAGCTGCGTCGAAATCGAGATGATCGCCGAGCTGTACTGAGCAACATCCCTGCGCTGCGCGCTCAGGCGAAGCGCTTCGCTGTCTTCATCGCCCGTACCGGCGCGTCGTCCCCTTCGGCCGCCAGCGTGCTTGCGATATGGCGCTCGGCCGCGCGTGCCACGCTGGCGTCAATGTCGCGGCATAGCTGATACGCTGCCTGCGCCGGCCAGTCTTTTCCGAGCAAGGCCATCGGCAGTTGCGGGTCGTGCAGCTGCACGCGTCGATAGGCGTGAACCAGCAACGTGCGCGCACAGAATGCATCGACCGCAGCAAGGGTGGCCGACGGCGCTGCCGCGTTGAGCGTGTCGAGCGCTTCCCGCAGCGGCGCATGCACACGCTGGAACTGGCGGTATGCACCGCGTACCTCCTGCAGCGGCCAGCAATCTTCCAGTGCCGACCCGAGATCCGCCGACACCGGCAGTGCCGCATCCCGCGCGCGCATCACCCTGAGCTTGCCGTCGGCACCATGCTGCTGCAGCACCTCGGTCAGCACCGCGTCATCGCCGCC
>JACCDN010290986.1_pt1 | contig 14486 bp, 10 predicted proteins | sample 7441691 | NCBI WGS metagenome assembly JACCDN01 (sample SAMN15323439, study PRJNA562643) | freshwater metagenome | isolation source: river surface water | place: USA:Blue River Watershed | collected 2017-08-16
ATCCCACCCTCTCCGCCAAATTATTGCACAACCCGCTGATTCAGCGGGTTTTTTGTTGCCTTTCTGTTTCTCGGTTATAGTCCACTCATGGCTTGAGAGGCATACCTAATGCAGTTGTTCCGATCACTCGCTCATTTGCCGCGCACAGTTTGGCTGATTGGTTTAATCAGCTTGTTAAATGACAGTGCGAGTGAGATGTTGTATCCGCTTATACCTTTATATCTCTCGGCCGTGCTGATGGCGGGCCCCAAGGTGTTGGGCTTGATTGAAGGCGTTGCAGAGGCAACCGCCAGTTTACTCAAGTTGTTTTCGGGCGTATTGATGGATCGTACCCGCCGTGCCAAGCCGTGGATTGTGGTGGGTTATGGCTTGGTTGGTTTGGGTCGCCCCTTGATTGCTTTTGTGACGAGCTGGCCGTGGCTAATGCTGATTCGCTTTAGTGATCGAGTAGGAAAAGGGCTGCGTACATCACCGAGAGATGCTTTGCTGGCCGCTGCTGTAGGATCTGATCGACGCGGCTTGGCGTTCGGTTTACATCGGGCTATGGATAACGCCGGTGCGGTAGTTGGTCCACTGGTGGCCTGGGCCTTGCTGGCCGTTGATGTGCCGTTAAAAGATATTTTTTTGTGGTCGGCGGTACCGGCGACTTTGTGTGTGATGTTGGCGTTTGGTCTCAAAGATCAACCAGGTGAAACCTTCGAGTATTTGCCAAAGTTTAATTGGCGAGCGCATCGTTTGAGCACGCCTATGAAACGCTATCTGGTGGTTGTTGGGATATTCTCTTTGGGCAATGCGTCAAACATGTTTCTGTTGCTACGCGCCGGAGAGTTGGGCGTGGCGCAGCAAGATATCCCGCTACTGTGGGCGGCAGTATCGGTGATCCCGACGGTTTTTTCTACACCGCTGGCGGCATGGTCTGATCGTATTGGGCGTACCCGTTTGTTACTTGCCGGTTATATGGCCTACGGATCAGTTTATCTAATTCTGGCCTATCTGGGGCAGGGCAGTCTGTGGTTGTTTGTACTGTATGCGCTTTATGGACTATTTCTGGCGGCAACTGAAGGTGTAGAGAAAGCCTTGGTGGCCGATCTGGCCACCAAGGAACGGCAGGGCACCGCTTTTGGTTGGTTTAATATGATCACCGGACTCTGTCTGCTGCCTGCCTCCATTCTATTTGGCTGGCTTTATCAGGATTTTTCGGCGGAAACAGCCTTTGTGTTTTCTGGCATTTGCGGGCTTTTGGCGGCGGTATTAATGGCCGCCTGGTCAGGCTCGTTTAACGTAGCCCAGACGCAACGCCAATCGCCGTTTTAACCCATTGGCTGGCGAGTAACTGAAACTTTTCAGGTGAATCGACTTCCCGTCGGAATTGGTCGCTGGAAACCAGATATACCCCTTCACCCAGTAGTTTGCCGGAAACGCTATCGAGGAGTTTAGCTTCTACCATCAGCTGGGGCTGGCTTCCGTCAATGCTAATACCTTTGCCCGCAGCTCGGAGCACGGTTCCGATAGGTACTAGGCGTTTAGGTCGGAATGAGCCGCCATCAACGATAACCCCGGTAATCGCCGTGCTTAGCCGCGCAACACGCTGGCCGGGTTTATAGCTGATACCAAATTGTTTACGAACCAGCTGACGCATGGAAATATCCATGGCATTACGAATGCGATAAATAGTTTCTTCGCTGATGCCATTCTTTCCTAGGTCCTTATCTGCGGCCTGATACAGCACGATTGGGTCTACCATTACGGCGCGGAAATCGGTGCGTTTGAACTCGGGATTTAAATAACGATAGATTTTTATGCCAGGCTGCGTGGAGACCAGTTTTAACCGGTCGTAATCTGCTGCATCGATGAATTCATTGGGATCCTGTTGCGGTATGCTCACACAAGCGACCAAAAAACAGGCGATAACACCCAGACACAGGCGTTCGTACAGGCGCTTCAAGCGGGGTGGTGGGGCAAAAATTGATAGTTGTGTCACGTGTCAGACCAGATCGGCAGGATCGCGGTGTCAATGAGATAATGTGTTCATTATAAATGGTTGAGTATTAATACATGTCACGTCACTTTCTGGTTACCGGCGCCGCAGGTTTTATCGGCATGCATACGGCCATGCGCCTTCTTGAACGGGGTGATACCGTGGTGGGGCTGGATAATCTGAATGATTACTATGATCCGGCGCTTAAGCTGGGTCGGCTGGATGTGTTGGCCAAATATCCCGGCTTCCGTTTTATCAAGGGAGATTTGGTTGATCGCGAACTGATATCCGGTCTATTTGCTACCGAAAAATTTGATGGCGTGGTTCATCTTGCTGCTCAGGCGGGTGTACGTTACTCGGTGACGAATCCGCACACTTATGCCGACTGTAATCTCACGGGGTTTTTAAATGTGCTGGAAGGTTGTCGCCAGAACCAGGTAGGGCATCTGGTGTACGCCTCCAGTTCCAGCGTGTACGGCGGCAATGAAAAAATGCCGTTTTCCGAAGCGGATAGTGTGGATCACCCCGTGAGCCTTTACGCGGCGACCAAGCGTGCCAACGAGCTTATGGCGCACAGCTACAGCCACCTGTACAACCTGCCGGTGACCGGGCTGCGCTTTTTTACGGTATATGGTCCCTGGGGACGCCCGGATCAATCGTTGTTTCTCTTTGTTAGCGCCATGCTGAAGGGCGAACCGATTAAGGTCTTCAATGAAGGCAAGATGCGTCGAGACTTCACTTATATCGATGACATCGTCGAGGGCGTGATTCGTGTTCTCGATAAGCCTGCGACGCCTGATGCAGGGTTCGACCCGCAACATCCACAACCCCACACCGGCCGTGCGCCTTATCGTATTTTCAACATCGGTAACAGCGATCCAGTACCGCTCATGGACTTTATCGAGGCTATTGAAGCATCGCTTGCCATGACAGCACAGAAGCACTATCTACCATTACAGGCAGGTGATGTGACAGAGACCTTTGCTGATACCAGTTCACTGAATGCTTGGGTAGGCTTTAAGCCAGCAATGACTGTTCCTGAAGGCGTAGGACGATTTGTCGATTGGTATCGGGCTTATTACAAGGTTTGATGAGCGCATTGTCATCGTTTTGAGATCTGCCTGAGCCAGACTACGAATTTATCTTGAACGGAAAGCATCATGAATCAGACTTTACCCGCATTGCTTTGTTTGAATGCAGGTTCTTCCAGTGTGAAGTTTTCTCTGTATCGGGCGAGTAGTGATGCTCCAGAGCTATTGTTTGGCGGCCAAATTGAAGGATTATTGACCCAACCGCACTTTCAAGCAAAGGACGCGCAGGGCAATCAATTAAATGAATGCTATTGGGATCAACCCAAGCGGCGCTCGGAAGCAATAGAAATCATTCTTGATTATGTGCGGTCGGAAGCCAAGGGCTGCAAATTAGCTGCTGTGGGTCACCGCGTGGTGTTGGGCGGTACAGAATATCCACATTCGGTGATCGTTGATGATGAAGTGCTCGACGTGCTGGAACATTACGCACCGATTGTACCTAGCCATCAACCTGCAGAGATAGAAGCGATTCGTTCATTGCAAAGCAGTCACCCTGATTTAAAACAGGTAGCCTGTTTCGATTCAGCCTTCCATCGGACTAAATCGGAAGTCGCTGACCTATATGCACTGCCATTAAGCTATCGTGACAAAGGTATCCGCCGCTGGGGCTTTCACGGCCTATCATATGATTACATCAGTACGCAGTTACCCAAACTTTCGCCCCGTTTGGCAACGGGTAAAACAGTGGTGATGCATCTGGGGAGTGGCGCCAGTCTCTGCGGCCTAGAAAATGGGAAGAGCGCATACACCTCGATGGGCTTTTCGCCACTGGATGGCTTGATGATGGGTACGCGTTGTGGATCTTTAGATCCAATGATTCCGATTTATCTGATGGATCAGTACAAGATGACGCCTGTCGCTATTGAAAAGCTGCTGATTAAAGAGTCAGGCCTACTAGGTATATCTGGCATATCAAATGATATGCGTGATCTGGAAGCGAGTACGGATACGAATGCCCAGCTAGCGATCGACCTTTTTATTTACATGCTGGCACAACAGACGGGAACGGCGATGGCTTCGATTCAGGGGTTGGACGGCATCGTCTTTACCGCTGGCATTGGCGAGCGCTCACCGACAATTCGTGCCAAAGCCTGTGCAGCGCTTAGTTGGGCTGGTGTAGTCATAGACCCGGTGCTTAATGACAGCAAACGTCACGAGGCCCGTCGTATCTCTAGCGATCAGAGCAAAGTTGAGGTCTGGGTGGTTCCAACCGATGAAGAAGCCGTCATTGCCAGGGACACCTGGAAGTTGTGTGTGTCAGGCGGGTAATGAAGCACTTATTAGATAAACGTCTTGAGTGGATCGTCTTGGGTGGTGCAATCACCATAGCGTTATCCGCTTGCGCGCCTATGCCGGCGCTCGGGCCTATTACCGATGCAAAGGCTCCGGAAACATTTAAGAGTGTCCAGTCATTCCAAGCGCCCGAGGCTCATTGGCCTAACGATTCCTGGTGGAAAAAATATAACGACCCGCAGCTCAATCAGTTGATTGAAGAAGGTCTGGCTGACGCTCCGGATCTGAAGGCAGCCCAGGCGCGCTTACGCAGATCAGAAGCGCAATCACAAGCCGTGGGCTCAATTCTATATCCGCAGCTAGGTCTCAATGCCACGGCGTTCGGTCAGGAAGCCAGTACAAATTACATTGTGCCGGCGCCTTACACGCCGCAGGGTTGGTACTCGTACGGTCAAGCGACTCTTAACTTCAATTGGGAAATTGATTTTTGGGGTAAGAATCGCGCGGCATTAGCAGCCGCAGTTTCTGAAAGCCAGGTGAGAAGTGCTGAGGTTGCGCAGGCACGTTTAATACTCACCACATCGATCGCCCGTAGCTATGCTGATCTGGCACGATTAATGGCCGATCGTGTTACTGCCGATAAAGCGTTGGAGATCCGAACAAAGACCTGGACGTTATTTGCCGAGCGGCAAAAACAAGGCTTGGAAAATATGGGCGCGGTCAGCCAGGCTGAAGGCAAGAAAAATCTGGCAGAGAATGACCTAGTACAGATCGATGTGCGCATTGCCGAAACGCGTAATCGCATTGCCGCACTGGTTGGTGCCGGCCCTGATCGGGGGCTGCAAATTAAACCGCCGAGCAATCTGATACAAGCAAATTACGCTTTGCCGCAGGATCTTGGCATCAATCTGGTAGGGCGCCGCCCCGATATCGTGGCGACCCGTTGGCAGGCAGAAGCCTCGCAGAGTCGTATTGAGCAAAGAAAAGCGGCCTTCTACCCGAATGTAAACATCATTGCATTTATTGGTGCTCAGTCTTTGGGGATTAATAAACTCGTTGAGTCAGGCTCTTATATGAGCAATGCGGGTCCGGCTATTTACCTACCGCTATTTTTAGGCGGAAAGCTTCGGGCAGACCTTAAAGTGGCACGGGCTGAATACGATGAAAATGTTGCCAACTATGAGAAGACATTGATTCAAGCACTAAATGAAGTCGCTGACGTGGCGGCTGGCCTGAAGCAATTGCAAAAGCAGGTACGCCTAGCAGATCAGAGTGTGTCCGCACAAACACGCGGTTTAACCGTCGCGGCGAATCGATATAAGGGTGGGCTGGCCAATTATTTGGATGTGTTGGTTGCCGAAGATGAATTGCTGAGCAGTTGGCGTGTTCAGACCGATGTGAGAACACGGGCATTTATTCTTGATGTTGCACTCACCAAAGCGTTAGGTGGTGGATACCAGGTGAATCCCGCTACCGAGCGCCAGCAAGATAAAACGAGCGAGGAATTTCCCCAATGAGTCGTAAACAACAAATCGTAAAACAGCTCGCAGAGCGCAAGAAGGCGTTTATGGTGCTGGGTAGTGTTGTTGCTGCGTGTGCATTGCTTTTCGGGCTGTACTGGGGGTTCTATGGGTCGCGCTATGTGAGTACTGATAATGCTTATACAGCGACTGAGATCGCCCAGGTAACACCAGAGGTGGATGGCACGATTAAAACGGTAAATGTTGTTGATACCAATAGTGTTAAAGCCGGTGATGTGCTGGTGGAGATTGACCCACGCGATATGCAGGTGACCTATGATAAGGCCAAGGCTAATTATGATCGTGCCAAAATTGAGTTTGACCGACGTAAAGCACTGGCGGGTTCCGGTTCTGTATCAGCAGAAGAGCTAACCCGTTCAGAGAACGAGCTGGCTCAAGCAACAGCAAGTTTTCGTGAGGCAGAACTTAATCTGGAACGAACAACGATTAAATCGCCAATAGATGGGGTCGTTGCTAAACGGCAAGTGCAAATTGGACAACGTGTGCGCGCTGGTACGCCGCTTATGGTGATTGTCCCGCTGCATAAGCTTCATGTGGATGCCAATTTCAAAGAGAGTGAACTCGAGAAAATTCACCTGGGTCAGAAGGTACGATTAACTTCTGATCTTTACGGTAGTCGCGTGGTTTACCACGGAGTGGTGGATGGATTCTCGGGAGGCACTGGTGCAGCCTTTGCAACTATTCCAGCCCAAAACGCTACGGGTAACTGGATTAAAGTCGTTCAACGCGTGCCTGTACGTATTCGCCTGCAAGAAGAAGAGTTAATCGCCAACCCTCTTAGCGTCGGTGTATCAATGCAGGTGCGTGTTGATACACGTAGTGATTAATGACCTCAACAGATAAGGCGATACAGCCGCTCAGTGGCTGGCAGCTTTGGGCTGCCGCCATGTTTCTGTCGATGGCTAATCTGATTGCCATCTTGGACATGACGATTGCCAATGTCTCAGTCCTGACCATCGCTGGCGGTCTTGCGGTTACGCCTACACAAGGCACGTGGGTGATTACGTCTTATGCTGTTGCAGAAGCGATTACCGTGCCACTGACAGGTTGGTTCACACAGCGTTATGGCTCTGTCAAAGTTTTTGTAATTGCCATGGCTGCATTTGGTATTTTCTCAGGGTTGGCGGGTTTGTCCTCGTCGCTAGGATTCCTAGTCTTTGCACGTATTCTGCAAGGCATGGCGGGTGGGCCGCTCATGCCACTATCACAAACCCTGCTTTTGCGGATTTTTCCGAAGGAGAAGGCCGGTGCAGCAACCGGTATCTGGGCCATGACAACCTTGGTAGGCCCGGTCTTGGGGCCTATTCTCGGTGGCTGGATTTGTGACAATTACTCCTGGCCATGGATTTTTTTAATCAACCTGCCTATAGCGGGTGCCTGCGCTTATATCTGTTGGAAAATTCTGCGCCGCTATGAAACCAAGATTATTCGTAACCCGATCGATGTTGTAGGATTTGTGCTCCTCATTATCTGGGTTGGCGCCTTACAAATTATGCTCGATGAGGGCAAGAATCTGGATTGGTTTTCTTCACCGATCATCTGCCTATTGGCTGTTGTTTCCATCATCGGATTTGTTGCATTTTTGATTTGGGAGTTTACAGAGGCGCATCCCATTGTAGATCTCCGGGTATTCCGTCATCGAGGCTTTACGGCAGCGGTATTAACGGTGTCATTAACATTTGCCGGTTTCTTTGCGGCGAATGTGCTCACGCCACTGTGGCTACAGAGCTTCATGGCGTATACCGCGACTGACGCAGGAATGACAACCGCCTGGATCGGTATTACGGCATTCTTTACTGCACCAGCAGTTGCCGCCATGTCGATGAAAATGGACCCGCGGAAACTTGTTTTTTGTGGCGTGCTTTGGCTCGGGTTGATTACCATGTATCGAGCCATTGCGACCACAGACATGAGTTATTGGGATGTGGCGATGCCACTTATGTTATTAGGTCTTGGTATGCCTTTCTTCTTTATTCCTTCAACGGCTGCTGCACTAGGCAGTGTCGACGAAGCAGAAACCAATTCAGCTGCGGGACTCATGAACTTCATGCGTACTCTGGCCGGTGCCGTGGCAACCTCTGTCGTAACAACCTATTGGGAAGACGAAATTACCCGTAACCGGGCAGAGCTTGTGGGAGTCATTGATCCTGTACGGATGACTTACAACCAGTTGATCGATCAGGGTATGACTGACGCACAGGCGCTGGCAGTGCTTGAACGCATCGTGACAGAACAGAGCGTTATGCTTGCCACCAATGAACTGATGCTGGTGGTATCACTAATGCTGATATTTTCAGCTTTTGTTATTTGGTTGGTGCCTAAACCAACACGGACTATTGACGCTTCCGCTTCGCACTAACCGGTACAGTTTCGGCAACGACCGTCGTTGGCACGATAGCGGCACACGATTTACCAGTTTTTTCTGTCATCTTCTGATCGGCCAATTCGGCACGATCATCAATGCCGGGGTGTGTAGCAATAAATTCGCTTGGATTGTCTAGGGTAGCGTTGGTGTCTGCGTGCTTCTTCATGGTCACGTAGCCGCAGGGCGTATAACCAGCATCAACAAGCCACTGCAGGCCAACCGGGTTGGTTTTGTTTTCTTCCGCCACGGCTACACCATGCTCCATGCCGGCAATGGCGAGGCTGCCGCCATAACCAGCAATTGGTGAGCCTACAAATGAGAGAGCGGCGCTAACGACCTGTCGGGCAACAAAGAAGCCGATTTCACGCTGATCCTGTGCGTCGCCGGTATCGCCATCGGCAATATGCGCTAGATCATGGGCCACGGCGGCGGCAATGACGTCCTGATCATCACCGAACTTATCAAGAAAATGCAGGCTAAAACCAATGTATTCCTGATCACCCTGGGTAATCACCGTATGCGAGTGATAATCCGAGTCAACAATCGCGTAGTTAAAGGTCTTGCCGCTGACTTTGGTCAGCTTCTCGCGGGCATCGTGGAGGTTTTTAAGTGTATTTTTTGGTACGACAAATTCTTCACCCTTGGTGCTACCGGTAATGTGCAGATCAGAACGATGACTATAGCTGAGTTCCATGTCATGTTCGGACACAAAACCTTCGTCTTTGATCTGGGATTTGCTGAGCTGGCCACAGGCAATAAGTAAGCAAGTGAGGGCACAGCAAATGACGTTACGATGAACGTTGTGGAGTGACATGATTTAGCGGTCTGATGAATAATGTTTCAGCAGATTGTAGGGCATAAACCACAAAGCAGTATGTGAAATCGGGCAGAAAAAGCGGTGAGGCGTTGGTTGGTGCTCAAACCTACCCGCGAAGTTAATGTTTCGGCTTCACATTAGACATACCTTCAGCCTCTGGAATCATAGTGACCGAAACTTCAAGTGAGTGTTCGCCACCACCGACAACCACACCCCGTAACGGGATGACATCCGCGTAGTCTCGTCCTATTGCTAAGGTGACAAACTCATCGGATACTGCCTTGCCATTGGTCGGGTCGAGTCCTAGCCAACCATGACCAGGGCACCATGCTTCTACCCAGGCATGTGTTGCATCAGCACCAATGAGGCGTGGTTTTCCAGGCGCTGGATGGGTGAGAATATAACCACTAACATAGCGCGCAGGAATGCCAATGCTACGTAATGCGGCAATCATCAAGTGCGCAAAATCTTGGCAAACGCCACGTTTTTTTCTAAATACCTCTGGGAGCGGCGTGCCGACAGTCGTTGCTGCGGCATCAAAGACAAACTCATCTTGCATCGCCTGTGTCATTAACAATAATTGCTGATGTAATGGGTTGCCTTCGCCCAAGAGTTTTAACGCCCATGTTTTCGCTTCTGGCAATGAAGGAATCATAGGTGAATCGACCAGATAGGCGGCACATGCCAATGCAAATTCTTTGCCCTGAATATCGGTAGGAGCGAAACTGCGTCGTGCCAGACTTTTGCCATGCCAGAGCGGACTAATTGTTGGCCATGCTGGGCATTGAACAGTGACATCCATGCGTGCTTGAACATTGAGCAATCGATGCGGCGAAGTAATCGCAAAGTCGCGATAAGCATTGCCGTAAAAATCAAAGCCTTGCGTTGATTCAGCCAAAGGCTGATTGATTATTAATGTGGCGCTATGAATGGTTTGATGATTATGATTGCAGGGTATCAGATGTGCACGATGCCGAGCATTGGTTACAGAATAGGCATAGCAGTATTCCGTATCGTGCAAAATACGATATCGCTTGTGGTTTTTTTCTTGATCAGCCATATGACACTTTAAACAGAAACGGCCAAATCACTGACGTTGAAATAACGAGTAGCGAGTAAATCATTCAGAGCGGATGCTTCCTGAGATAGGAGCGAAAAGGTGAGGCGCAATTGAGTTAAATCAGGAAGGCCTCCGATAGCCCATTCTGTCAGTTGAATGCCGCTTTGTTCCAAGCCTACGAGCGTGCTACCCGCATCAACACCAAGCCGTTGTAATGCCTGCTGAATGCCCTCAACCTGGAATCTTAATGAGCGCGGATTAGTTGCGTCCAGTAGAACAATATTTCTCATAGCGCGCCAGCTGGCAATACCGGTGGTTTGGCTGCGAAATGAACCTGATGAATCTGTTAAATCCAAAAGCCAATCGAGTGGATGATTAATTTCGTTTGATGCAGTATCTTGGGCATTCGCTTGTAGTAATTGTTGAACGACTACATCAAGTGCTTTGGCTAGCAGTTGTAAACGCTCTATACGACGACCCAAAGACAAAAAGCGCCAACCAGCATCACGATTCATGGCATCGAGTGAAAAACCGGACAAGGTTGCCAGGCCTGCGACAGCACGATCGAGCCAAACGAGAGTGGGTCCAAGAGTTAAATTAGGTGACATTGCTTGATCATTCACAAGTCGATTCATTGCGCGCCAGTGATCATGAGAGATTCTGTCACGCAATGAAAATCCAACACGTCCGAGCTCTTGTAGCGTTTGAGATAGTCCTTGGGGATGCGATGGATTCGCTGCGCAACTGATCAGATATTCAACAGTAACTTGTGCAGGATCATTGCATCCTTGAGGAAGAATAAAAAGACCATATGACCAAGCGAGTTGATGTAAAGCGGCGACACCATGGCGACCTGCATAGTGTAGTCGTTCGCTTATAGTAAGGCGCAAGAGGCGTGCAATTCCCTCTGCCCTTTCTGTGTAGCGCCCCATCCAGAATAGATTTTCCGCGACTCTCGACGGTACTCCGGTGTGAATGACCGGAGCTGCGGCATCGTTGTTAGATGTGTGTAAGTGGAGATCGTCACTGACACCGGATTGTAAGACCCAGGTGTCTTTAGATGCGCCACCACGCTGCATGGAAACAATCCGTGCATCACGATGTGACTCAACGCGGGTGAGTCCTCCGGACATAACTTCGTAACCTTGATCGGTGGAGACTGCATAGGCACGTAAACCTATAGATCGCGCATCGAGTTGTAGTCCCCCTGGTCCCCGATTTAAAACAGGCGCTTGTGAAAGTCGAACCCATTCTTGAGCTACAAATTTATCCGGGCTGGCCTCTATCTTTTCGAGTAGCGCATGACGCGCTTCTGAATTAAGATCTTGTCCAAAGATCGGTGCGAAATCACTGATGCCCTGTACAGATTTAATCACCAGGTCATCCAGGTTAGCGCGAACATAATTCATGGCGGCAGTTTCGCCGCACCACCAGGTCCCTACCGAAGGCAGGGCTAGTTCCTCGCTTAGTAGAAATCGGCAAGCAGCTGGCAGAAACCCTTGTAATGCTGCTGATTCAACGACACCGCTACCCAATGCATTCGCCATGAGTACGGTACCGCGTCGGGCACAATCGGTTAGGCCAGCAATGCCTAATGCTGAATCACTTCGTAGCTCTAGAGGGTCGCAGAACACATCATCCTGTCGGCGAAGAATTGCATGAATACGCTGAAGGCCACTGATAGTTTTTAGCCAGACACAACCATCTCGCACAGTCAGATCGCCACCTTCAACCAGTGGAAAGCCTAGGTAGCGTGCCAATAAGCTATGTTCGTAGTAAGTCTCGTTAAGTGGGCCAGGTGTTAGTACAACAACTCGCGGCGATTCATCATCACAGGGTGCGTAGTGTGCCAAGGATTCACGGAATGCTGCAAAGTATTCAGTAAGAACTGCAACCGGCATTTGTGACAATAGTTCCGGAAACGCGCGCGACATGATCATTCGGTTTTCAAGTGCATAACCGGCGCCCGAAGGCGCTTGTGTCCGATCGGCGACTACCCACCATTGACCATCCGGTGAACGAAGTAAATCTGCGGCATAACTATGCAGAAATATATTCCCGGGTGCCTGTGTCCCGAATGCGGCAGGGAGCCATCCTCCTGCGCCATACACAACTTCGGGGGGGACGATACCTTCTTTCAGTAAGGTTTGAGGACCATAGAGATCAGCAATAATTAGATTCAGTAACTTGGCACGTTGCGCTAAACCGTACGAAAGTTCACCCCACTCTTCCACTGGGAGGACGAGTGGCAATTCATCCAATGCCCAGGGACGATCTTTACCCTGTGGATCTGCGTAAATCGTGTAGGTAATGCCTTCATCACGAATATGTTGTTGGGCAACAGCCAATCTTGACTCGATTTCTGCAGGCTGTGTATTACCCAACAAGTCGAGAACCGGCTGCCAGTGCGTTCGTGCTGCACCATGAGCGTCACAAAGCTCATCAAACCGCTCTGCGGCCAGACTGCGTTGGGCGTACCCCGATAGCAGTGCTGAACCAGCAGTTTGATGTTGTGAGCGCTTTGCTGCTACAGAATGCATAAACTTGGCTAATAACGTCCTAAATCAGGATAAACGTAAATCCAGGGTAAACGGAAAATCTGGATTGAGGTGTTGTTTATCAATCCGAACCTCGCCCGGAGTATGACCGATCCGGAAGAAGCGTGCGAGACGGCGTGCTTCTGCCTCGTAGGCATTTACCGGAAATGTGTCATAGTTGCGACCCCCTGGGTGTGCGACATGGTATTGGCATCCACCGAGAGATCGATGCATCCATGAGTCTACCAAGTCGAACGTGAGGGGGGCATGAACGCCAATAGTCGGGTGTAGGCAATTAGGGGGTTGCCAGGCACGATAGCGGACGCCCGCGACATATTCGCCTTGTGTGCCGGTTGGGTGTAATGGCACAACCTCCCCATTACAGGTCACAACATGGCGACCTTCTATGAAACCATTGACTTTAATCTGTATCCGTTCCAGTGATGAATCTACGTAGCGTACCGTGCCACCCTGCATACCTTCTTCACCCATCACATGCCAGGGTTCTAAAGCCATACGAATGTCCATGCGTACATTCTTTACATCCATTTCACCGATGTGCGGGAAGCGGAATTCGAAATGCGGCGCGAACCATTCTGATTTGAATGAGTAGCCTGCCTGGTTAAGTTCTTCAATTACGTCAGACAGATCAGCCCAGATAAAATGTGGCAACATGTACCGGTCATGTAGTCCTGTGCCCCAGCGAATCAGGCTCGCAGGTTGATAAGGTGTCTTCCAGAAGCGTGCTACCAGAGCCCGCATCAATAATTGCTGGGCAAGACTCATGCGGGCATGAGGTGGCATCTCGAAGGCTCGCATTTCCAGTAAACCTAGACGTCCTGTTGAGCTATCTGGGGAGTACAGTTTATCGATGCAGAACTCTGCACGATGCGTGTTGCCTGTAACGTCGACCAAAAGATTGCGTAGTGCCCGGTCTACTATCCAAGGGGGGACATTGTTAAACAGCGTCTGTTGGCGCCGCATTTCTTCAAAAGCGACTTCAAGCTCGCGTACAGATTCATGTCGTGCCTCATCCACGCGCGGCGCCTGACTTGTAGGTCCAATAAACAATCCGGAGAATAGATAAGACAAGGCAGGGTGGTTATGCCAATACGCCACCATGCTGGCAAGCAAATCCGGTCGCCTTAAAAATGGTGAATCTGAAGGTGTTGCACCACCAAGCACAAAGTGGTTCCCACCACCTGTGCCGGTATGACGTCCATCGACCATGAATTTTTCTGTAGAAAGTCGGGTTTGATGTGCAGCTTCATACAAAAAGTTCGTATGCTTCGACAGCTCAGACCAGCTTGAGGCAGGTTGAACATTCACTTCGATAACACCCGGATCAGGTGTTACGCGCAAAACCGTTAGTCGTGGATCGCGTGGTGGCTCATATCCCTCGATAATCACGGGTAGACCCATCGCTTCCGCAGTTGACTCAACTGCTGCAAGCACCTCTAGATAATCTTCAAGGCAGCTTGTGGGTGGCATAAAAATGTAAAGTTTCCCATCTCGCGGTTCAGCACAAATACACGTGCGTGTAATCCAGGCGCCAGATTCAAACATAGCTGGTTTTTTCAGTGCATCAAGAGGCTTGCTACTGATTTTTCTAGCCGATCCGCCTGCCAACCCGTTGTCTAGTAGAGTATTTCTAGCTTCGCCAACGCGAAGGCGAAGTTGAGCATGTGAAGGAAGTGCTGTTTTATCGATGCTTGGGTCTTCAGGATTCACATAGGGGAATTCTCCACGGCTCACCCATGGCTGAGAATCCAGTGGCAGTCGGTAACCAATAGGGGAGTCTCCGGGAATCAAATAGCAACGCTCATCCCTTAAAAACCAAGGGCCACTTTGCCAACCGGGTCCG
>JACCDN010349545.1_pt1 | contig 14486 bp, 13 predicted proteins | sample 7441691 | NCBI WGS metagenome assembly JACCDN01 (sample SAMN15323439, study PRJNA562643) | freshwater metagenome | isolation source: river surface water | place: USA:Blue River Watershed | collected 2017-08-16
ACCAAGTAAGCCCAGGTGCAGAACTAATTGCTGATGGTAGCATTCATGTATATGGACCACTGCGTGGAAGAGCGCTTGCCGGTATTAATGGTAATCAAAAAGCTCGCATCTTCTGTCAAAGTTTAGAAGCTGAGCTAGTATCTGTGGCTGGCGACTACAAAGTAAGCGAAGACATAGAAAAGCAAGCATGGAAAATTGCCGCTCAAGTTTATATTAAGAATGATCGCTTGCAAATTAGTACACTTTAGTATAAATAATTAGTATCAATAATGATTGAGGATAGTACCTTGGCAAAAGCAAAAGTAATTGTTGTAACCTCTGGCAAAGGCGGCGTCGGTAAAACTACGACTACTGCAGCTATTGGAGCAGAGCTAGCACGCCGCGGCAATAAAACGGTGGTTATCGATTTTGATATCGGTTTAAGAAATTTAGATCTTATCATGGGCTGTGAACGCCGAGTTATTTATGATTTTATAAATGTCATCAATGAAGAAGCAACTTTGAGTCAAGCATTAATTAAAGATAAGCGCGAGCCTAATCTATATGTACTGCCTGCTTCGCAAACCCGCAATAAAGATGCTTTACAGCAAGAAGGCGTCGGTAAAGTTATCGAGCTATTAAAAAACGATTTTAAATATATCATCTGTGACTCACCAGCCGGCATAGAGCGTGGTGCGCTTATGGCTTTATATTATGCCGAAGAAGCGGTGATAGTAACTAACCCTGAGGTTTCATCCGTGCGCGATTCTGATCGCATCATCGGGGTGCTAAATAGCGACTCTAAATTAGCCAAAGAAGGTGGCGAAGTCAAAAAACATTTACTCATTACTCGTTTCTCGCCCGCGAGAGTTAAACGTGGTGAAATGTTAAGCATTGAAGATATTCAAGAAATATTAGCTATCGATTTATTAGGCGTGATTCCAGAATCACCAGCAGTATTAAGCGCATCGAATCAAGGTGTGCCAGTGACGTTAGATAATGACAGTGATGCCAAGCTAGCTTACCGATCAGCAGTAGATACTCTGTTGGGAGAAGCACCAGCTAAAACTGCGCCTGCTAGCACTAAAAGTTGGAACTTCTTACGTATATTCAAAGGTGAAACCGTATGAGTATACTAGACTTACTTCGCTTTAAACAAAAGAGCTCTGCTTCTAAAGCCAAGGAAAGATTACAAATTGTAGTCTCACATCAACGCGCGGATGGACAGAAGCCTAATTTTTTGCCACAGCTGCATCGGGAAATCTTAGAGGTAGTTAGTAAATATACCAATATAGATCAAGATAAAATCCATGTTGAATTGCAAAATGAAGGTGATTTCTCAGTTTTAGAGCTAAATATTACGATCCCGCAACAAAGCTAGTTTTAAAGCTTGTTTTTCTGCTGTTATTGACTTTCTACTGTTTGTTAGGTAGTATGCTTCCATTGTTATAAAAATAAATAATTTTGGAGCCTACTATAATGAAAAAATTCGAATTCGCCATAACTACACAAGACGATCAAGTAAATAACGTAGAATTTACCTTCAGCAGTGTAGCTGCGCCTACTACCGATGCCCAGATAGAAGAAGGATCGAATTTAAAACTCATCAATGCTACTAACCAAATAGCAGCTAAATACCAAGCACAAGAAGAAGAACTAGCTACACTAACGCTACCAATGAAAACCAAAAAAAAACGTGCTCCAGATGCTGAAGAAATAAAAACTGCGTTATTCAAGTTTAGTTATACAACCTCACAGCCTATCCCAATTCAAGGAGCTAAACATCGTAAGCATGTTCATATACCATCACCAGCTACATCCGCTGAAGTAACACCCAATACTTCGCCATGTAAAGAGTATCCTGAAATATTCAAAATGGATGGAGTTTCTCCAGAGCTGAAACCGGTAAAAGCTACAGGTGCAAGCGCAGGCGCATCTAGCCCTGGAATTTCTAATGCTTTTCAACAATTGACCACACTAGAAAGTAAAAGAAAACCTATACAAAGGCAATTATTTGCCAAAAAAGAAAAACGCGTCAACTTTAAACCTTCTTAACGTAAAGCTCGGCGCAATATTTTGCCAACATTAGACTTGGGTAGACTACCTCTAAATTCAATAACTTTAGGGATTTTATACCCAGTCAAATGTAGGTGACAGTAGTCGATCACTGTTTGCTCAGTTATGTTTGGATCTTTTTTAACTATAAACGCTTTAACTAATTCGCCATGATTAGCATCTTCGACGCCTACCACCGCTACTTCTAACACCCCCGGCATGGCCGCTAGCACATCTTCAATTTCATTGGGATATACTTTGAATCCAGAAATATTGATTATATCTTTTTTGCGATCGACAATCCGTACAAACCCTTGCGCATCAACCACCACTATATCACCAGTGCGTAGCCAACCATCTGCAGTTAATACATTCTGTGTTTCTTTGTCTTGTTGCCAATAACCTCGCATCACTTGGGGTCCGCGGACCCAAAGCTCACCTGTCTCACCAATATTTAGTTCTGTATTATGATCATCACGCACTGAAATTTCTGTTGATGGTAAAGGTAAACCTACTGAACCATTATAATGATCTATATTAAACGGATTTATGCATACGCCAGGGGAGGTCTCAGTTAAGCCGTAGGCCTCTATTAAACGGTTATTTGTAACTTGCTGCCAACTTTCTGAGATTACCTTCTGTACTGCCATGCCACCAGCCAAGGCTACTTTTAAATTGCTGAAATCTACACTACTGAACAATGGATGACGCAGTAACGCAGCAAATAAAGTATTAACACCAGTAATTGTAGTAAATTTATATTTTTTCAGTTCTTTAATAAAACCTGCAGTATCGCGCGGATTGGTAATTAATATCTGCATGGCACCCAAATTCATAAACGTTATACAATTACCTGTTAGTGAAAATATATGGTACAAAGGCAAAGCCGTAATATTAATTTCCTTACCTAGTTGTAACAAAGGTAATACCCAGGCGGTTACTTGTTCCACGTTAGCCAGCAAATTACGATGGGTTAAGATCGCCCCCTTAGCGCGACCAGTGGTACCACCAGTGTATTGCAAAAACGCAATGTCTTTATTAGTTAATTTTACCGGCTGATACGTTAAAGCAGCACCCTGCGTGATTAAATCCTTATACCAGTAAAAGTTTTTTATGCTCCAAGCAGGTACCATTTTTTTTATATATTTTACAACAAAATTAACTAATATTGATTTAGGTGGGCTTAACACATCGCCAATCTTGGTTACGATCACGTGTTTTACTTGCGTTTTATGTACAATTTCTGCAACTGTACATGCATAATTTTCTAATACGATAATACCAATTGCTTGGGAATCGTTAAGTTGATGTTCAAGTTCATCCGGAGTATATAGCGGATTCACATTCACTACTATGCAGCCAGCCCGCAAAATACCTAACATAGCTATAGGGTATTGTAATAAATTCGGCATCATGATCGCAAAACGTTCGCCTTTGGGGATTTGTAACTTCTGTTGTAGAAAAGCTGCAAAGGCGCTTGCTTGCTGATCAAACTCTGCATAACTTAATACTTTGCCCATATTCGCAAACGCTGGTAAATCTTTATATTTGCTACAAGCATGGGCTAGTAACTCATTTAGCGAAGCATAGCGATCGGGATTGATACTCTCCGGTACCCCAGCTTGATAGTTTTTTAGCCATACGCCTTCCATGTATATTCTCTCACCGATCCGTCCACCCCTTATAGTATAACGCAGGCTAACCTAAGTGTTAAACTTACATGTTAGTCAGCATGATACATAATTTATAAGTTATAGTCTTTCCTATAACTGTCAGTTATAATGTGTGACTCTAGATAAGCAAATAATATAAAGCTCGATTATGGATCATACTTTTTCGTTAGTTTCCCTATTTCCTCCACTTTTAGTATTAACTCTAGGCTATTTGACCCATAGGGTAATTTTATCTTTGTCATCTGGCATAATATTGGCGGCGCTGGTAGCAACAAGCTTCTCGCCCCTAGCATCATCTCAGATGGTAGCTAACATTTTGTGGGAAAATTTAGAGTTGGCTACTTTTTGCTCAACAACTAATTTCTGGCAAACCGGGAATCTATTTATTTGTATTTTCTTGCTCGCGCTGGGAATCTTTGTCACTATGTTGCAACACTCGGGCGGTGCTTATGCTTACGGCGTATTTGCTAAACGTAAAATCAAAAACGCTAGAACCGCTGAGACTTCTTCGTTAGTTTTATCTACTGGTTTATTCGCGGATGATTACTTAAGTAGCCTAACCGTAGGTTCAGTAATGTATCCCTTAACTGATACACAAAATATACCGCGGGCAAAACTGGCCTACTTAGTGGACTCGATGTCCGCGCCATTAGCTATTCTATGCCCATTTTCTAGTTGGGTGGCAGCAATTATGGGCTTCCTGCGTGAAAATGGCGTTAACGAGCATGCAACGGCTACGACGTTAATTATCGCCAACCCATTAACTACGTTTTTAAATATTATTCCGTTTATATTTTACTCGTTTATTATAATTACTGGCGTATGGTTTGTCGTACAATACCGAATTAGTTTTGGTATTATGAAAAAACACGAAGATATCGCTCGTACCACCGGCAATTTATTTGGCGGTGCTACGGAAGTCGCCAGCAACGAAAAAGATTTCGAGCATAACCCACAACATACTACTTTAATAGAATTTTTTGTACCGATGATAGTATTATTAATTTGCGTGGTCGGCGGTATTTTATATTCTGGTAATTGGGTAGGATTGGGCGGACAGAACTCTTTACTGACGGCATGCCAAACCTCATCAGCCGCTGCTGGGTTATTTATCGGTGGCAATATTACTTTAATCATATGTACTTTATTTTTCATATATCGCCAGCGAATAAAAATCACTGATATATTCATCATCTATTGGGAAGGCATAAAATTAATGACGCCAGCGGTGGCAGTATTAATGCTAGCATGGACTTTCGGTGATTTATTGCGCGACCAGCTACATACCGGCGAGTACCTAGCAACGCTTATGTTAGGCGCAGTAAATATTTCTTTACTGCCGGTTATTTTATTCCTGGCAGCTAGCGTTATATCCTTTACTATTGGCACATCGTGGGGTACAGCCGCCATGTTGTTCCCAATTGCAATCCCATTAATGCTGTCTATGACTAATGCGCCATTTCAACCTACGTTAGAGCAAATACCAATTTTGTTTCCCGTATTAGGCGCGGTATTATCCGGTTGTTTAGCTGGCAATCACGTATCACCAATATCTGACACCACTATTATGTCTAGCATGAGTACTAGATCTAAACTAAAAGACCACATTTGTACCCAGTTGCAATATGCCTTACCAGGGATCTTAATAACTGCTTTAGCTTTTTTATTGTGTGGAATATTGTTGCCTTACGGTCTAACAATTGCTATGGTAGCTTCGCTCATGAGCGCAATAGCTTTGAATTTTCTAGTTTTTTGGCTGTTGGATAAAAATGCTATATTTAATAAAGTTTAAGTAACATAAAATGTCTAAACATGAATACAAAGTTAGTCAAAAAGCAAATTATAGGGTGGCGCGAATGGGTTGCCTTTCCAGAATTAGGAATAGAAAAAATTAAAGCCAAGATTGATACCGGCGCTAGATCTTCAGCGCTACACGCATACAATATAGAAACCTATAAAACTAGGTCTGGTAAGTTAAAAGTAAAATTTTCGGTACACCCTATTCAAAAAAACAGTAAACAAGTAATTGACTGTCATGCGAATATAATAGATCAACGAGTAATAAAGAGTTCTAGTGGACAAAAGGAACTGCGTACCACCATTCTTACTTCGCTAAATATGGGCATAGCTTCTTGGCCTATAGAGTTAACTTTAACCAACCGTGACGCTATGGGATTTAGGTTACTTATTGGTAGAACCGCGATTGAAAGAAAATTTTTAGTCGATCCACAGAAATCTTATTTAATGGTGCGCAATAAATGAACATAGCAATCTTGTCAAGAATTCCGGATTTATATTCCACGCAACGTTTAAAAGAAGCCTGCGAAAAACGCGGCCATCACGTAAAAGTAATTGATACTTTACGCTGCTATATGAATATTACTTCTAAGAATCCAGAAGTACATTACAGTGGCAAAAAACTAGAGCATTTTGATGCGATAATTCCACGTATTGGCGCATCGATTACTTTTTATGGCACTGCAGTGGTGCGCCAGTTTGAAATGATGGGCGTATTTAGCTTAAACGAATCTGTAGCTATCTCACGCTCGCGTGATAAATTAAGATCCCTACAATTATTAGCTAGAAAAGGCATAGGCATGCCAATTACTGGCTTTTCGCGTTCCCCAGATGATGTACGTGATTTAATCAATATCGCCAGCGGTGCGCCCTTGGTAATAAAACTAGTCGAGGGCACCCAAGGCATAGGCGTAGTACTAGCAGAAACTACCCAAGCTGCTGAGAGCGTGATCGAAGCGTTTATGGGACTTAAAGCTAATATCATGGTGCAAGAATACATTAAAGAATCTTCCGGAGAAGATATTCGTTGTTTTGTGATTGGCGACAAAGTAGTAGCGGCTATGAAACGTAAAGCCAAACCAGGTGAATTTCGCTCGAATTTACATCGCGGTGGCACTGCAGAGTTAATAAAAATAACTCCCGACGAACGCAAAACTGCGATTAAAGCTGCGCGAGTTATGGGTTTAAATGTCGCCGGCGTAGATATTTTACGTTCTGATCGCGGTCCATTAGTAGTAGAAGTAAACTCTTCGCCCGGCTTAGAAGGCATTGAAACGTCAACGAAAGAAGACATTGCTGAGCAAATTATTATGTTTATCGAAAAAAACGCCGAGCCGTTTAAAACTAAAACTAAGGGTAAGGGTTAAAAAACTAGGTAAATAAGATATATGATGACTAGTAAAACAGCTCATTTAATTTATCCCACATTTTATCTTCCAACAATATTTTATAGTAATAATAATCAGTAGGTTTAAAATCAAACCAAGCTAGGCCAATTAAAATAAATGCTGTATAGGCTAAAATTATTACTGAGAATAAAATAACTAACAACATCGATTTCTTAGTTAAACCCTGACCTTCGGGGGCGGATAATACTCCCAAGCCAAACGCGAAAATACTTATGATCCAAGTATATGGCAGTGTAAAGATGATTTTTGAAGCACATAAAAATATGATTACTAAGAAACCGATGGCAAAATATTGCCGCTCAGAAAGACGCCCATCGCGTACGGAATTACGTAAAAAACCCGCCCAAAACAAGACAACTGCGCAAAATTCGCTAGCTACATAGGCCGCTTCTGGGGAAAAAAAGTAAACCGGCACCGTCCCCGGCGGCATAAATTTATTTAGCAGGCTGAAGTATGGGAGAATTATTGCTATACAAAAATTAATTAACAGCATGCCACAAGTATAGCTATGATCTTTCAGCTAGCCAAAAGTGAACTTACTTGCTTTATTTAGGCCAACAGTTGGAGGAATTTGCGGCTCTTTGCGCTTTATAACTTGATCGGTATGCTGGGGCGTTACATCCATATTTTCTAAGATAAACTGCTGCGTATACGGATATTTAAAAGCTAAACCGTGATAAGCCGCAACAGCCCCCCTAATGGTCAGCACTAATCCCCAAAAGAACGGCAGAGCAGTAAAAAGATTAAACGGGATATACATGCCAGTGGCGAACACGATACGTATAGTCTTAGTCCAAGCGAGCAAATTTGCTGCTGCTGTTGGGTAAACCCATATAAAAGCGGACCCCAGACCTAAACAGATAAACTGAATTATCGACCAGGTTATTTGGAAGTTTATCACTTCACGCCCTTGTTTAAGCAGATATGGGTGTTGCTCTTTTTTCAGTAACCATAAGATTACTGGAATTATCACATTCAAAAACGGAATGCCCGTAATAATCGCTAAGCCAGAAATATGTATAATGCTCGCCCAATTACAGACCAGGCGTTTTTGTTGTTCTTGCTCTATAGGTATTTTTTTAGTTGCATCCATAGTTTGGTTAACCTCATGCGTAGACTTAGCGGCTTGCTTCATAGTTGCAAGCACCTCAGGGGGAAGACTAAATGGCATGCTCGCCAACGGCGGTGGGCCCATGCCAGGAATATGATTTTCTAGGGCAAACTCTATATCTTGTAGAAACTTAGTTGCTTGCGGCTGCGACAAAATGGGCTGGCTTGGCGGCCCCATCGGCGTATGTGCACTTGAAGTATTTGGCTGTGCAACTTGCGAAGCACGCGTTTTAAGCATGGCTTTTAACATAAAATATTTATGTAAAACAACATACCAGCCAGCGATGCTGCAGATTACAACAATAGAAACGCCTAAGACCTGATTATTCATATTCATTAATGTAAACCGTATAAATACAAAACACCAGCGCCTTAGGCAATTTTATCTAATTTAATACTTAATTAGACAATTCAAGTAATAGCTTGTTTAAACGTTGCACAAAGACCGCTGGATCTTCTAGCTGTCCGCCCTCAGCTAACACCGCCTGATCGAATAAAATCTTTACCCAATCAGCAAATCTAGTCTCATCAATTTCGGTCTTCAACTTCTGCACCATCATGTGTTCAGGGTTTAACTCTAAAATTGGCTTGTTATGCGGTACAGCTTGCCCAGCGGCGCGCATTAAACGTTCCATTTGTGGCGTCATATCATGTTCACCAGCAACAATACAGGCTGGCGAATTAGTTAAACGTCTTGTAATCCTAACTTCTTTAATTTGTTCCGCTAGAATTTGTTTAATTCGATCTAATAATGGCTGCAGCTCACTAGTTAGTTGCTCTTGCTCTGCAACTTCAGCTTTATCATCTAATGCACCTAATTCTAAGCCGCCTTTGGCAACTGATTGGAATTTTTTGCCAGCAAATTCTGTCATATGCGACATTAGCCACTCATCTACCCGATCGCTAAGCAATAATACTTCTATGCCTTTCTTACGGAAAATTTCTAAATGCGGACTATTTTTGGCAGCATTAAAAGTTTCTGCGGCAACATAGTAAATTTTATCTTGTCCAGCAGGCATGCGACTAATATAATTTTCCAGTGTTACTTCTTGACTTGCGGTATCTAAGTGCGTAGACGCAAAACATAACAATTTTGCAATCTGCTCGCGATTAGCAAAATCTTCTGCTGGTCCCTCTTTCAATACTTGGCCAAATTGCTGCCAGAAAGTCTTATATTTTTCTGGTTGATCTTTCGCTAGATCTTCTAACATAGTCAAAACACGTTTAACCACAGCGTTGCGCATCGAGTCAACGACTTTATTACTCTGCAATATTTCACGAGAAATATTTAATGGCAAATCATTGGAATCGATAATTCCACGCACAAAACGCAAATAGTTAGGTAAAAACTGGTCGGAATCATCCATAATGAATACACGTTGCACGTATAATTTTAAACCTTTAGGCTTGCCAGATGACCACATATCAAATGGTGCACGGGCAGGAATATATAATAAACTTGCATATTCTAATTTACCTTCAACTTTGTTATGACTCCAAGTTAATGGATTTTCAAAATCATGCGAAATATGTTTATATAACTCTTGATATTGTTCATCAGAAATTTCTTGCTTGGGTAAAGTCCATAACGCAGTAGCACGATTTACGGTTTCTTCTTCAGTGGTCTGAGCATCAGTAGTGGGATTTTCTTCGTCTTTATCAATAGTTTTAATTTTATGCATTACTACTGGCAACGTAATATGATCAGAATATTTACTAATTATATGGCGTAAATGCCAGTCATTTAGTATGTCTTTTTCTTCTTCTTTAAGATGCAGTTCAACTTCAGTACCATGTTGCGTCTTAGTAATCACTTCAATGTCATAACTACCTTCGCCATTAGACGTCCAACGCACGCCCTGATCCGCCGGCACCCCAGCTTTCCTGGTGCGAACTACTACTCGATCAGCCACGATAAAAGCTGAATAAAAACCTACGCCAAATTGTCCAATTAATTTTGAGTCTTTAGCTTTATCGCCAGTTAAAGTCTTAATAAATTCAGCCGTACCAGAACGTGCAATGGTGCCTAGATTTTTGATGGCTTCGTCACGCGTCATGCCGATGCCGTTATCTCTGATAGTTAAAGTGCCCGCAGCTTGATCAAAATTAACCCAGACTTTTAATTCAGTCTCGCCTTCGTATAATTCTGGATTAGCTAATGCTACAAAACGTAATTTATCCGCTGCATCTGAAGCATTCGAGATTAATTCCCGTAAAAATATTTCTTTGTTGCTATATAAACTATGCACCATTAGATGCAATAATTGTTTAGTTTCGGCTTGAAAGCCTAAGGTTTCTTTTGCAGTTGTAGCGGTCATCTTTTGCCCCTTATCTTGTCAGTTATTCAGCTATGTTGTGTAACCTACAATATTTATGGGGGCAAAGCGGCTAATTTCAAGCGCCGCTAGTAATCTTCGAACGTTGATTTAAAGCCCGCGCTAAGGTGCTGCCATCTAAGTGTTCTAATTCACCTCCTAGCGGCATGCCTAAGGCCAAACGCGTAACTGTAATATTAGAATAGGCCTTAGCAATTTCGGCAATATAATACGCGGTTGTTTCGCCTTCGATAGTCGTACTGGTAGCCATGATCACTTCGCGTACTGTACCAGCAGCTAATCTAGCGCGTAGTAAATCTATACCTAGCTGCTCTGGGCCTATGCCATCAATCGGCGATAAGTGCCCCATTAACACAAAATATTGGCCCCTAAAACTGCCTGTTTGCTCTATGGCTAGAATATCGGCTGGCGTTTCCACGATACATAACACACTAATATCACGCGCTGGATTAGAACACAAACTGCAAAATTCTAACTCACTAAGCGTGCGGCAATTTTTGCAATTTTTTACTTCAGCAATCGCGGTGGCAAGAATCTGTGCTAATTGTCGCCCGCCATCTTTATTGCGTTGTAAAATATGGAACGCCATGCGTTGCGCGGATTTAGCGCCCACGCCCGGTAAATATTTTAACGCGATAATTAATTGGTTAATCAAAGGGCTGAAGCTCAAGTTTTATCTCCAGTTACTCGTTAGTATTTATCGCTTCTATAGTTGCAGCAAATTCACGTTCGAACTGTTGAATATGTTTGTCAGTACGGATTGCAGTTTCAGCCGCAGTTTGGGCTTGTTGTTGCAGCCTCTGGCCTTGTGCCGCTGGAGTTTCGTTTATAGTTAAGCCAACTGTAATATTTAACTTTATTTTGGCCCGCGTATAAACTTCTAATGCCTCTTGAATACGCTCAAGATGCTTAGCATTTAACAACGGTTTTTGCGCCTCATTTAAAATTAAACTTATATTGCCAGCATCCCATTTATCAATAATGCAATTTTCCGCAATAACTTTGGTTAAGCCTGGCAGATTTAATTGTGGAATAATTTCCGCCCATGGCTGATCACTAACTGGGGTTACGGGGGCTATTGTTTTCGATTCTGTGTTTATTATAGCTGGTTTTATTTCTGGTTTAATTTCTGGCGCTATTACTGGGTTATTAATTAATACTGGCTGAAAAGCTAACATGCGCAGTACAATCATTTCAAAACCAGTGATTAAATCTGGTGCATACGGTAAATCACGCACTCCTAACAACGCTGTTTGATAAAATAACTGCAAGTCAACTGGCGTGACCTGTTGAGCCAATTGTTGTAACCTTGGTAAGTCACTAATTGCTTCTTCTAAACCATCTGGCACAATTTGTACTAACGACAGTTGATAGATTACGGTCTGCAAAGTTTTCAATACTTGATTAAAATCTGCGTTATTAGCGGCTAGTTCACGCACTATTGCTATAACACGACCTGCATCAGCGACAATAATTTGTTGCAACAAATCTAAAACTTGTGCGCGTACTGAAGTGCCAAGCATTTGTTGTGCAGCACTTAAAGAAACTGTATTCTCACCAAAAGCAATTACTTGCTCTAATAAACTCAAAGCATCGCGCATGCTGCCATTAGCACATTGAGCAATGGTGATTAATGCTGGTTGTTCAAAAATTATATTTTCTTTAGTTAAAATATTAGCTAGCTGATCGGCAATTTGCGTTACTGTTAAATGCCGTAAATGAAACTGCAAACAACGCGACAACACGGTAATTGGTAGTTTTTGTGGATCAGTAGTGGCCAGGATAAATTTAACATGCGCAGGAGGATCTTCTAGAGTTTTTAATAATGCATTAAAGCTGTGGTTAGACAGCATATGTACTTCATCAATAATATAAATTTTAAAGCGCGCCTGCACTGGCGCATATGGCACATTATCTAATAACTCGCGCGTGTCTTCGACTTTAGTACGTGACGCCGCATCTACTTCAATTATATCTACGTTATCACCACGATCAATGCCAGTACACATACTACAGGTACCACACGGCTGAGATGAGATCCCCATTTCACAGCTCAGACATTTAGCTAAAATACGTGCTAAAGTAGTTTTGCCAACCCCTCGAGTACCAGTAAATAAATAGGCATGATGAATTTGGTTATTATCCAAAGCATGCTGCAGCGCCAGCAATGTAGCTTGCTGCCCAACTACCTCAGCAAAGCTATGTGGCCGCCATTTTAAGGCTAGAACTTTATAGCTCATGAACCAAATCTTCTCGTGAAAGCTGTTATTAAGCTAAATGGAGGCGACCTCGCCAGCTACACCGCGGCACACGTTCGGTTGCTACCGCTGCTCCCTTCCAGGCCTGACGGGGTTCACAAATTCCCATTGCGCGGGAACCGGTAAGATCACCATAATGCGCTAGTTTACATGGGCTGGGCGTAGCAAGCAACTAGATTTTCCGGCAACCTGCATAAATTCCGGTTAAAATCACCAAAAAAAACATGCTGGCGAAATCTAATAGCCAAGAATTTGCCATACAACCAATAGCTATCGCCAAAACTAAACCGGTACCTAAATAAGCATCTAGATCTTTTGCGCCCCAAAAATGTCTGATTAAAGTGATAAATAAATAAATTAAACTACATATGCCTACTAAGACTAATTCAACGCCAGTTAATAAATATTGATTATGCGGGTTAACCGTAGGAGGTATATTTTGCGCGTTGGCTTGCGCAAACGATCCAGTACCCCAGCCAAAAACTGGCCGCTGTTTAATCAATTCTAACGCATTAGCTGCAAAGGCCAATCTAGTACCAGTTGATGAATTGTCAGCAGCAGCATTACCTAACTGTAAATAATTATTAATCTCTTGTACCGCAAGTGCTTGTCTAGCACCAAACGAGCTAGGTAAGATTAAACTTGCAGCAATAATACTAATGAACACTAATATAGATATAATCTGATATTTAAATTTAGCGCCATAACGCTGCCAACTAAATAATAAATATAAAACCAATAATAGCAATTGCCCAGAACGACCAATATTTATAAATAATAAATAGTACGTAAACAAACAGATCATTAGCACTGACAATAATCTATATTTTGCATAAGTAACGGCATAATGAGCCAAAACAAAAATAGCATACGCGACGAACAAGCTAGTAAATATATTGTCTTTAAAAAATACCTGTCCTAGATACATGTTTGAGACTATGGAAATAAATACTGCTGCTAAAAATGCCAAACTCGCATAACGACGCCATTTGGCCATAGAAAACAATGGTATTAACAATGGAATATATAATAAACGGCTCATCTTACGTAATGCCTGTTGGATTTCAGCACTACTGCCAATCGAGTACAGTGCACCAAGGCAATATAAACTAAAAATAATTAACACTGCGACAGTAATTGGGTGATAAATTAAATTGCGCAGCTGCTCTTGCTCCATACTTAACAATATACTTATCGCTAATAAAATGGAGCTGACTGTAGTTAAAGTATTAGATAATGGTATAAAAAATACCATTGCTACAGCACTTAGTCTGGCTGTTGTTGCTAAATAACTCATGCTGTTGTTGCCTGTTGCATCACTGCTTGTAATCCTTCTACCATCGAATGTAAATGTTCAAGTTCTAAAGTTGAATGTACTGGCAGTAATAGACTAGTTGCGGTTAAAGCCTGTGCATTAGGTAACGGCTGTTGTGGCCCTAAACCACTTTGTACAAAAGCCTGTTCGCGGTATATTTCTGAACAGGTACCCTCAAGACACGGGATCGCCATCTCACCCAAAGCAGCTAAGATCTTAGTTTTAGACCAAGATTTATGTAATTTATTTAAATCTAAGTGGAAATAAAATTTATAGTACGCATGCCAATAATCTGCCCCTGGTTCTAATACTTTAAGACCAGGAATATCACGCAGTTTACGCAATAAAAATTCCGCATTGCGACGGCGTAATTTAAGCCAGTGCGGTAATTTATTTAATTGTAATAAGCCAATAGCTGACTGTATTTCAGACAATCGATAATTACTGCCAAAACTATTATGTAACCACTTAAAGCCTGGAGTTTTGTGCAGACTAGCATCATGCACGGCAAAATAATCTTTACCGTGGTCTTTATATTCCCAGGCGCGTTGCCA
>JACCDN010209823.1_pt1 | contig 14483 bp, 9 predicted proteins | sample 7441691 | NCBI WGS metagenome assembly JACCDN01 (sample SAMN15323439, study PRJNA562643) | freshwater metagenome | isolation source: river surface water | place: USA:Blue River Watershed | collected 2017-08-16
TTAGGTTGATTGATATTGACCGATGCAGCGCTGCCGATGTTGAAGCTGTTCCAGTTGACACTGGCTTTAGCGCTGCTTTGCTGGATGGTCATGGCCGCACCTTGGGTGCTGATGGCGACGTTGCCTGAATTGATGCTTGCGCCGGTGGGCAGGGCGGAAGTGGCAGGGCCTGCTGCATAGGCGCTATTTGCTAAGAGTCCGAGGGCGACTGCTAATGCAGATGTTTTTAGGGTGCTGCTAAAGAGCGGTAATGAAAGCGAGCGAGTACCTGTGCCACTGGCTGTTTTTCCTTGTCCCGAGGTGTGTTCACCCACGGCCACCAAAGTGCCTAGACGCTTAGAGAAAACAATTTTGTAGCAGAGCGCATTCATTTATAAAAATCCTTGACCTTTATGGCGTTTCATCAAACGATCATTTCTAGGACTTATTTTCATTAAAAGTGATTTATGAAAGTTTAATTAGTATTAACAAAACAATCGTTTTAGTGTCTTATTCATCATCAAATGTTAAATAAATCAATTAAGTTAAATTTTTGATCGACGAGCGGGTTGGTTGTCTGCGGTTTTCTTTGGCTCATAGCAAATCGCCAAGCCATCAATACCCCTTGCATGCTGTGTTTCACACAGGCAGCCATCTAGTCCGTCGGGGGCGACAAGAGCAGCTCGTGATGGCGCTGCGTTGAGGTCGCACCTTTCGTTGTTTTCAGAGCGTGGTTTGGGAATCACGATGTATGGATTGCCAGCAGAGTTGCTGCTGTCGCTGCTTGCGCTTTCAGTGTTGTTAGGTAGCAAGGGTTGTGTTGGGCGCACGAATGGCTGTTGTGGCGGCTTTTTGTTGTCTTTGCTGTTCTCTGGGGTCTGTTGGGTGATTAAAACTGCCGTGTTATTTGAACTACGTGCCGCGGTGAACATGTAGTTGCTGGCCTTACCGCCATTGCTGCCATCAAGCAGAGTGATTGCATCGACATAGTTGATGGCGTTGTCGGCAATTTGGCTGCTGTGAAGGGTGGCATTACTGAAGTTGAGTGATTCGGTGCCTACTCCAGTGGCGATGCTCAGCTGGCTGCCTGTGAGTGTGTTGCTGCCGTCATAGGTTTTGTTGGCGACCAAAGCTACTTCTTTTGGCGCAATGATCAATGAGCCGCCTACCTTGGTGATGACATAGTTGCCGTGGGTGTAGGCGCTGTCGTTTACTGCGGTGGTGTATGCGCCAGAGTTTGTTCCTTTGCCGTCAACGCTGATGCTGGCTAAGTCAACCGTGATCGTGTCCGAACCTTTGAGGCTGCCGTTCGTGATGGTGAAGCCGGTGATGCTTTGTTCGCTGCCGTTGTAGGTTTTGCTGTCGCTGTTGGCGGTTAGAGTTATCGCAGCAGGGGTGATAGCCACTGTGTTTTTCCCTGCAACTGCGCTGGTGATGATTGGCAACTTGTAGTTGTTCGCTAAGCCACCGTTGGTGCCGTTGCTCAATGTGATTGCATCTACAAAGTTCGTCGCGTTGTCAGCTACGTTTTTGCTATGGGTGGTAGCGCCGCTGTAGGTGAGGGTTTCAGTGCCCACACCGGTAGAGATGTTCAGTTGATTGCCACTGAGCGTGGTGACGCCGTCATATTCTTTGGAAACAGATAAGCCTACTTCTTTTGCAGCGACGGTATAGCTGGAACCTGTGGTGACAAAGTTGTAGTTGTTTGCATCCGCACCGTTGCTGGCGGTGCCAAGGCTCAATCCTGTGAGGGTACTCAGGGTTTGCGGCGTAAGCGATGCATTTTTGCTGCTGAGGTTTGATGTGTCGCCAGCACCTGTCACGGCGAAAGATTGTGTGGCACCACCGACCGTGACGCCAGTGGCAATCAGTGTGCTACCTGCCGCTGCGGTTGTGCCATCGTAGGCGCGGCCGCCACTGAGCACTAAGTTAGCTTTGTTGATGCTCAATTGACCTGAGTTGAAACTCATGTTGTAGCCGTAGCCACTGGTGCCCGTCGCGGTGATGCCATAAGTACCGAAGTTGAGCGCTGTTTGTGAACTTCCGCCGAAGACCAAGCTACCTAACTGTGCATGGGTGTCGTTGTTGATCAGGCCTGAATAACTGAGGGTGTATCCACCTGAGTAAGTTTGGCCATCGTAGGTTTTGCTGGCGTTGTTGACCGTGGCAGTGACCGATGTGCTTTCTCGATAAATTGCATAGATGCCAGAGCCTAACGCGGCGGTGTAGGCTGTTGTCGTCTCATCACTGCTAAAACGGCTGTGATCGGCCAAGATGCCTAAACCAGTGCTGCCCGCAATAGAACCAGTCATCAGCGTCGCACGACCGCCGTTGCCCACGGTGAGGCTTCCTGATCCAGAAAAACTAATGTCGCCACCAGAAGCTGTGCCTGCTGCAGTGGCTTTGCCTGCTTCTAGAAAAGCGGCGGTTGTCGATGTATTGGTGGTGGAGAGGGCTTGTGTGACAGACAGGTTGCCATCCGTGACTAAGCTGATCGTGCCATTTGTCAAAGCAATCGTGTGGTCTGCCGTGAGGTTGCTTAATGCGCCAGTCAGGGTTGCGGAAACATTGCCAGTGCCAGAAATATTGGTGGCAATCGTTGTGCTGACCGAGCGGTTGTAGGCCAATGTGGCATTGTTGCTGAGGGTGGCTGTATTGGATGTCAGTGTGCCTGTGCCACCACCGTTGCCAATTGAAAGTGTGCCGCCACTGATGTCCGTGTTGACAGCAGAAGTGATGCTGCCAGTGATAGTTTCTGTACCAGCGCCAGACTTGTTGAAAGTGCTGGCGTAGATAGTGCCCGAATAGGTGTCGTTGCCACCATTGCCGAAAGTAATGCTGGCATTTTTATTCGTGATGTCGCCAATGGCGCCTGCACCAGAAATACCAGCATTGGTACTGATCAAGCCAATGCTTGATCCTGTTCCAGTGGCGCCTGTGACTTTGATCGGAGCGGCGTTGACGATGGCGTTGTTGGACTGCAGTTTGATTTGTTTCGCTGTACCACTGCTCGTGATGCTGGCTGTGCTCGCTGTATTGATGCCGACGTTAGCTGTCGTCGCAGTGTTGCCTTGTATGTTGATGTTGCCAGTCGCTGTCAAGCTATGAGTTCCGACCAAAGACACAGCAGCTGCGCTGCCTGCTGCGGCGCGTAATCCAGAGCCGGGTGTGATGGCGCCAGTGGTCGCATCAATACTGCCACCCATCACTGTTCCGATGGATAAACTTTGCCCGCCAGTTGTGTCAGCAATCAGGCTGGTTTGACCTGCGCCTGTGTTGTCGATGGTGATGTTCTTGGCCGTGAGTGAACCATTGGTGAGCAAGATATGGTTGCCGATGGACTGAATGGTGATATCGCCATTGGTCGCTGTCATCGCAGTGGAGGTGGCTCTTATACCTGCCCCAGTTTCACCGGCCAGTGTTTGGCCAATGACTTTGATATTGCCGCCGCTGGTGGTTAGCGCGCCATTGAGCAAAACACCTTCGGAGTTTTGTCTGGAATCTGAATAACCAGTGATTGATATGTCGCCAGCTATTTGCCCTGCAACTTCTTTGATCGTTCCCGAGCCACCCGTCGATACACCCCATTCAGCTTGACCTGCAGTCATCGCTCCACTGTTGGAAGCCTTGCCTACGATATTGATAGACGAGTTGTTGTACAGCCAAATGGGTTGTGAAATATTCACACCCGGTCGCCACCCCCCTCCATTCGCGGTGAGTGTGCCTGTGATGCTGAGTGAACCAGTTCTGACATTGATACTGCCGGCTTGTAATAGGAAACCATCACTGCTACCGCTGTTACCAATAAGAGACACAGTTCCATAAGTGTCAACAGTTCCGTCAATGCGAATGCCGCGTGTTGAGGTGTTTGTGTCGGCCGCTACTGTTGTAGCTTGTCCGTTGACCGTGAGTGTGGTGCCTGAGGCCGCTCTAAAAACGTTGCCACCAGTCATGGCGACGACACCAGCTCCTCCGACTCCTGAGGTACTGGCTCCATAGCCAACGACTAAGCTGTTACCGCTCGTTCCGGTGGTGGTGATTTGAGAATTTGCTAGAAACTTGATGCCAAATGTTGATCCTGATTTTCCAACAGCTTGGATGTTGGCTCCCGATAGTGTGTAGGCGCCTTGGCTGATACCCGTGTCGTTGGTGGTCAGGCCGTATAAGTTCAAGTTGTTTGAGGCGGTGATATTGCCCTGAATGTTGAGGCCCGCAGTGCCAGTAGTTCCTAAGCTGCTTCCTTTGGTAATTGCACCGGTAGCTGCATCAATGGTCCCTCCCGTGTTTTCTATGGAGATATTTCGGGCACTGATTGAAGCGGTGTTGCTGATTGCGCCACCTTTGGATGTGATGAAAATATCACTACCACTGGTATTGATGGCTGCATTGACTGCGATATTGCTTGCGGCTGTGAGCGTGAGCAAGGGTGCATTTGCACCTGTGTATGAGCTAGTAATTGTGTTGTTAACAGTAATGGTGCCAGTCGAGCTATTGCCAGTGCCTGCAGTGGCTTGCGTTACGCCAGTGCTGGAAGAGACCGATCCAGCGCCTATGCCGGTAGAGATGGAAACACTGGTGCCGAGTGCTAATGCGTTTTGAATGTCCCCTGTCAAAACAACAGAGTTACCCGCAGTGAGTGCTGTGTTGACGCTGTTGATCTCAATGTTGTTTGGGTCAAGTAGCCACTCTTTCGCCTGAACTTTTGTTCCAGTGGTGGCCAGCCACTCGCCAGATGTCTCAATGAAACCGTTTGTGCTTTGCAGCTGTGCACCACTGACATCAGAAACTTTTGCAAGTGCACCTGTTTCTTCATCACGTCCAATGATGATGTCGCCACCTTTGCGAGGTTGACTGGGTGCATCGTTGCTATTGCTATTGCTATTGCTATTCGCTTTGATGCTGCCATCGACTTTGATGTGGCCATGTTCAGCCAGCAGTGTGACGGCACCGGCTTGGGGGCCCGAGGTGTCGATCTGGCCGCTGTGCGTCACACTGGCAACGGCGGTACTGATGGCTGCTGCCTGTAAAAGCACTTGACCGCCTTCGGTCACGATCACGCCGCTAGAAGTGTTATTGACGGCAGTATTGACGGTAGCGGGGTCAAGTTCGAGACGCACACGTTTGCTCATGCGTACGCTAATTGTGTTGGGTGTGGCAGGGGCTTGAGGTTTGACCAAGGCTTCAGGCAGGGTGATGCTCTCGGCTGCTGCCAGCACCACTTCACCTTGAGGTGCAATGATTTTTCCTTCGTTGGTGACTGTGGCACCGATGAGCGCGACGTAGCCCCCTGAGGCTGTTTCAATCGTGCCTTGGTTCACAACGCTGGCCGTGCTGCCCTTGCGGTTGTATTTGTAGTAACCAGCCATGAAGTCGTCGTCGCTCAAACCAAAGGTGCTGGCGGTGAAGGCGCTGGCGGTCACGCTGCCAGTTTGCCCAAACACAATGCCGTTGGGGTTGAGCAAGATCACTTGCCCATTGGCGCTGAGCTTGCCCAAGATTTGACTTGGGTCGTTGCCGGTGACGCGGTTCAACAGCACAGCGTTCGCGTTGGGCTGGGTGATGTTGACGGCGGCTGAACTGCCGATGTTGAAAGTGCCCCAATTGATACTGGCTTTGTCACTGGTTTGGCTGATGGCCATGTTTGCACCGTTGGTGCTCAGGGTCGCATTGCCGGTGGTGACGGTTGCAGATGTGGGGAGCGCGGTGGCGCTGAGGGTTGATTGGGCTTGGGCGCTGCCAATCGTCATGCATGCCAATGCCACTGCCGCCAAGGTGTTGCGTGTGCCTTGGCCGCTAGCCGCCTTGCCTGTTGAAGCGGTGTGCTCTCCCACGGCAACGAGTGTGCCTAGGCGCTTTGAGAAAACGATTTTGTAGCAGTTGGCGTTCATGAAGGGGCGGGTGCGAAGTCTTTGCGAGGCAAATTTGTAAAGCAGTAAAAACGACGGCAATGTCTAAATCAATGAAATTGCCAAAAACTCGTTAAATTTTATTTAATTCGCGTAAACCCGTACATACGCCAATTGGCGTATTTATCCATAAAAATTGTTAAAAAATTAAGTTGAACTTAACTTAATTGAAATACTACGTATAAATTTCTTGTTTAATCGGTGCTAATCGGAAGGCTAATTCGAATCGTTGCCATGCCATGCGAAGGAATTGCGCGTTCAATGCTGCCGTGGTGCTTTTTGATGACAGTGTCCACAAAGTCGAGCCCTAAGCCGAATCCGGGCATCGAGGGAATGAGGTCTGCTGCATCTGCCGTCATTTCGACAGTGTTTTGGATGGTGATAAGTGCTTGAGTTTGTGATGTGTTTGTGTGCGGCATAGCAGTCACCTGAACGCAGATCACGGTGCCCGCAGGAGAGAATTTGACTGCGTTGAAGAGCAAGTTCACAAGTGCACGAACCAGCAGGCGCGTATTGACTTGCACAAACAATGTGTTTGATTCGCTTTCATCGCGAATGGTGATGCCTTTGGCTTCTGCCAAGTCTGCCACTTGTTCGATGGCGTCGTTGAGTAGGTTGTCGAGCAACTCTTGCTGCACGTTGTATTGCGAAGCCTCAGCTGAGATAGTGAGGATGAAATCATCCATCATGTGCAATAAGGCATTGGCATGTAGGATGATTTTTTCACGAGGTGTCTCATCTACCTGCTGCTGTGGCGCACTGGATTTTCGTGTCAGTGAGAGGATAGACGCGACAGGTGTGCGCATGTCATGCGACAAAAATTGCAGCGCACGATCGCGTTGGATTTGGGATTGGCGCAGCTCGGTAACGTCCATCAAGATGAGCAGTCGCAGGCTGCCACCAAGAGGTGAGTCAAGTGAGGTGGTTTTGAGAAAGAACTCACGCTGCCCCAGCAATGTGTTGAGTTGGAATACGGGTTGTGTGGCATCAGCAGGTTGTTTGTTGGACAAGCCTGAAAGGGTGGCCAGTGGCATATTCAAATGCGATGCGAGTTCTGCCAAGCTGCTGCCAACGCTGAGGTTCTCAATGCCAAAGAGTTGATTGATCTTTTGGTTGCTCAGAAGCAGGTGGTCTTGCGCATCAAAGATGGCGACCGCATCTGGCATTTCATCGACGACGCTGGATAGAAAGTCGAGTTCAGATCGTGCAGAGGCGACTGCATGGTCCAACAGTTTGGCATATTGCAACACGACTTCGCGAGATGGTTTGGCGTTGGGTTGCGCGCGCTCAGCGGGTTGAAATTGGCGCAAGTCTGCCGCCTTGTCTTCTACTAGGTGAACGATGGCTTCTAAGCGGCGCCAAGCCCACAGTGGTTGCACCAAGACTGCAACCAAAATGAAGGGAATGGGGTCAATCCAATAGTCGGTCAGTGTGAGCAACAAGTAACTTATAGCCACGCCACACATCATCATGAACACGGCCAGAATCAAAGCCATGCTCGGGCGCAGCATGACCAAGCTTTGCAGCATGATGAACAAGGGAATCAAGGCGAGGCCAAAGACGATGAGTGGCGGTGCTTCTTGAATCAGAGCTTGGTTGAGCGAGGCATTCAAGACACTTGCCAAGATAGCGACGCCTGGCGTGCTGGCGTTGTTTTTGCCAGAGTAGAGCGTGGGGTAGCGGTCGCCCAAGCTTGGGGCTGTGACACCGACCAAAACGTATTTGTCTTTTAACAAGCTGCGCGTGAAACTGTCGTGAATAGCGTCAGAGAGAGAAACCATAGGGAAACCCACACGTGGATCAACCATGCGAAAGCGCCTGTAACCAACTTCTGTACTGGTGGGGGGCTGAGATGGCTGGCCTTGCATGTGCATGGCCAGTGAGAAGTGCAGCCAGTTATGTTCAGCAGTTTTGATGCCGCGTATCACGCCATCGTGGTCAAACGATAGGTTGATGTGCCCAATGTGGGCCGTACTGGCGAGTGGCTCAACTGGAAGTGTGGGTTCAAGTCTTTGTAGAGTTTCTTCTTGAAGCTTGAATTCGAGCGGCAACACCGTGTTGTGATGTCGCATGGCATTGGCTAGGCCGGCATCATCGGCAGTTGGGTCAAGAAACAAAAGGTCAAACCCAATGACTTTAGGGCGGTAGCGGTCATCGTTTAAGCGTTCAAGGAGCTTGGTGTATAAGTTGCGATGCAGGGGCCAACCGCCGAGCTCTTTGAGCGATCGGTCATCGACTGCAATGATGACGATGTCTTGCGTGGCACGGAAACCATGCAGTCGCATCAAATGGTCGTACAGCACATTGCCCATGGGGCGAGCGATGTCGGCAAATACCAAGAAAGCCAAGAGCAGCAGCGCAGTGGCAGTTGTGATGAGCCATTCTCTGCGCAGTCGTGCTTTGCGTTGGGAGTGGTCGTTCAAGGCGCTGAGTGAGGAATAACGATGAGCTCGAATTCACCCGATTGTCGAATCGTGGTGGTGTTGGCCTCTTGAGTCATGGCGTACGAGAGGGTCCAGTTGTATTTGCCCGCTGGCAGTCCACGAATCGCAAAGCGGCCATTTCGAGCTTGCAGGCCTTGCGTGTTGACGACCTCCTCGTTGTTGCCATTGCTGAGCCGCGTGAGTAAGAAGCTGATGGGATTGGTGTTGGCGAGCGATGCGTCAAAAATGGCGCTGCATCGTGGTGATTGCTCGGCTGCAGGCGCACAAAATCCATAGACACGCTCCGTGCCAACCAGTGCAGTTTGGGAAACAGAACTGAGTTGGTAAAAACTAGCTTGGGGTGTGAGGCTCGAAATGAAGATTTCTGGCGACAACAGATGCTGCGTATGTCTTTGTCCCGCCAAGTTGGCTGTGTTTGCAAGGTTTGCCACGTAGTAGTGTGCTTTGGGCACGGGGGCCAGCTTGACTGCATAGGATGGCGGTGTGTCGGGTGTTCGTTGAGCGCTCGCAAAAACAGGAGCGTCCAGCAGTTTTTCAATGGCCAAGGATTTGCCTGTCCCGTCAATTGGAACACCTAAGCCTTTGGTGATGGCGTTTCCTTCTTTATCCGCTGTGCCGCGTGTTTGCACAACCCCTCCCAAGACCTCGACTTGACCCGCGTGATCTTCTGGGGAATAGCCGACGCGGAACTCTGTGCCGCGAACACCCATGATGGACAGGGGGGTGCGAATTTCAAATGGCGTGGATTTGGCGCGTCCCTTATGGACATCTAATTCAACCCGACCCCGTGCAAGATCGAGTCGAACCTCAGGCGCGGCTTCTAGTGCATTCTTTCGCAAACTTGTGATTTTGAGCGTTGCACTGGAGGGGAGTCGAATGACTGAGCCATCTTCCAACAATAGGGCGACATGACACTCTGCTGGCACTTCAATGACGGCGCCTTCTTGCAAGACGCTACCGATGGCTAATGGCTTGGTGGCATTGCCCACCCGAATTGCGGTGCCGCAAGACAAGCCCATGATGGTGGCTTTAGATGGGCTGTGTTTGATCAGCTGTCGGGGGATGTTGACTTCTGAACCAATTTTTAATCGGTCAAGGTTAAGTTGTGGATTGGCCGCTTGAATTGCAGCCATGTTCACAGGTTGCTGTAAATATTTCAGTGCGAATTGATTCAGCGTATCGCCGGCTTTAATTTTGTAAACAATGACTGAGGCCTCGTCATAGTTGTCTTTGCTTTGCGCGACTGCATAAAAAGCTAGGCACGCACTGAGCAAAAAAACTAACGCTTTATTCATCGGCATTACCGTTGACGGCCATCAAACGATAACCAAAGCCATATATAGGTTTCAAGCGCAAGGTAGGCGATGTTGCAGAGAGGTCTAGCTTTTTGCGAAGCCACGACACGTGAACATCGAGTGAGCGTGAAAGAGCGTCGCCTTCGCCACCCCAAACCTCTTGCATGAGTCGCTCACGGGAAACAGCGCGCTCATGGTTTTCAAACAAAAACAAGGCGAGTTTGAATTCTTTCTCCGACAAATTGATGGTTTGTCCGTTGAATGTGACCGCGTTGTCGAGTTTGTTGAAGCTGTAGTCCAGCAGTGTGCGCGTGGTGTCTGTGTTGCTTCGTTCGGGGTAAGTGCGGCGAAGTAGGGCAGCGATGCGCGCTAAAAACTCTTTAGGACGTACAGGTTTCGTGCAGTAATCATCTGCCCCTGCGTTTAATGCTTCTGTGATGTCTTGCTCATCTGTGCGGCTGGTCAAAAACAGCACTGGCTCTTTGAGTGAGCGTACATCGCGAATGTGTTTAAGTACTTCTAACCCAGACAGGCGCGGCACGCGCCAATCCAGCACAAACAAATCGATTGTGTCGCGTCCTATTGCACGGACCATGTCAGCGCCGTTATTGAAGACGATGACCGTGTGCCCCGCACCTTCGAGAATTTCACAAACGTGCTGTGCGAGGTGAGGCTCGTCTTCGAGTAGTCCTATATACATAGCAACTTATTTTATAGATGAGGTGTGTATAGTTAAAAGGTGCTAATGATTTTCTTGTTCAGTTCTGGGGTAATTTCTGGCATGACACCAAACCATGCTTGAAATGAAAGGCGTGCTTGATTGATGAGCATCCCTAAGCCATTGACGGTAGGGTTTCCTCTTGAGTTTGCCATCGCGAGCAGTGGCGTTTCTAAGGGGATATAAATTGCATCAGACACCAACGCATGCTTTGGTAATTCTGCGAGGTCAATGTCGAGCGCCTCTTGTTTGTGCATGCCTTGATTGGTCGTGTTGACCAGCAAAGCAGCGCCTGACAGAGCCTCGTTTCTTTCGGCCCATTTGATGGTTTTTATTTTTGCTCCAAACTCGTGCGCAAGTTCTTCCGCTTTCGCATTTGTTCGATTCAAAATGCGAATTTCAGTCGCGCCTTCTTCGAGAAGGCTAACAATGACAGCTCGTGAAGCCCCTCCTGCGCCAATAACGACGGCCGGCCCAGCATCCGCGCGCCAATCAGGGTGCGAATCTCGCAAGCCTTGGACATAACCATAAACATCCGTGTTGAAGCCATGCAAATCACCGTTAGGCTGGGTTACCACCGTGTTGACTGCCCCAACTTTCGTAGCAATTGGATCAGCCCAATCGACTAGCTTCAAGGTTTCCACCTTGTGCGGAATGGTGATGTTGCAGCCTGCGAGTCCAAGGACAGATATGCCACGCAATGCTGCTTCTAAATGAGGAGGTGCGACTGGAAATAGCCCATAAGAACCATTTAGATGGTGTTTTTGAATCCAATGGTTATGAATAATCGGGGAGCGTGAATGCTCGACTGGCCAACCCATGACTCCGACAGTGATAAATTTTTGTTCCATTTTGTTTAATTTTCTGTTCTGAATGTTCAAGGGTAGTACTCAACATGCGGTGTACGTATTGCGACAAACCGTATGTTGCACATTTAGAAAATACGCTAAGTCGTTGCATTAATTGGTTTTTCTTTTCACAAATAAACAACAAAAAAGCACATGTGATGTGGTTTTTGTTGGTTTGTTTGTTAAGATTATCGCAAGGAGTCCATATGTCTAATCAATCTGATTCGTTAGAAAGTGTTGTGATCGGTGACGGCGTAGTCGTCAAAGGCACATTCACAGTCCCATCCAAAGCCATCATCAATGGCGTTATCGAGGGTGATTTAACTGCAGAAGAGGTCTTAATTGGCCCAACTGGCAAGATCACAGGCCGAGTCTCTGCCAAAGTGATCGATGTTCGTGGCCAGCTCCACAACACCATCATCTCTGAAAAGAGCCTGATCGTTCGTTCCACCGGTAAGATCGCTGGCAAAGTTCAATACTCAGAGATCGAGATTGAAAAGGGCGGCGAGATTGAAGGTACGCTGAGCCAAGATGCTAACGGTCCTGTTGTGAACGTTGGTGGTTCTAACGCAGCCTAAATGACGCGTTGATTATGCTGCGTCGCGTTTTATCTGCTGTTCGTCTGCTTCCTGGGCTTGTGTCCAGCGGGTGGACGCGTCAGTACGATGACGCTCGCATCATTCTTGAGCAAAACGGCGATCTTCATTACCTCAATGTCAGTGCCCGCATGCAACGCATTTTGGTGCGTGGCGGTATCTTGACAACAGGTGCGATGCTGATTGCTATTGGAATCTTGCTTGTCACCAGCATCAGCTTGATGTTGAGTCGTTCGAAGTTGGAGCGATCGCATGAAGAGGTTTACCGAGCTCTGCTCAGTAGCGCTTCTGATTCCGAGAATGGCGATCAACTGACAATGAGTGATGAGCAAATGGTTTCATTGGCTCAGACCATTCGTGATCGCGACATGAGCATTCGCCGCTTTGTTGATACATCTATGGTCGCGGTTTCGCAAGAAAACGTAACCATGAAGTCACAACTTGAGGCCTCTGGGTTGACTGAAAAGATCGTCAAGATCATTCAGCAAAACGCAGCAAATGGCGGATTTAATTTAGAAGACGACGTTAAAAACAACCCCCTGTTGCGCGGCAAAGTTGCTGATGAATTGTCTACAAACCGCGGTTTGCGTGAGGTTCTCTATGCGTTGCCTAGCAAGATGCCAGTGCCAAACTACAGCGTGACTTCAGATTTCGGTGTGCGTCGTCACCCGATATCAGGTCAGACGCACTTTCACACGGGTTTGGACATGCTTAGTCAAACAGGTGATGAGAAAGTGCATCCCGTTAAACCGGGCGTAGTCGTTTTGGCTCAATTCCACACGCAATATGGCAACACGGTTGTGATTCGTCATACCAACGGAGTTGAGTCGCTCTACGCGCACTTGGCAAATATTGAAGTGAAATTGGGTGACAAAGTCACTAGCGAAACTGTCTTGGGCAACATCGGCAGCACAGGTTCTTCGTCAACAGGTAAGCACCTGCACTTGGAAATTTTGATTGGTGGATATCCAGTCAACCCACAAAAAGTAATACGGACGGCACAATATGTTCAACAAATCCAAAACCAACAACGTTAATCAATCTCAAGCCATCAACTCGGCACCTGCTGATGCAGATGCAGAAGTTGACACTGTCGAGGAAGAAGTTTCTGAGCAGTTGGCCGCACCTGCGCCTGTCGCGCCAACTCCCACCACAACTACACCAGCAAGAAGCAGCATGATGGACATGATTTCAACGACAGCGACCAAACCTTCCATTTTGAGCGAAGGTTTTTCATTCCGTGGCGAAATTGCAGCCAAAGGCGCGATCCACGTTGAGGGTGCCTTGAATGGTCAAATTCAAGTTGACGAGCTCACCATCGGTGCGCGCGGCCAAGTCGAAGGTGTGGTGACATGCTCTAGCTTGCACATCAAGGGCAAGTTTTCGGGTACAGCCACCTGCAACGAATTGATTGTGACTTCCTCCGCTTCTGTGGACGGACATGTGGTTTACCAAACACTTTCAGTTCAAAAGGGTGCTTCTATCAAAGGCGAACTCTTGCTGGTTAAGTAATTCAGCTTTTTCCAAGTCAAGCAGCGTTTGCTCATGAGCCAAGAAGAAATTTTCATCAATGGCGAGTTGTTGCGCCTGAGTCGCGAAGCTCGCGGCTGGGTGATCAACGACATGGCAACACGTGCTTGCATGTCTGTCAAGCAAATCCGACAGCTGGAAGAGGGCGGCATGAGCGCCTTTTACAGCGCGGCAGTCAAAGCAACTTCTGCCAAGAAAGTCGGTGGCTTGCTGGGTTTGTCTGCTGATCAAGTGTTTTCACACACTGAAACTCCTGTTGCAATTGAGGAGGCTATTGAGCCTGAGGCCTTAATTGATCAAGCAGATGTTGAGTCTGTTCAATTGGAGTCTGCTGAACCTGCAGTTGCTAAAACAGAACACTCTGTAAAGCCTGTTGTTGAAGCTGCTGCTCAAGCCCCTGTGGCGACAACGGCAGAGCCGGATGTGGTTCATCAGTCAACGCCTGATGACGCCCCGAACTCTAAAAACTCACTTTGGATGATTGCTGTTTTGCTCGCAGTGGCTTTGGCCCTTGGCGCGTATTTTCAGCCTCAAGATGAGCCAGTGGCAGCAGAGCCTGTGCCGCCTATTCAAGTGCTGCCTACTGATGCTGTTGACCCAGCTAGTGCTGCAAGTGCGGCGGATTCAGTTGCATCTTCTGCTGAAGTTGCCGTGATTCAAGCTTCTGCACCTGCGGCAGTGATGCCACAAAAACCAGCATCAGCTGTTTCTGCAATCGTTGCGCCTGCCGTGTCTCCAGTGGCTAGCGCTGCGCGTGTAGTTGCTCCGGTCGCCAGTGCAGCTACTTCAGCCGCTCTTCGTGCATCTAGCCCAGCTGCTATAAGTACACCGGCTGCTTCTGCTGCAGTCAAAGCGCCTTGATACCTATTTCACTCTGCACAAAAAAATGCCGCTTTTGAGCGGCATTTTGTTTAGTTTGTTGCACCCAATTTCAGTGCTTCTTGACGACTGATTTGCAGTTGTCCTGAATCTGCAGCTTGCATCGGCCAACCGCCCATGTGCGATTTACAAAGCTCATACATGCCTTGCACCCAAGTCTTGCTGTCATTTAAGCAGGGAATGTAATGAAATACTTCACCGCCTGCATGCAAATAAGCTTCTTGAGCTTCTTGTGAGATTTCTTCCAAGGTTTCCAAGCAATCGCTGGTGAAGCCAGGGCAAATCAAA
>JACCDN010252237.1_pt1 | contig 14474 bp, 14 predicted proteins | sample 7441691 | NCBI WGS metagenome assembly JACCDN01 (sample SAMN15323439, study PRJNA562643) | freshwater metagenome | isolation source: river surface water | place: USA:Blue River Watershed | collected 2017-08-16
CATGGCCCGGTGCGTCGGCGATGATGAACTTGCGTTTCGGCGTGGCGAAATAGCGGTAAGCGACATCAATGCTGATGCCTTGCTCGCGCTCGGCCTCGAGGCCATCGGTCAGCAGCGACAGATCGACCATGTCGCCGACCGTGCGCTTGTGGCGCGCGCGCGAGATCGCATCGAGCTGGTCGGCGAAGATGCCTTTGCTGTCGAACAGCAGGCGGCCGATCAGGGTGCTCTTGCCATCATCCACCGAGCCAGCGGTAATGAAGCGCAGCAGGCCGCGCTCGTTCGCGCCGGCGTCGGCGGTCGCGGTGTTCTTGTCGAGTACGGCGTTCATCAGAAATATCCTTCTTTCTTGCGTTTTTCCATCGAGGCTTCGGAGGTCTGGTCATCCATCCTCGTCGCGCCGCGCTCGGTGATCTGGGTGACGGCGGTCTCGGCAATGATCTCGGTCACGGTCGCGGCGGTCGAGGCGACCGGGCAGGTGCAGGAGATATCGCCCACGGTGCGGAAGCGCACGGTGCGGGTCTCGACGGCTTCGCCTTCTCTGGCGGGCGTCAGCGGGGTCAGCGGTACCAGCAGGCCATTGCGCGGGATGACTTCGCGCTCATGCGCGAAATAGATCGGCGGCAGCGCCAGCTTCTCGCGGGCGATGTACTGCCAGACATCCAGCTCGGTCCAGTTCGAGATCGGGAACACGCGCATGTTCTCGCCGGGATGCACGCGGGTGTTATACAAGTCCCACAGCTCGGGGCGCTGGGCTTTCGGGTTCCACTGACCGAAATCATCGCGGAAAGAGAAGATGCGCTCTTTCGCGCGGGCTTTTTCTTCATCACGGCGCGCACCGCCGATGCACGCGTCGAACTTGTGCTCGGCGATGGTCTCGAGCAGGGTGACGGCCTGCGCTGCATTGCGGGAATCGGTCTGCGGATTACGCAGGCGGACGGTGCCGCGCTTGATCGAGTCTTCCACCGAGCCGACGATCAGGCGCTCGCCGAGTTCGGCCACGCGCTGGTCGCGGAAGGTGATCACTTCCTCGAAGTTGTGACCGGTATCGATATGCACGAGCGGGAAGGGGAATTTGCCGGGGCGGAAAGCCTTCTCGGCGATACGCAGCAGCACGACGGAATCCTTGCCGCCCGAGAAGAGCAGTGCCGGATTGCCGCACTCGGCGGCGACTTCGCGCATGATGTGGATCGCTTCGGATTCCAGCCAGTCGAGATGGCGGTTGCTGGCCGCATCGATAAAGAATTTGTCTACAGGGGTGTTCATTGCTTCTGCCTCTTACGCTTGCTCAGCGGTCGATTTGATTCGTACCAGTTTGCCATCCACGACATGCAGTCCGCACTCTTTGCTTTCCGGGTTCTCCCACCACCAGCGTCCGGCACGGACATCTTCGCCGGGCTGGATCGCCCGGGTGCAGGGTTCGCAGCCGATCGACGGGTAGCCCTTGTCGTGCAGCGGGTTGTACGGCACGTTGTTACTGCGGAGGTAATGCCAGACCTCGTCCTCCGACCAGTCGGCCAGCGGATTGAACTTTTGCATGCCGTGCGCGGGATCGTCTTCCTGCACCGCGAGTTCGCTGCGGGTGGTCGATTGCGCGCGGCGCTGGCCGGTGATCCAGGCCTTGTTTCCGGCAAGCGCGCGGTTCAGCGGCTCGACCTTGCGGATACGGCAGCATTCCTTGCGCATCTCGACGCTGTCATAAAAGGCGTTCAGGCCATGGGCGGTCACATACGCGTCCACGGCTGCCGGCTCGGGACGGTAGAGCGCGATCTCGGTAGCGTACACCTCGCGGATGCGGTCGATCATGCCCAGGGTCTCTGCATGCAGACGGCCCGTCTCGAGCGTGAAGATCCGGATAGGCAGCTTCGCGCGCAGGATCAGGTCGGTCAGCACCATGTCCTCGGCCGCGAGGCTGGACGCGAACACCGCCGGGGAGAAGTCTGCCGCGATACGTTCCAGCGTGGCCCGCGTGGCGGCGAGCTTGCCGTCAAACTCCGCGCTCACTGCACTTCCTCTGCTGCCGGGCGCGTGGCGCGACGAAACAGTGGTGATTTCTGGTCCCACGAGGTCTGGTACACGTCGGAGAAATCCGTCAGGCCTTTGAGGGCATCGTCGATGCTGCGGTCGGGGCGCGTCGCAAATGCATTGAAGCCCACGCGCTGCATGTAGAACAGCTGGTCGCGCAGCACATCGCCGATCGCTCGCAGCTCGCCGTTGAAGCCAAGGCGCGCGCGCAGGTTGTAGGCGGTCGAGTAACCGCGTCCATCCGCAAAGTTGGGGAAATCGACAGCGATCAGCGGCAGCGTGCCGACATCATCTTTCAGGCTCTCGGGGCGATCATCCGGCGCGAGCCAGACAGCGATGTCGGCACGTGAGGCCAGCGCCGGCTTTTGTGCGAGCCAGACCGCGAGCGGCACGATCTGTTTGCCGGCCGGGACGGTCACGGACTCGGCGCTGTCGCCGTCGGCCAGCGTCAGCAGGTTCCAGTCGTCAGCGACGATGGCTTTGTCCTTGATGATCTTACGCATATGCGTTCTCCCCGGTGGTGAAGGCGACGTCTTCGATCGGTGTCGCATACACATAGTCCTTGAACGGGCCGATGCCGATGCGGTTCACGGTGTCGATGAAGCGCTCTTCTTCGATGCGCTCACGCACGTACACCTCGAGCAGGCGGCCGATCACTTCCGGCATCTGGCCGGCAGCGAAGGACGGGCCGATGATCTTGCCGATCGCGGTCGCATTGCCCTGCGCGCCGCCGATCGATACCTGGTACCACTCCGAACCGTCCTTGTCCACGCCAAGAATGCCAATGTTGCCGACGTGATGATGGCCGCAGGCGTTGATGCAGCCGGAGATGTTCAGCTCGATCTCGCCGATGTCATGCTGGAAGTCGAGGTCGTCGAAGCGCTGTGCAATCGCCTGCGCGATGGGGATCGATTTCGCATTCGCCAGCGAGCAGAAATCGCCACCCGGGCAGCAAATGATGTCGGTCAGCAGGCCGATGTTCGGCGTTGCCAGACCCTGTGACTTCAGCGCCTGCCAGACTTCGAACAGGTCGGATTGCTTCACGTCGGCCAGCACGAGGTTCTGCTCATGCGTGACGCGCAGCTCGCCAAAGCTGTACTGGTCGGCCAGATCGGCGACGAAATCCATTTGCGCATCGGTCGCGTCGCCCGGCGGAATGCCGGTCTTTTTCAGCGAGACGGTGACGATTGCATAGCCATTGATCTTGTGCGGGCGTACGTTGCGGGCGACCCAGTTCGAGAATGCCTTGTTCTCGTGGCGGAGCTGCTGCAGCGCGCTCTCGTCGTCGGACAAGGCTTCATAGGCGGGCGGGGTGAAGTAGCTGGACACGCGCTGGAGCTCTTCCGGCGTGATCGTGCTCGGGCTGTCTTTCAGATCGACCCATTCGGCTTCGACCTGACGTGTGAATTCTTCCACGCCCAGCGCCTTGACCAGAATCTTGATGCGGGCCTTGTACTTGTTGTCGCGGCGGCCGTACTGGTTGTACACGCGCATGATCGCTTCGATATAGGTGAGCAGGTGCTCCCACGGCAGGAAATCGCGGATCACGCTGCCGATGATGGGCGTGCGGCCGAGGCCACCGCCCACCAGCACCTGAAAGCCCAGTTCGCCCTCGGCGTTCTTCACGAAGTTCAGGCCGATGTCATGCGCCTGCACGGCAGCGCGGTCTTCTGCGGCCGCGTTCACGGCGATCTTGAATTTACGCGGCAGGAAGGCGAACTCGGGATGGAAGGTGCTCCACTGGCGCAGGATCTCCATGAACGGGCGCACGTCAGCCAGCTCATCGGCGGCCACGCCGCAGAATTGGTCGGAAGTGATGTTGCGGATGCAGTTGCCCGAGGTCTGGATCGCATGCATCTCGACCGAGGCCAGCTCGGCGAGGATCTCCGGCGTTTTTTCAAGCTCGATCCAGTTGTACTGGATGTTCTGGCGCGTGGTGAAGTGACCATAGCCGCGGTCATACGCACGCGCGATATGCGCGAGCTTGCGCAGCTGCGTTGACGACAGCAGACCATAGGGAATGGCGACCCGCAGCATGTACGCATGCCGCTGCAGGTACAGGCCGTTCTGCAGGCGCAGCGGACGGAATTCATCTTCGCTCAGCTCGCCCGAGAGGCGACGCTCTACCTGGCCTTTGAACTGTGCGACACGTTCCCTGACGATCTGATGGTCGTATTGGTCGTAGCGATACATGGGAGTCCTTGGTTAAATCAGTAACTGCGTCAGCAACTGCGTCAGTAACTGCGGGATTTACAGCACCAGCTTCGCGGCCACGCCGGTCAGCGTGGTGGCGAGCAGGCCGCGCAGGAATTTCTCGGGCACCGAGCGCGCGACGAGCGAGCCGATGGTAATGCCGGGTACCGAGCCGATCAGCAGCGTGGCCAGCAGTTCCCAGTTGATCGATCCCAGCCACCAGTGGCCGAACGCAGCGATGGCGGTCAGCGGCACCGCATACGCGATGTCGGTGCCGGCGACTTCGGCGGGTTTCAGGTTCGGGTAGAGCAGCACGAGGATGGTCGCGCCGATCGCGCCCGCGCCGATGGAGGAAATCGTCACCAGTGCGCCAATCGCCGCGCCTGCGACGATGGTCGCAATCGCCTGACGGCGGCCATGCAGCTGGCGCTCCGGATGCGACGCCATCCACGCGACCATGCGGCCACGGAAGATGATGGCCACCACCGTCAGTAGCACCGAGAAGGCGATTGCATAGCGGATGATCTGGCCGATGTGCTTGTCGAGCGCGCCAAAGTATTTCAGTGCCAGCGTGGCCAGCACCGCTGCGGGCAGCGCGCCGAGGCACAGGCGGACGACGATGTCCCAGTGGACGGTATTGCGGATGCGATGCGCAATGGTGCCGGCCGATTTGGTGATCGAGGCGAACGCCAGATCCGTGCCGACAGCGACGGTCGGATTGATGCCGAACAGCAGGGTGAGCAGGGGGGTCATCAGCGATCCGCCGCCGACACCGGTCAGGCCAACCAGCAGACCGACCGCAAATCCGGAAATTACATAAGACAACGTCATAAGGCCTCGCGCAAAGAAGCCGAAATACTAATAAACTTCGCCTATATTCCAAACAACAGAGAATTTATTTGCTTATATGCTCCTTAGATATAAGCGAAAGCCGTCTGCATATTTCATTAAAGACAATAACAGGCTTAAAAAGTCCTTGTAATTCAATGCCTTGGCTGGGATTTGCCTCTGCCGGGGCTGAGGGAGCCCGTATGAACCTCCACCAGTTTCGCTTCGTCCGCGAGGCCGTCCGTCAGAATTTCAATCTGACCGAGGCGGCCAAAGCCCTGTTCACGTCCCAGCCCGGCGTGTCGAAAGCCATCATCGAGCTTGAGGAAGAACTGGGCATCGACATCTTCCGTCGGCATGGCAAGCGCATCCGCGGGCTGACCGAGCCGGGGCGGCAGGTGCTGCGGTCGGTGGAAGTGATCCTGCAGGAAGTCGAGGGCCTTAAGCGCGTCGGCAAGGAGTTCGCGGCGCAGGATTCGGGCAGCTTTACCATCGCCACCACGCACACGCAGGCGCGCTACTCGCTGCCGGCCGTGGTGCAGCAGTTCTCGCAAAAATTCCCCAAGGTGCGGCTGTCGCTGTTGCAGGGCAATCCGAAGCAGGTCGCCGAGATGGTGCTGAACAATCAGGCCGACATGGCGATCGCGACCGAGGCGATTGCCGAGGTGGACGGGCTGGTGTCCGTGCCCTGCTTCCAGTGGGAGCACATGGTGGTGGTGCCGGCCGAGCATGCGCTGCTGCGGCAGAGCCCGCTTACGCTGGAAGACATTGCCGCTTATCCGCTGGTGACCTATGACGCCGCATTCGCGGGTCGCAACAAGATCGATCAGGCCTTCCAGCGCCGCAACCTGAAGCCCGACGTCGTACTCGAGGCGATCGATGCCGATGTGATCAAGACCTATGTCGAGCTCGGCATGGGCGTGGGCATCATTGCCGGGCTGGCATTCAATGCCGCGCGCGATCCCAATCTGCGTGCGATCCCTGCCGGTCATTTGTTCGGCATGAACCTCTCGCGCGTCGCGCTGAAAGAGGGTGCGTATCTGCGGGGGTATGTATTCACCTTCATCGAGCTGCTCTCGCCCAACCTGAACCGCAAGCTGATCGAGCAGGTGCTGGCCGGGGAGCGGGAGAACTACGAGCTGTGATCCGCGCCCGACACCCCAAAACAAAGTGAGTGTCCCATAGAAAAACAAAAAACAAAGGGACACTCACTTTGTTTGCGCCGGGCGGGCGTAGGACAAACGCTGACAGGCCGACTGGATTTCAGCCCACAAAAAATACCGACCAGCACTGCTATCGGCGTTCCCGCGGAGTCGTCAGAATGTGTCTCACCCGTGCTACACACGGGCCCAGACAACGACAAGGGGAAGCAGCATGAATACCAACGAAATGCTGAATGAGATCAGGGATGCCAACCTGAACTACCTGATGCTGGCCCGGCAAATGATACGTGCCGATCGCGCCAGCGCGATTTTTCGGCTCGGGCTGTCGGCTGAGCTGGCCGATCTGCTGGACGGTCTGTCCAGCGCACAGGTCGTGCGGCTTGCCTCTGGCAACATGATGCTCGCACGTTTCCGCTTCGATGATCAGGCCATGCTGGGCATGCTGACACGCCACGGCCGCGAAGCGACACTCGCGCAGACGCACGCGGCCATCCTGATGTCGGCCCAGCCGGTCGAAGACATCGCCTGATACCGAACAGGAGACAGCGCATGGCCAGCAAAAGCGTGATCACGGACGGCGTTCAGATTCAGCTCGCGATGCGGCTGATCGATCTGGGCGCACGCCTGCAACTGCTCGAGACCGAGACCTCGCTGTCGCGCGAGCGACTGCTGAAGCTCTACAAGGAAATGCGCGGTGTCTCGCCGCCGAAGGGCATGCTGCCATTCTCCACCGACTGGTTCATGACGTGGAAGCCGAATATCCACGCATCGCTGTTCATGGGCATTCATCGCCACTTGTTGCAACATGCGCAAATCAGTGGTGTCGAGGCGGTGATCAAGGCGTATGAACTCTACCTCGAGCAGATGCCGCCCGAAGACGGGAACGAGCCGCTGCTCTCGCTGACCCGTGCGTGGACACTGGTGCGCTTCTTCGAGAGCAAGATGCTCACGCGGGTCGAGTGCCGCGAATGCCGCGGTCACTTCATCGGACATTCGCTCGACCTGCATCACGCGTATCGCTGCGGTCTGTGCCATCCGCCCTCACGCGCCGGCAAGAAGAAAAAGCCGCTCGCCGCCGAAGCCGTCGCTGCCTGAGCGCGCGTCTCTCGCCCGACGGACATCGTCCGTCGTCCCCACGCTGCCAACGCCCGCCTCGCGGGCGTTATGCATTGGATGCGGCCGCACACACTCCATGCGCCAACGCCTCGCTCAACGTCTTCGCCAGCCTGCCGTAAATCAGTCCGACAGGTGGAAGCGCCGCTTCCCCCGATTGTGTGGAGCTCATCGTGCTGGTTCTGCTCGGATATGTGATCGTTCTTGCCTCCGTATTCGGAGGTTTCGCGATGGCCGGCGGCCATCTGGCCGCGCTGTTCCAGCCGATCGAGCTGCTGATGATCGGTGGTGCAGCGCTCGGGGCTTTCGTGGTCGGCAATACCGGCAAGGCCATCAAGGCGACGATGGCGGCGATTCCCTCGCTGTTCCGGGGATCAGGCTACACACAGGCACGCTATCTTGAATTGCTGTCGCTGCTGTCGGACCTGCTCAGCAAAGTGCGCAAGGAAGGCATGATGGCCATCGAGGCCGATCTCGAGGCCCCGGCCGAAAGCCCACTGTTCGCTGCGTACCCGACAGTGCTCGCCGACCATCACGCCACGGATTTCATTTGCGATTACCTCCGTCTGATGGTCGCCGGCAATGTCAACCTTTTTCAGATTGAAAGCCTGATGGACCACGAGATCGAGACCCATCATCACGAGGCCGAAGTGCCGGTGCACTGCATCGCACGCCTTGGCGATGCAATGCCGGCGTTCGGCATTGTCGCGGCCGTGATGGGCGTGGTGCATACGATGGAATCCATCGGACTGCCGCCGGAGCAGCTGGGCATCCTGATCGCGCGCGCGCTGGTCGGTACCTTCCTCGGCATCCTGCTCGCCTATGGCTTCATCGCCCCGATTGCCAGCCTGCTCGAGCAGAAGGCGGCCGAGGCCAGCAAGCTGCTGCACTGTATCAAGGCCACGCTGATGGCCAGCTTCCACGGCTGCCCGCCCGCGCTCGCGGTCGAATTCGGCCGCAAGGTGCTGTACTCCACGGAGCGTCCCGGTTTCTCCGAGCTGGAGGCGCACCTGCGCAGCATGAAAGAACGCTGAGATGGCGGCGGATTCCAAGTCCCTGATCGTCGTCAAGCGCGTCAAGCGCGGCGGTGGCGGCCATCACGGCGGCGCCTGGAAGATCGCCTATGCCGACTTCGTCACCGCGATGATGGCCTTCTTCCTGCTGATGTGGCTGATCAGTTCCACCTCCAAGGCCAAGCTCGAGGGCATTGCCGACTACTTCAAGACACCGCTGAAGGTCGCGATGAACGGCGGCTCGTCCGTTGCCGAGCGCAGCAGCGTGATCAAGGGCGGCGGCAAGGATGTCACTCGCAAGGAAGGCGAGGTGCGCAAGGTGCTCGACCTGAAATCGGCGCAGACCGAGCTGGAGCGGCGCGAGCAGCAGGCGCTGGAATCGCTGAAGAAAAAAATCGAGGCCGCGATCGAGGCCAATCCCACGCTGCGCCAGTTCAGGAAGCAGCTGCTGCTCGATATCACCAGCGAGGGCCTGCGGATACAGATCGTCGATGAACAGAACCGGCCCATGTTCGGAATGGCCAGCGCTACGCTGCAGCCCTATACGCGCGAGATCCTGCGCGAGCTGGGCCGCATGCTCAATGACGTACCCAACCGCATCGGACTGTCCGGTCACACCGACAACCTGATGTACGCCAGCGGCGAGAAGTCCTACAGCAACTGGGAACTGTCTGCCGACCGCGCGAATGCCTCCCGCCGCGAACTCGTCCATGCCGGCATGCAGGAAGCCAAGCTGCTGCGCGTCGTCGGCCTGTCCTCTGCCGTCCCGCTGGACAAAGAGAACGCAGCCAATCCGATCAACCGCCGCATCAGCATCGTCGTGATGAACCGCCGCGCCGAACAGGCCGTGCTGGGCGAGGGCGCTTCTGCCGACGTGGGCACGGCCCATCAGGCCGCCGAGGCGCTGGCGCCGGCGAAATGAACATCACCCACATCGAAAGCTTCCGCCATGGAGATCAGTGATTTTTTTCAGGTGTTCTTTGACGAGGCCGAGGAACTTCTCGCCGAAAAAGAACGCCTGCTGCTCGGGCTGGACCCGCAGGCCTTTGACATGGCCGACATCGACGCCATCTTCCGCGTCGCGCACTCCATCAAGGGCGGCGCCGCCACCTTTGGTCTGGCCGACATGACCGGCGTCACGCATGTGCTCGAGTCGCTGCTCGACCGGCTGCGCAAGGGCGAGGCGATGCTCACGCCCGAGCATATCGATGTCTTTCTCGCGTCCAAGGATGTGCTGCAGATGCAGCTGCGCGGGCATCGCAACGGCGCGCCGGTGGACGAGACCGAGGCTGCGTCCGTGATGGACCGGCTGCGCGCACTGTCAGCGGCCGAGCCGGCGCTGGCCGGTGCGGCCTCGGCGAGCGTCGCGATGACCACGGGTGCGACCAGTGCCGCTGCGCCGGTGCGCGCGTTGAATATTCTGTTGCCCGAGGCCGCCGGCGATCATGTGGCCGCGCTCGCGGCGGAGCTGGGCCTGCTGGGGCGTATCAGTCCCATGGCCGACCAGAGCGGGCGTCAGTGCTTCGTACTCGAGACCGCCGAGACCGTGGATGACGTCAGGGCGCTGTGCTCGTTCATCGTCGATCCCGACTCTTTGCAGATTGCCGAAGTGCCGCAGTCGGCCGAGCTCTCGCAGTCGGCCGAGCTCATGCAGTCAACAGCGGTCGCGCTGCCGGCCACGGCCGCGCCGCCGGTATCGCAGGCAGCGCATACGCCGCATGCTCCGCCATCACCCAATGCGTCGCACCCACCGTCTGCGACCGCCAGCACCGAATCCTCGTCGATCCGCGTCTCGGTGGACAAGGTCGATCAGCTGATCAATCTCGTTGGCGAGCTGGTGATCACGCAGGCCATGATCGAGCAGCGCACGCACAGTCTGGATCCGATGTTGCATGAAAAGCTGCTGCAGGGCGTCTCTCAGCTCACGCGCAACACGCGCCATCTGCAAGAAGCCGTGATGTCCATCCGCATGATGCCGATGGATTATGTGTTCTCGCGCTTTCCGCGCATGGCGCGCGACCTCGCCGCCAAGCTGGGCAAGAAGATCGACTTCGTCACGCAGGGCGCCGCGACCGAGCTGGACAAAGGGCTGATCGAGCGCATCATCGATCCGCTGACCCATCTCGTGCGCAACAGCATCGACCACGGCATTGAGTCGCCCGAGGTGCGCATCGCCGCCGGCAAGGAAGCGGCCGGACGGTTGTCGCTGTCGGCCGAGCATCGCGGCGGACATGTGGTGATCGAGGTCGCAGACGATGGTGGCGGGCTCAACCGCGAGCGCATTCTCGCCAAGGCGCGTCAGCAGGGGCTGTCGGTGCCAGACAATCTCAGTGACGGCGAGGTCTGGCAGCTGATCTTCGCGCCCGGTTTTTCCACTGCAGAGACAGTCACCGATGTGTCCGGCCGTGGCGTGGGCATGGATGTCGTCAAGCGCAACATCACCTCGCTGGGCGGGCAGGTCGAGATCGTCTCGCGTGCCGGGCAGGGCACCACGGTGTCCATCGCTCTGCCGCTGACACTCGCCATTCTCGATGGCATGTCCGTGCGTAGTGGTGAAGAGATTTATATCCTGCCGCTCAGCTATGTGCTCGAGTCCCTGCAGCCTCGAGCGGCCGACATCAGCCATGTCGCCGGACAGGGACGCGTGATCCGCGTGCGCGGCGAGTACTTGCCCGTGATCTCGCTCAGACAGGTGTTTTGCATCGGCGAAGAACCCGATCCCACGCAGGCGATTGCCGTCATCCTCGAGACCGAGGGACGCAAGGCCGCGCTGCTGATTGATGCGCTGGTCGGACAGCAGCAGGTGGTGGTGAAGAACCTCGAGGCGAACTACCGACGCGTGCCGGGCGTCTCCGGCGCGACCATTCTGGGCGATGGCAGTGTCGCACTGATTCTGGATGTCAGCGCGCTGCTGCGCGGCGCGATCTGAGCCCCGGGATCGACCCGGGTCACCGCTGAGCACCGCGCGCCTCAGGAGTTCGCCGGAGCTGTCCGGTAAAACCCTGCCTGATCGTCCCATCGCCGGCTCAATCGCAGACGTAAGCTGCCGTAATCCGCTGCATCAGGCCGCCTTACAGGGACACACATGAACACACACCATCAGGACACCCGCGAGCAGGACAAGCGCGACCAGCATGACGCCAACCACGCCGAACAGGGCATGCGCGAATTCCTCGCGTTCAAGCTCGGTGCCGAGGAATATGGCATCGACATTCTCAAAGTGCAGGAGATACGCGGCTACGAGATAGTGACGCGCATCGCCAACGCCCCGGATTTCATCAAGGGCGTGGTGAACCTGCGCGGCATCATCGTACCCATCGTCGATATGCGGATCAAGTTCCAGCTGGGCGAGCCCAGCTACGACCAATTCACGGTCGTGATCATCCTGAATATCGCCGGGCGCGTAGTCGGCATGGTGGTTGACAGCGTCTCCGACGTGACCACGCTCTCGCCTGCGCAGATACGCCCCGCGCCCGACATGGGTACGGCGCTGAACACCGATTACCTGATCGGACTGGGTACGCTGGACGAACGCATGCTGATACTGATCGACATCGACCTGCTGATGTCCTCGGCCGAGATGGGCCTGATCGACAACGTCAGCCATGGCCTGGCGCAGTAAGGCACGCCATCATGCGCCAACTGAGACACCTTATCGCTCAAGTATTTTCCACCGGAGTTTTCAATGAATTTTAGCCAACTGAAGGTCGGTACACGGCTTGCTGCAGGTTTTGCGCTCGTCCTCGTGCTGCTCGCCCTGGCCATCCTGTTTGGCCTGAACCGCTTGGCAATGATGCAGAGGCAGATCGATCAGGTTGTGAAAGTGAACAATGCGCAGGTTGCGCAGATCATGAGCATGCGCGCCACCGTGTTTGATCGCATGATCGCCGTCCGTAACGTGGTGTTGCTGACTGAGCTGGCCGAGATGCAGCCCGAGGTAGAACGTATCCAGATCAACGAGAAAAAATTCCGCGAAGCTGATGAAAAGCTGGTGCGACTCTTTGAGCATGCCAGCACCTCCGAACAGGAGCGCTCGCTGCTCTCCCGCATCCATGAGCAGCATAATGCGATGGAAGCACCAATGAAGCGCGCGATCGAACTGGGGCTCGCGAACAAGATCCCTGAGGCCACGAAAGTGCTGATCGACGACATCCGACCCGCGCAGCGCAAGCTGATGCAGGAACTCAGTGAACTGGCGCAGCTGGAGGAGCGCCTCTCGCAGCAGGCTAGTGCCGCCGGAGAGGCGTCTTACGAAAGCGCGCGACACTGGCTGATGGCGTTGGGCGCGCTGGCGCTGCTGTTAGGCACGACGGCTGCCTTTGTGATCATGCGCAGCATCACCCGCCAGCTGGGTGGCGAGCCCGCCTATGCGGCGGAAGTCGCCAGCCGTATCGCCGGCGGCGACCTGGATGTACAGATCGACACCCGCGCTGACGACCGCAGCAGCCTGTTGTTTGCAATGAAAGGTATGCGTGACAAGCTCGCTGACATCGTCCGCAATGTGCGTAACGGTACGGATACGATGGCGACCGCATCCAGCCAGATCGCCGCAGGCAATCTCGACCTGTCGTCGCGCACCGAGCAGCAGGCGAGTTCGCTCGAGGAAACGGCGTCCTCGATGGAAGAACTGACGTCCACCGTGCGCCAGAACGCCGAGAACGCCGGGCAGGCCAACCAGCTTGCGGTCTCTGCCTCTGAAGTGGCACAGCGCGGCGGCGATGTGGTGTCGCAGGTGGTGGACACGATGGCACTGATCAATGACTCGGCACGCAAGATTGTCGAGATCATCGGTGTCATCGATGGCATCGCATTCCAGACGAACATCCGCGCGCTGAATGCGGCTGTCGAAGCGGCGCGCGCCGGCGAGCAGGGTAGGGGCTTTGCGGTCGTCGCGACTGAAGTTCGCAGCCTCGCGCAGCGCTCGGCAGCCGCGGCCAAGGAGATCAAGACGCTGATCGGCGACTCCGTTGACAAGGTGGATTCCGGCAGCAAGCTGGTCGCGCAGGCGGGCAGTACGATGGAAGAAGTGGTGTCCAGTGTGCGCCGCGTGACCGACATCATGGCCGAGATCACCGCCGCCAGCCAGGAGCAGAGCGCCGGCATCGAGCAGGTGAATCAGGCGATCACGCAGATGGATCAGGTGACCCAGCAGAATGCCGCCCTGGTCGAAGAGGCCGCTGCAGCGGCCGACAGTCTGCAGGAACAGGCGGCGGCGCTCTCCGAGATCGTCAGTGTGTTCCGGGTGTCTGGTGCTGGCCGGGCTGTCATCAGTTCAGTCAGAAAGGTGGCTGCTGCTCCGCGCCTGCAGAAGCGTGCCAGCCCGATGCCACGCAAGAGCGTCAGCGCACCCCGCAATGCAGCGACTGCCAGCTTGCCTGCACCAAAAATGGCGACGGCCGGCGGTGCGGACGACTGGGAAGAGTTCTGAACCCCACGCCCTCTTGTAAAACGCCATGACTGCAAAGACCAAGGTACTGATCGTTGATGATTCCGCGCTGATCCGTTCGGTGATGCGCGAGATCATCAGCAGCCAGCCAGACATGGAGGTCGTGGCGGTCGCAACAGATCCCTTGATCGCGCGTGACCTGATCCGTCAGACCGATCCGGATGTGCTGACGCTCGACGTTGAAATGCCTAAGATGGATGGCCTCGATTTTCTCGAGCGCCTGATGCGGCTGCGACCCATGCCGGTGGTGATGGTGTCCTCACTGACTGAGCGCGGTTCCGAGACCACCTTGCGTGCGCTCGAGCTGGGGGCAGTGGATGTCGTGGCCAAGCCGAAGATGTCGATTCAGTCCGGCATGCGCGACTATGCCGAGCTGATCACGGACAAGATCCGCGCAGCCTCGAAGGCGAGGGTGCAGGCCCGCCCCCGGCAGAGCGCCGACAGCCCGGCGGGTGTGCCGCTCGCACTCATGCGAAATCCGATGCTCTCCAGCGAGCGGCTGATCATCATCGGTGCTTCCACCGGCGGCACTGAGGCGATCCGTGAATTCCTTCAGCAGATGCCTTCGGATTGTCCCGGCATCCTGATCGTGCAGCACATGCCCGAAGGATTCACGCGCTCCTTCGCGCAGCGCCTGAACCAGCTGTGCCGGGTGTCCGTGAAAGAGGCTGAAGGCAATGAGCGCGTGCTGCC
>JACCDN010175645.1_pt1 | contig 14463 bp, 14 predicted proteins | sample 7441691 | NCBI WGS metagenome assembly JACCDN01 (sample SAMN15323439, study PRJNA562643) | freshwater metagenome | isolation source: river surface water | place: USA:Blue River Watershed | collected 2017-08-16
CTTGTAGTTGTATACAGATTGCGTATCCGACATTACAGACATTGGACGCACCTCTTTAATTGAACAAACAGTGTTATTTTGCACGCAAAGCGTACCTTAACAAAGGCTTAATTCTAACTTAATAACAGTTTATTGATCTAGATCAAATTCTCAAGAATTCCTTGATCCAAAAGCGTTTCGGGCAAAAAAAAGGTGCACTGCCTTAACAATGCACCCCAACCCCAACAGAGAAGCAAGGCCTGGACATAATTGCCCGAACAACCTTGCGGTGGGAAGTATCTATTGAATTAGATGTCTTTTACAAGAGTTGTAACGCCTAAATTTTGAACAGACCCCGATTATTTAATACTTTTTTGACCAAGATCAAATTTGGTTGCAGTGCAGCATGTCGCCTAGTCCGGGAAAGATACATCTTTCGCATTTCCGTCTTTCTTTTCTGAGCCCTGCTTGGCATCGCGATCCATGATGATGCGATGCGCGGGGCCCTCGAGATCATCAAACTGGCCTGACCGCACAGACCACCAAAAAAGGCCTGCAATCACAAATACCAGAATGACAGATACGGGAATAAGGAGATAAAGAGATTCCATAGATGGGTATTCTGCATCAAGCCGCGACTAATCGCGAATGCTGATGCGCTGTAATCGCAATGAATTTAATACAACCCAGAGTGAGCTGAACGACATACCAATGCCCGCTAACCAGGGCGTCAGGAAGCCACACATCGCAACCGGCAACGCAATCGCGTTATAAATAATCGCCCACCAGAGATTTTCACGAATGATCTTGCGCGCCGCACGCGAAAGCTTAATTGCCGCAGGCAAAACCAAGAGATGCTGGCCTAGCAGCACACAGTCTGCCTGGGTGCGCGCAAGCTCGGTGCCCTCACCCATCGCGACCGAAACCTGTGCATGTGCAAGCACGGGGGCATCATTGATACCGTCACCCACCATACAAACCACACGCCCGGCAGCCTGCAGGGCAGCAACCCGTTTCAGCTTAGTTTCTGGCGACTCACGCCCAGCCGCTTCATCAATCCCGAGCTGTCCGGCGATCCGCTTCACCACCATCGGGTCATCACCAGAAAGCAAAGAAACTGAGCAGCCCAATGCTTTTAACGTTTTTATCGCCGCAACCGCATCATCCCGCAAGGTGTCAGAGATATCAAAGCGTGCAAGCCATGCCCCCGACTGACCGAGGTACAAGGTTGTCTCCGAAACTGGCGTTTTCATTTCAGGTAACACGACATCCCCGACCAGCTTGCCGACATAACCCGCATGACCAATGCGCAAGCGCCGTCCATTAATAACAGCCTCTATACCACCACCGGTTTCATGATTTTCATCCGTTACGGGCAATCTTGGTAATGCGTGCGCAGCCAACACAAGTGATCGTGCCAAAGGATGAGATGAGGCCTGTTCCAGACTTGCGGCCAGTTGCAGGCAAAGCGGTTCATCCAGATTACCGAGCGGATAAACTCGTTCCAGCGTCATCACACCCGTCGTTAGCGTGCCGGTTTTATCCAATACGACATCAGTGACTTGTGCCAGTGTTTCTACCGTATGTCCGCGGGTAACCAACAACCCTTCAAGGGCCAAACGCCCTGTCGCAATCGTCAGCGCAACGGGAGTCGCTAGAGATAACGCACAGGGGCAACTGACCACCAGAACAGCCACCGTTACGGGCAATGCTCGTGACGGATCTACCCACCACCAAACGCACGCCGTTATGCCCGCAAGCAATAACAAGCCCCACAAGAACCATGAGGCGACTCGATCTGCCGTTGTTACCGCAATGGGTTTTTCCAATGCACCACGTTCCATTAACTTGAGAATCGCCGACAGACGAGTGGCATCCCCAACTTGCTCTACGCAAACCGTAATGGGACTTTCTATGTTGAGAGATCCTCCGGTCACAGGAGAACCCGCAGATTTAGTCACCGGTAGGCTTTCCCCAGTGAGCAAAGACTCATCCACGCTCGTATGCCCACTGAGCACCCGACCATCAGCCGGCACCTGCGTACCCGGCTTAACCAGAACACGATCCCCCACTCGCAGCGCGCTGACCAGAATACGTTCAGTCGCATCATGCGACTGATCATCTAGCAGCCGATCGGCAAACGCTGGCGCTAAGCGCCCAAGCTCTTCTGTAGCGCGCAAGGCTTTCTGCCGCGCCAGCAACTCAAGGTAGCGGCCGCCCAACAGAAAAAAGACGAACATATTGATTGAATCGTAGTAGACGTGACCATGATTCACTATTGTTGCCCACATGCTCGCCACAAAGGCAGCGCCAATACCCAAAGCAACTGGCGTATCCATACCTACCCGACGGAATTTGATATCGCGCCAAGCATTGCGGAAGAATGGACCGCAGGCATAAAAAATAACCGGCAGCGTGAGAAAAAAACTAGACCAACGCAACAAAGTTTCAATATCCGGTGCCAGATCACCATCATTTGCAATGTAAGTCGGATAGGCATACATCATCACCTGCATCATGCCTAGGCCGGACACCGCCAGCCGCCAGAGCATGGCACGCCGCTCTTTCTGGGCAACCGCCTCCTGCCGTGCAGGATCAAAAGGATGTGCCCGATACCCGATGTCGGTAATGGCTTTTAGAATCTGTGACAGAGCTACCTGACGGCTATCCCATCGCACACGTGCACGACGGGTGGTGTAATTCACTTCGACCGCAAGCACACCAGGCACTTGTGCCACATGCTGCTCATTCAGCCAGACACAAGCCGCACAGGTAATTCCCTCAAGCACCAGCGAGGCTTCCTGTTCGTGTTCACCCAACGCACGCACGAACGTTTTCTGAAATTCGGCCTGATCGTACAGTGCAAGCGAATCCAGAATATCGGGGCGAGCTTCCCGGGGAGATTCCGGCATGGCATCGCGATTCAGGTAATACGCTTCCAAGCCATTGGCTACAATCGCTTCGGCGACTGCCCTACACCCTTCACAACACATGGCGCGCGGTTGCGCGTTGATCGTCACATCCAATCGAATCCCGTCTGGAATGGGCAAACCACAGTGGTAGCAGCCAGGTTGGGTAGTTTGATCAGCCATGTGGCATTTTCCGTCGGTTAGCGTAAACCACTCGGCAACGGAAATTTAACGTCTTCAATCACCCCATCTAAATTCTCGACCTGTCCGGCACCGAGTGTATGCAAGCGTGCAACAACCTCTTCAACCAACACTTCAGGTGCGGATGCCCCTGCCGTCACACCGATTTTGGGCGAGTCGGCCAACCAGGCAGGATCAATATTTTCTGCCCGGTCAATCAGATAGGCTTTACGCCCCAGCAATTGAGCCACTTCACGCAAACGGTTGGAATTGGAACTGGTCACCGACCCAACCACCAGCACAAGATCACAGTTCTGCGCCAGTACGCGCACGGCATCCTGACGGTTTTGCGTGGCGTAACAAATGTCGTCTTTCTTGGGGCCTACAATTTCCGGAAAACGGGCACGTAGTGCTGCCACAATCACCGCTGCATCATCCACCGATAAGGTTGTCTGTGTGACATAAGCCAAACGGCTCGGATCTTCCACCACCAGCGTAGCGACATCTTCAGGAGTTTCAACCAGGTGCATACCATTCGGTGACTGCCCCATGGTGCCTTCGACTTCCGGATGCCCCTTATGCCCGATCATAATGATTTCGCGCTGCTCGGCGCGCATACGAGACACTTCCACATGCACCTTGGTCACTAGTGGACACGTGGCATCAAAGATACGTAAACCACGCGCGGCGGCTTCATCGCGCACAGCCTTCGGCACACCATGTGCACTGAAAATCAAGGTGGCACCATCGGGTACATCTGCCAGCGCTTCAATAAATACAGCGCCACGGGCCCGCAACCCTTCTACAACAAACTTGTTGTGCACGACTTCATGCCGTACGTAGATCGGCGCCCCAAACTGCTCAAGCGCTCTCTCCACTATGGCAATAGCACGCTCTACGCCGGCACAAAAGCCGCGCGGGTTTGCCAGAATAATCGGCATTGCCTTAGATGGAGCAGTCATAACAATCCAATGATCTGAACTTCAAAACGCAGGCTTTTACCCGCTAATGGATGATTAAAATCCAACAGCGCATGCGTGTCATCAATCTCGCGCACAAAGCCTGCAAATTCGGCGCCTTCTGGCGATGTGAATTCAATGAGCGTATTTTCTTTTAATTCCTGATCAACCGGTAATGCGCTGCGCGCAATACGCTGAACCAGGCCAGGATTGTGCTGACCAAAGCCTGCCTCAGCCGGCACTTCAAAAATGGCATGTTCACCCGGCACTAGGCCTATCAGGCAGGCCTCGAGATTTTCATTGAGCTCGCCATTACCCATCTGAATGGTCGCAGGACCCAGATCAAAGGTACTCACTACATCATCGCCATCCTGGGTGGTCAGACGATAATGCAATGTCAGAAAGCTGTCTGGTTGAATCTGCTGATTAGTATCTTGCACACACTACTCCCTAAAAACAGCTTAATGCTGATCTGACTTGTTCTGACACAGAACATACAAAACAGCGCCTACACAAACAGCGCTATCGGCGATGTTGAACGCAGGCCAATGCCAACCGCCTGCATGTACATCGATAAAGTCGATCACCATACCCAACCATAAGCGGTCAATCAGATTCCCCAATGCACCACCCATAATCAGCGCCAGAGAAAAACTAAACCAGGTTTTGGGCTTAGCTGTACGCAACTGCCAGACTATCCAACCGCTAATACTCAAAGCAACCACGCTAAAGAACCAGCGCTGCCAACCCGTGTGATCCGCCAGAAAACTGAAGGCTGCGCCCGGGTTAAACACGAGCACAAGATTCAAGAATGGCGTCAGAGCAACTGACTCGCCCGCAACAAAGCTATTAAAGATCCAAAGCTTCGTCAGCTGATCGATCAGAATGACCGCCAAGGCAAGCAGTACGCCGAATATCAAGGCGCCACAGCGATTACGCATATTGGCGTGCCTCACCAGCACCATACACATTGCTCACGCAACGATCACACCAGCCCGGATGATCTGCATCCTGACCAACGCTTTCGCGCTGATGCCAGCAACGCTCGCATTTGACATGCGTACTTGGCGTTACAGTCACTTGCAGCGTAGCACCTGGAACCACCGTTGCCTGCGAGCTGATCAACACGAATTTCAGATCATCCCCAATATCGGCAAGAGCAGCAGCATCCTCTACCGGAGCCACAATAGCCACTTCGGCCTGTAGCGATGAGCCAATCCCGCCCTCCGTACGTACCGCTTCCATGGCTTTGGCCACTTCAGCACGCACAGCACGGATGCGATTCCATTTGGCACACAACGCATCAGCATTAGCAACAACAGGCAGTGATTCGGCATCGGAGAGCATAATCGACTCAGGCAGTCCGGCCTGCTTCTTGGCCAGTAACGACCAGATCTCTTCCGTTGTAAAGGCAAGAATGGGTGCCATCAGGCGCAGCATGGTTTGAGTAATAATCCACAGCGCAGTCTGCGCAGAACGTCGCGCAAGCGAATCTGGCGCGGTCGTGTACAGACGGTCTTTGAGCACATCCAGATAAAAGGCGCCGAGATCCTCCGAGCAGAAATTCTGCAGCGACTGCACGATGTGATGGAAGTCATAACGCTCGTAGTCATCCTGTACCGATTCCTGAAGCGCACGCACCAACTCGATAGCGTAACGATCGATTTCCAGCATGTCTTCAACGGCAACACGATCGGTCGCCACATTGAAGTCATCGGTGTTGGCAAGCAGGAAGCGCATCGTATTTCGGATACGGCGATAGCCTTCAACAACCCGTTTAAGAATTTCGTCTGAAATGGTGAGTTCACCTGAGTAATCCGTATTGGCTACCCAGAGGCGCAGAATCTCGGCGCCCATCTTATCGGCGACTTCTTGCGGATAGATGACGTTACCCACAGACTTGGACATCTTGTGGCCTTTGCCATCCACTACAAAGCCATGCGTGAGCAAGCCTTTGTACGGCGCCTTCCCATCCAGCGCGCAACCGGTGAGCAACGACGACTGGAACCAACCACGGTGTTGATCCGATCCTTCCAGATAAAGATCGGCAGGCCATGCATGCTCATTGGCATGCGAACCGCGCATCACGTGCCAATGGGTGGTGCCGGAGTCAAACCAGACATCCAGCGTGTCAGATAGCTTACGGTAATCCTTTGCTTCGTCACCCAGCAACTCAACCAGGTCAAGCTGGAACCAGGCTTCAATGCCCTGCTGCTCAACTCGTCGGGCGACTTCCTCAATCAATTCAGGCGTACGCGGATGCAGCTCATTCGTCTCTTTGTTCAGGAAAAACGGAATTGGCACACCCCAGTTACGCTGGCGTGATACACACCAGTCCGGGCGGTTACGGATCATGGCTTCGAGACGGGCACGACCCCAGGCCGGGTAAAAGTTTGTATCTGCAACAGCTACTTCGGCCAGATGACGTAAGCTTGCCGCACCGGGTTTGGGCGGTGTATCCATGCCGACAAACCACTGAGTCGTTGCCCGGAAAATAATGGGTGACTTATGACGCCAGCAATGCGGGTAGCTATGCTTCAGCTTCACCTCAGCCAACAAGCGATGGTTATTGCGCAATGTTTCCAGCACCTTCGGGTTGGCTTCCCAAACGCTGAGTCCGGCAAGTGCGGTTTCTGGCAACGGCACAGTTTTTTGCAGGAAACAGCCATCATCTCCGACCGGGTTTTCAACGGGCAAACCATACTTCTTACCAATATTAAAGTCATCAACACCATGCGCCGGCGCGGTGTGCACCATCCCGGTACCAGCATCCGTTGTAACATGTTCACCACAAATAACCGGCACATCCTTCTTGTAGAAAGGATGACTGAGCAGCACATGCTCTAATGCTGCACCCTGGCACTTACCCAGCACCTGACCTTGCAGTTCATATCGCTGCAAAGCGGCCTCTGCCAGATCGGCACCCAAAATCAGATTGCCTTTAGCTGTGCTTACCAGAACATATTCAACGGTCGGATGCACGCTCACTGCTTCATTAGCTGGCAACGTCCAGGGCGTTGTTGTCCAGATCACAGCAAAGGCAGGGCCTTCCAGATGATCCAGGCCAAAAGCCTTTGCGACTTGAGCCGTATGACTCGCACGCACTTCGAAAGCCACATCAATGGCAGGCGAATGTTTGTCTTCGTATTCCACTTCGGCTTCTGCGAGAGCTGAACGACAGTCCAGACACCAGTTAACCGGCTTCAACCCCATGTACAGATAACCATCAGCCAGCATCTTGCCCAACGCGCGAATCTCGTTGGCCTCTGCGCTGAAGTTCATCGTCAGATAGGGATTGTCCCAATCACCGAGCACACCCAGGCGGATAAAGTCTTTTTTCTGGCGCGCGACCTGCTCCGCCGCATAGACACGACAGAGTTTACGCACCTCATCTGCCGGTAAGTTACGACCATGCTGTTTTTCAATCTGGTGCTCAATCGGTAAACCGTGACAATCCCAGCCCGGCACATACTGGGCATCAAAACCGGCCAACACTTTTGAACGGACGATGATGTCTTTCAGGATCTTATTCACCGCATGGCCGATATGAATGTCGCCATTGGCATAGGGCGGGCCATCATGCAGCACAAAGCGTGGACGGCCTCGGGTATGCGCCTGAATCTTCTGATACAACCCGTTCTTCTGCCATTCGGCAATCCAGGCCGGCTCCCGCTTAGGCAAATCACCGCGCATCGGAAATGCGGTATCGGCCAGATTAAGCGTTGCACGCGCTTCTTTAGCTTGCTCGTTTTGTGGATTGTTCTTGGATTGTTCGGTCATGTGCTTACTGGACAGGCTGAGATTCAAAGAAAGAATGCGCTTGATTCAGATCTTCACGGATCTGTTGCGTGAGCGCTTCAAAATTGGCAAACGTCATTTCATCGCGCAATTTGGCAAGGAAACGGACATCCAGGTGCGCCCCATATAGGTCACCCGTAAAATCGAATAAGTGCACTTCAAGCAACGGTTTTGTATCACCGCCCAATGTAGGACGGTAGCCCAGATTGGCAACACCGGCATAGCGACGCGTCTGCTGCGGCACCGCCTGCTTGGTTTCATCGAGTGCCACTTCCACCACAAAAACACCGCGCAGCGGCAGCGGGTCATGGCGTATCTGAACATTAGCCGTTGGCACACCAATGGTACGGCCAAGCTGCCGACCCTTGATTACACGACCTTCCATAGCATAGGGATAACCCAACAGTGCTTCGGCACGCTGCAGATCACCGGCCGCTAAGGCTGAACGCACCTGCGAACTGGAAATCCGCTCTTCTCCAAGACACTGCGATGCCAATGCCGACACCGTAAAACCATATTGCTCGCCCAGCGCTTTCAGCAACGCAAAATCACCTGCACGCCGTACACCAAACCGGAAATCATCACCAATCAGAATATGCTTTGCCTGCATGGCATTCACCAGCACCTGTTTGACGAAATCTTCCGGGCTTAACGCGGCAAAGGCGTCATTAAACGCACAGACCCGCGTTTCGATCACACCCGCTGTCGCCAGTGCTTCCAGCTTTTCACGCAGCGTATGCAGCCTAGCAGGAATAACCGGTGCCTGACTTCCTGCTAACTTACGGGCAAAGAACTCACGCGGATGCGGCGCAAACGTCAGTACGGATGGTTGCAACCCGCGCGACTCGGCCTCAGCCTTGAGCTGACGCAACAGTGCCTGGTGCCCACGATGCATCCCATCGAAATTACCAATGGTGACCACCGAAGGACCCTGGGCTGGCGAATTCAGTCCGCGAAGTACGCGCATAGGGTTAAAGCGCAGGGTTTATTAAGAAAACCCTGCATTATAAGGCTTAGCGGGGTCTTTTAACCGCTGCGCGACCCGGTTTGTACCGGATTTCGCGCCAGATACTGGCGAATCCCTCTCATAATGGCTTCAGCCAACTTATCCTGGTACTCCTCGTCATTAAGACGCTTTTCTTCTTCAGGATTGGAGATAAAGGCCGTTTCAATCAGAACGGAGGGAATGTCAGGCGCTTTGAGTACCGCAAAACCCGCCTGCTCCACTGAAGCCTTATGCAATGCGTTCACACTGCCCAGGTTCGACAAGACGGATTTACCCAGCTTCATACTGTCATTTTGCGTGGCTGTTTGCGTCAGATCCATGAGCGTTCGCGCAAGATGAGGGTCAGAAACCGTAAAATTAACCCCACCTACCTTATCGGCCTCGTTTTCCTTTTGCGCCAGATAGCGGGCGGCGGCACTCGACGCCCCTTTTTCTGAAAGTACAAACACCGACGATCCGCGTGCCTCCGGCTTGATCCAGGCATCGGCATGAATCGACACAAACAGGTCAGCTCTGGCTTTACGGGCCTTCTGCACACGGGTACCCAGGGGCACAAAGAAATCGCCGTCCCGGGTTAACGCCGCCCGCATATTCGGATCACTCTCAATACGTTCGCGCAATCGGCGAGCAATCGACAATGTGACATTCTTTTCCATCGAGCCCCTGGCACCAATCGCCCCCGGGTCTTCACCACCATGCCCCGGATCCAGCATGATCGTGACCATGCGGCCAGATTTTTTACCGGGTTTAGAGGGTGCTTCAGTCGGCTTTTCTGCCAGCTTCTGCACAGGCTCAGGCTCACTCACTATCGGGCGTTCCGGCTTTTCAGCCTGAGGCTTTGGGCCTTCGATTTTAGAAGGTTCCGTTTTTGGCGGCTCTTTAACGGCTTCTTTAGCCGGTGCTGGCGAAGGTTGTTTGGCCGTGACCAAGCGCATTAGCGGGTCAGCCGGCACCGTTGGATAGATATCCATCACCAACCGGCTCTGGTAATCGCCCACCGGTGGCAGATTAAACACCTGCGGCGCCACCTCGCCTTTGAGGTCCATCACCAAACGAACCACGCCCGGTTTGTAGTTAGCCGCCCGCAATTGGCGAATATACGGGTCATTTGGCTCTACTTTATCGCCTAGGCTCTTGAGCACGTTATTGAGTTCAATGCCCTCAATGTCCACTACCAGCCGCTCTGGGTTATGAACCACACTTTGGGTAAACTTGACCATGCCTTTATGCTCGATTGTCACCCGGGTGTAGTCTTCGGCAGGCCAGACGCGGACAGCGACAATCGAGGAAGCCATTGCTGCCGCCAATGAGCCAACAGGGGTCACACTTAATAGCAACAGCGACCCCGCATTCCGTAAAAAGGAGCGACGTGGCATTGGAGGGGTGCTAATTCTTATGCGAGGCGATTTAAACATGCCTCACCCTTTATAGAATCAGCCTCAATAGCGACAGATCTTCCACCGGACGGCGAGTCCGTAATTGCAATCTTCCAATCAATCTCAGGCAAATAACTACCGGCGCGATCAGGCCACTCTACAAAACTGATGCCAGCGCTGCTGAGGTTCTCTTCAAAGCCTGCTTCAATGAGCGCTTCGGGTGTTTCTAACCGATAGAGATCAAAGTGATTAATCACAAAACTCGGAACTTTATAAACCTCAAGCAACGGATAGGTCGGACTTTTAACCCGCCCTTCATAAGCCAATCCGCGCAAAACACCACGAACCAATGTCGTTTTTCCTGCACCTAGGTCGCCATTCAGCGTAATCAGAAACCGATCGGGCAAAACGGGCAAGGCCCGGGCAATCGTTGCACCCAGATCCAGCGTACCCTGCTCATCAGTCAGCTCAAAACGCAATACAGACATCGAAACCTCAAGAAAGTTTCGATATGGTGCCCGAGCCGAAGCCCGCTGGCTAGTCTAAATGTATCGGTTTAGGGCGTTTCCACCCAACGAGCCGCAAATCGCCGGGCCAAAGGTGCCATGTAATAAATGACGGGCACGGCAATAAAATAGGCAATGACGTATGCTCGCATCCAGCTCGCAAAAAATCCATCTACCCAGCCAAGATTGATCAGCGTAATGAAAAAAGTCATTACGAAAACCATCTTGGCGCCCATAACGAGGGAAAAAACCAAGTGGAAATATTTACGATGTAGCTTTGGCATAAGAACGATTTAATGACTAAAAATAAACCCGACAGCAACCGGGACAAGCAGGCGCCGCACCACCGAAATAGTTTGCAAGCGCCAGCAGCATCATAAACAAAAACAACCAAAGCCAGATCAATCTCAGCCAATTACGGCGAACACCAACACTGTGATTCATACTGACCTAGCACCTTTGGGCATTGCTTTACGCATCAGACGAACAAATAACCCGAAAGTTGCCAGCTGTAACACCAGAAGAACCATAAGCGGTAGCCACATTGTCACCGAATCGACCACAGCCAATGGCTCCAATGCACGAAATACAACAAACATACCCAGCACAAACAGCCCAACTCCCGGGCAAATGAGAGAAAAGCTTGCGGCTTGTGGTGCTTCTGTTACCAGATATTTCCAACCATTGTTTCTATTCATCACAGCGCGTCCAAGCAGATAAAAGAAAACCTGCACTGACATAAATAACAACAAAACAGCTGCCGGAAGGACATTGCCAACCTGAGCGCCCCATACGTGCTGCGCACTCATGAGTAGTCGAAACGCCGCTATACCCAGAATGGTGGAAATTGGAATGGCCATCCATAATGTTCCAGAGGCTGCAGGCTTTACACCATCACTCATCATCCGCGGAAACTGCACGACAAAATGAGCGGATGCAATAAACAACGCAAAAACCATAAGGATCACCGCACCGACAAAGCCGATGCCTGCAGTCACTTTATGATGACTCATTGCGGCAGAGGCCGAAAACCCAACGCTCAGCATTGCGAAGGTAAATGCAGGAAACATCCCAGCAAGACCGCTACCAGAGCTATCAGATTGACTCTGATACAACTCAGACAAATGATCCATCCAGAGAATCACAGCATCGATAGCAATCAGGAAGAAAGCAAACAAAGCGCCCGGAAAAAGCATTTCACGCAAATCCCACAATCCCGGCACAAAAACTAAACCTAGGATAAATAGGACATTCACCATCATCGCCAGCACCAGTGGGCGAACCATCAGCTGCAAACCCATATGGGATTGCCAGAAGGCAGTAAATTGTGGCGAGTGCTTAAAGGCAGCCAACCCTTTGAGCATCCAGACGACCAAAGCAAGATGTACTGCCGCGATTATTAGAATACCGGCCTGAATCGATCTGACAAACACCCACGCGAGATCTTCACTTGCTGCATAGGTCTGTAGCGTTTCAAACGTCGGCACTGGCACACCCGCATGTGGTGTCAAAAACAACAACCACATGAACAGGCTAACCGTGAGCCCACCTGCGCCCAGTGTAGCCAAACCATGCAATGGCACAAATGTCGTCTCTGCCGTTTTAGTGCGCTTCATGCTAGATTCCCCTCGGCCATAATGGCTTGTTAACTGGCACCACCACTTCGAATAACATCTCAATATTATATTATCAAGTATAACGTAATCAAGTAAATCTCATGCCAACCCTTCGAATTGATCAAGCACTGCTACAGCAAACAGCTACCGAAGCGCGTACATCGCCCCGCTTACGCAAAAATGCAAACTTTCATCCAACAGACGACTTTCCTGCGCATCGATTGATCAATGCCATGCAACCCGGATCTTATGTGCGCCCTCACCGGCATCTTGATTCGTCTAAAGATGAAACAATCATCGTCTTACAGGGTCGATTTGGCTATCTGAGCTTTAATGATGCTGGGGCTATTGAAGAAGCAATTGAACTCACTTCCGGAGGATCCGTCTATGGCATCGATATTCCTCACGGCACGCTGCATACCATTCTTGCGCTAGAGCCCAATAGTATTTTCTTTGAAGCCAAGGCGGGTCCCTTTGTGCCACTGAGCGTCGAAGAAATTGCCGACTGGTCACCCGCTGAAGGTACCGAAGAAGCCAATGCACTCTGGTTGACCTGGCGTGCACGCTTTGCCTGATCCCCAGCAACTTCGCACACTGATCGAACAGATCGCTACCGATCTGGGGTTTACCGCTGTTCGGGTTGGCCCTGCCGCTGTGCCGGAAAAGGATCGCCAGGATCTTAAAGATTGGCTAGACAAAGGCTGCCACGGTACCATGGACTACATGGCTAGGCATGCCGACTTGCGCCAAAACCCGGGTGAACTTGTGCCAGGCGCACTCAGCGTCATTAGCGTACGACTACCCTATTGGCCAGCAACTGCCAAAGACGCACTAGACCAACTCGCCGACCCGAATGCGGCCTACGTTTCCAGATACGCGCTTGGGCGTGACTATCACAAGGTTATTCGCAACCGGTTACAAACATTGGCCGATAGACTCACCGAGCATTGGGGGGCATTCAATTACCGGGCATTTACCGACTCGGCACCCGTTATGGAAATAGCACTGGCTTCTCAAGCGGGATTGGGGTGGAAAGGTAAACACAGCCTATCGCTTGACAGAACAGGCTCCTGGTATTTCTTAGGCGAATTGATCTGCGACCTGCCACTTCCCGCTGATCCGCCCATCGAATCTCATTGTGGAGACTGCACCCGTTGCATGGACTCCTGCCCCACAGGCGCCATTACAGAAGCTTATGAAGTCGATGCAAGACGATGCATCAGCTACCTGACCATAGAACACAAAGGCGAAATCCCTGAAGAATTTCGCAAAGCCATGGGCAACCGAATATACGGATGCGATGACTGCCAACTCGTTTGCCCATGGAATCGCTTTACAACACCCGGTGACAAAGAGTTTGCCCCCCGTCATAAGCTTGATAGTGCAACACTACTGGAATTATTCAACTGGACCGAAGACGAGTTCCTCACCAGAATGGCGGGCAGCGCAATCCGGCGTATCGGTTACGAACAATGGCAGCGGAACATCAGTATCGCTTTAGGCAATGCGCCCCCCTGCCAAGACATCATCAGCGCTTTGTCCCATAAAAAAACCCACTCAAGTGCGCTGTTAGCAACACACATCGAGTGGGCCCTGGCGCAGCAGGCTGCGCCCCGTTAAAGCCGATTACTTACAGTCTGTTTTGCAGCCTGTACCACAACCGGTACCACAGCTACCACCACCCGTCTTGCAACCAAAAATGCTATAGGCCGGGCAGTAACGGAACAGGCCGGTCAGCAAAGGTACGACACCGATGTAGCCCCAAGCCGGAATTGTCTCTGTTGCTGCCAAACCAATCAGCACCAAACCAACCACCACGCGTAGAACGCGATCCAGACCACCAACGTTTTGTGTCATTTTGCATCTCCTGTTTAACTAACGTGACATTTATACCACGGGCGTATATTATATGTAATTATATATTTATGCGCTAGCAGTACATTCTCCAAGGAAAAAACATGTCAGAAAAATCTTTCAAAACCGTTACTCAAGATCTGAGCAAAGGTCTGGCTCAATTCCGCGCCCAGGTCCCCGAAGTTCAGGCCGGTTTTAGTGCGCTTCATCAAGCTGCAATGAAGGATGGCGCACTTGATGCCAAAACAAAAGAACTGATTGCCCTAGCTATTGGCGTTGC
>JACCDN010269851.1_pt1 | contig 14461 bp, 19 predicted proteins | sample 7441691 | NCBI WGS metagenome assembly JACCDN01 (sample SAMN15323439, study PRJNA562643) | freshwater metagenome | isolation source: river surface water | place: USA:Blue River Watershed | collected 2017-08-16
CAAATCCAGGCCGTGCAGGACAAGCTCAACAGCAGGCCCAGAAAGTGCCTTAACTATCTGACTCCCCATGAAGTATTATCCAATCATCTAAAAAAATCGGGTGTTCGGTTTCCAGGTTGAATTCAGGATTCTGAAGAAGGATTGACAAATTATATTTTATTAATATAATATAATTAAAACGGCTGCGCTTCAGCTGCGGTTCGCTGAATTCTAAATATACCCTTGTGCCAAAGCATGAGCTGCAAAAATTGGGCTATGAGCTGGAAGGGGCTCCTGATTCAGACCAGACTTTAGAATTGCAAGCCCAAACAAAAGAATGGTGGCAGCGTGCCTTGGATGACCCGGAAAAATTATTGGCTTGGCTGCACAGGCTCCACAATACCGAAAAGCAAGCCTATCAGCGTTTTTTAGATTTTGCTGATCACTACTGTGCCCGCGATGCGCATCATCATAGAGTATTTACAACAATCGCGGAGCAGGAGGCTAAGCACGCAGAAATCATCGAAGCTCTGCTTGAAAAATATGGTGAGAAAATTGATCCTGAAAAGCGACATTCTGAAAGATATTGGAGTGAAGTTGAAAAATGCATAATCGACACGGAAACGGCAGCCGGAGTTGGCTTTTTTGCTGAAGATTTGTCTCTTCAAAGGATGCTGGTGATAATCGAGGATGAAAAAACCCCTGATGATTTACGAGAGCTTTTTGAAAGGCTCCATTTTGATGAGAAGTTCCACGTCAGCGCCTTGAAGAATATTGCAGGTGCCCATGGGATTTCAGGAGTTATTGAATGTCATTCAAAAGGACTTCAAGCATTGGGCTTGAAGATACAGGGCATAACCACGGGCGTGAGAGAGGATGTCCAGCGATTGGCTAATTGCACTTAAAAGGCTACAGTTTACGATAAGCCTCCTTCCGGTGGCCGATTCTGATGATCGTGACGATCTCGATTTTTTGCTGAACCCGATAAACCACCCGGTACATTCCGATTCGGATCCGATAATAATCCACGTATCCCTGAATCTTTTTAGCGCCAGCGGGAATGGGAGATTTGGCCAAAGCACGTATAGCCGCTTCGATTTTCTCCAAAAAAACATGAGGGATCTTGCAGGCATCCTTGAGGACGGAGGCTTTGAATTCAATACGCATAGGCTCGATCATTTGGAGGCAGCGAAAGACCCTCTGAAAGGAATAGACTTCTCTTTTTTTCTTTTCTCAATAGCCTTGATGTCCTCCAGCTCCTCCACAGCCTCCATCAGCAGGTTGTAGGTTTCAATGGGAACAATGGCGGATTTCATCTTTGAATTGACGATCAGGTAAAGCACCTCCGAATCGGAGATCGCCTTGGAGCCCCTGCTTTTGATGTCCTGGAGGGTAATGGTGGTCATGAAAGTAGAAATATATTGAATTCACATCTAAATTATAGACTAAATTCAGTACTAAATAAAGTATTTTTATCGCACAAATTCAGGCCAAACTTCCCCCTTCAGCCCGCCTGCTGTATAATGACAGCGGCTACACCTGATATTTTCCACTTTGGCGTCCAGGAAGAAGGCAGGCACATGGCGGGGTTGTTTTTGCGGTCAGCGCAGCTTATTTCCATAATTCCTTTCCTATGGAATACCAAGCGGACCTCATCGTCTACGGAGGCACCTCGGCAGGAGTGATTGCCGCAGTGCAGGCAGCCCGAATGGGAAAGGCCGTCATCCTCGTCTCGCCCGACGAGCATTTGGGCGGCATGTCGTCCTCCGGCCTAGGATGGACGGACACGGGAAACAAGGAGGTCATCGGGGGCTTGGCCCGCGAATTCTATCGCCGCGTCTACCTGCATTACCAGGAGGACGCTTCTTGGATATGGCAGAACAAAGAGGAGTACGGAAACCAGGGGCAGGACACGCCCGCCATGGACCCGGAGAACAAGACCATGTGGATTTTCGAGCCCCATGTGGCCGAAGCCATCTTCGACGAACTTGTCGCCGACCATTCGCTGGAAGTGCATTCCGGGGAATGGCTGGAAAGGGAGAATGGAGTCGTGAAGGTGGGCGGAGCCATCTTTTCTATCCGCACCCTCAGCGGAAAAGTTTTCAAAGGGGAAATGTTCATCGACGCCAGCTACGAAGGGGACCTGATGGCTGCGGCCGGGGTGGACTATGCTGTGGGGCGAGAAGACTGCCGGCTCTACAACGAGCAGTGGAACGGCATCCAGCTGAGCCCTTCGCACCACTACTTCCAATCGCCGATCAGCCCCTACCGCATCCCTGGCGACCCCAACAGCGGGCTTCTGCCGCGCATTTCGGCCTATGCTCCACGCATCGGCTGCCACGGCGACAAGAGCATTCAGGCCTATTGCTTCCGGCTCTGCCTCACCCAGAAGCCGGAGAACCGGATCCCTTTCGAGGCTCCTCCAGGGTACGATCCAGAGCAGTACCAGCTGCTGATCCGCGTTTTCTACAGCGGCTGGACGGGCGTCTTCCAGAAATTCGACCTTTTGCCCAACCTGAAGACCGATGCGAACAACTATGGGCCTTTCAGCTTCGACAACATAGGCATGAACCACGATTATCCGGAAGCGTCCTACGAAAGACGCAACGAAATCATCCAGGAGCACAAGGTCTACCAGCAAGGCCTGCTTTATTTCATCGCGACCGATCCGCAGGTGCCCGCCGGCATCCAGAACGAAATGAACAGCTGGGGCTATGCGGAGGACGAATTCGCGGACAACGAGCACTGGCCTTACCAGCTGTATGTTCGCGAGGCGCGCCGGATGGTCGGCCAGTTCGTGATGACCGAGAACGAGATTTTCGGAATGAATGTCGTTCAGGAGTCGATCGGAATGGGCTCGTATCCGCTGGATTCCCACAACACCCAGCGCTACGTCGGGTGCGATGGCTTTGTCCAGAACGAAGGAGACCTGAGCATCGTGCCTCCGAAGCCCTACTCCGTTGCCCTAGGCAGCATTCTGCCCAAAGCGGAGGAGTGCTCAAACCTGCTCGTCCCGGTGGCCCTTTCCGCCTCCCACACGGCTTTCGGCTCGCTGCGCATGGAGCCGGTGTTCATGGTGCTGGCCCAAAGCGCCGCCACCCTGGCCTGCATGGCGATCGAAAACGGCCAAACCCTGCATCAAGTGGAGTACGAAAAGCTCCGCGAGCGGCTGCTGGCCGACGGGCAGGTGCTGAAATGGGTCTAAATAACCCGAATGGTGGGGCGGGTGGTGGACCACAATTCGCTCTACGACACGAACCAAAATTGACCTCTGTCCAAATCGCCTTTTTTACAAGGTCTCAAATTCAGCCTTGAAGCGCTGAATGAAAAAATCCTTGAACCTCTCTCCAGGGCTTCACCTGAATAGCTTCAGATTCCCTAGATTGAGATTTGGCTTCAATCGAGCTGATGGATTTTAGGCTCCTACGGGAACAGGGTTGAGCTGTGGCTTATTATGAGGATAATGTATTATATTTAGCAAAAAGCCGAATTCATTTAAGCCCAGGAGGATGAAAGCATTTGACCAATGGAATGAAATCAAAAAAAACAAAGAAATCGGCCCAGATCTACCCTGGGCCTCGGGTGCCTAGTGGCAATAATGTAAGGCTATTCTAGTTGCTTATTGGTAAAAAGTCAATTTATGTTCACCGGCATCATCGAAAGCATCGGCATTGTGGAAAAGGCCACAGCAAGCACGCTACGCATCCAAGCCCCGGAAGTGATGGAGGGCCTGAAGCCGGGCAGCAGCATCGCCGTGGACGGGGTCTGCCTGACCGTGACCCGAATCGAAGGCGACGCATTCAGCGCCGACGTGATGCCCATCACCTTCCAGCGGACGCTTCTGGGCCAGCGCAAGAAAGGCAGCGAAGTGAACCTGGAGCGCGCCATGGATTACGGAAAGCGCTTCGAGGGGCATATGGTCAGCGGACACGTGGAAGGCACCGCCGAGCTCAAAAGCCTGAAGATCGACGGCAACGCCTACCTTCTGGGATTCGAATTGCCCGAATCGCTCACCAAATATGTGCTGGAAACGGGCTCCATCGCGCTCAACGGCATCAGCCTCACGGTAGCCGGGCTCCAAGGGGACCGGATCCTGGTCAGCATCATTCCGCACACCTGGGAAAAGACCAATCTCCACGCCCTGGCCTTGGGGGACGCCGTGAATGTGGAAACGGACATGCTCGCCAAATACGCCGAGAAGATCGGAGCAGGCCGGTGACCCCAGCGCCGAGCTCACTCCCCTTCGGCCTCCTGAATCCCTTCAGGCAAAGGCATCAGCTCTTTCAGCAGATCCTCCAAATGCCTAACCAGGCGCACGCAGGAAGCCTGCATGAAGCCATGGAGTTCCTCGAACTCCACCGAAAGCTCCTGCATGGAAAAGAAGCGCCGCATGATGAAGGCCGAAAGCTGCACGAAGGGCGGAGCGATCTCGCGGACCGTCCTGCGCTCGCCGGAATCGTCCTTGACGCTGCGGAAGCTGACGAGGGCCTCCAGGCAACGATGCGGCCTTTTGGAGGCCACCTGGAAGATGTGGCCCAGCCACAGGTCCACCATTTGCCTCTGCTCGGCGGAAAGGGACTGGAGATGCTGGCGCGAGGCAGCCACCAGGGCAGAGGAAGAGTGGACCTCCAAGCCCTCGGGCGATTGGAGGAATTTTTCCGTTTCGCGGTAGGAATCCTGGTCGATCAGGGCCAGCACGGCCAGAATGAGCTCGGAAGGAATGTTCTGGGCCACGCAGCGGGAAATAAGAAGGAACAGATCGGTGTTTTGGGGCTGGCCCAAAAACTGCACGATCACCTTGGCCACCCGATCGTCCTGCGCTTTGGCCTTCCCCTCGTCCTTCTTCAGCTGGGCCAAGGCCGCTTGGGCCTGGCGCATCTGCTCGCGAAACTGCTCCTGGCTTTGCTCCTGCCCCTCCTGCGCGGCGCCCTGCACGCCCATTAGGTCCAATCCGCCGGTTTCGCTCATGGTGAGGGAGAGTTACTTTGAGTCCGCATCAAAAAGCCATGCACCACTATAGGGCATGGCCCTTGGGTTTGTGAAGGAAAATAAGCCTAGGCCGGAAGCACGTTGATATAGCGGGTGCGGTAAACCCGTCCGTCGAAGCGCTTGCGGCGCTTCTGGGTGAATTTGACCACGCCATTGGAAAAGGCGTAGAGAGTGAAATCCTTGCCGGTCCCGACGTTTTCGCCGGCATGGAACTTGTTCCCCTTTTGGCGGACAAGGATGTTTCCGGCGCGAACGGCCTGGCCGCCGAAAAGCTTGACCCCCAGGCGCTTTGATCTTGAATCTCTTCCGTTTTCGGTTGAGCCGGCGGCTTTCTTGTGTGACATGGCTTTTCAATTAGTGCCAAGCGATTGTATCGAGCGGAATGGATTTTGGCAAGGGGAATTCCTCTGTCACGATCGATCGGAGGAGGCAAGGGCACGGCTGCGGCAAAATTTGTTGCCATTTTCCTGAAAACCTGCTAAATTCAGCTCCTCTTTCCGCATCTCTTCGCTAAAGCCGAAGAGGGCGATCGAGAATCTGATTCATGCCTGAGCCTCTGCCATTCCGGCAGGATCCAGGCTTTCACAGCACAGGGCGATTGAAGCCCGGAAAAGACGAGACGAGACAATGCGGATTTCTTCAGTGACAATGGCCCTGGCTCTCTTGCTCACGTTCGCTTGCCAGGATGATGGAGGCGAGAGCAGCGACAGCCCGGAAGTGGGCGACGGAGATGGAGATGGAGATGGAGATGGAGAACCGGGCGACGGTGATGGCGACGGCGATCCCACGGGGGACGGCGACGGAGACGGAGAACCGGGCGACGGTGATGGCGACGGCGATCCCACGGGGGACGGCGACGGAGACGGAGACACTGGAGATCCAGTGTGCGGCAACGGCATCGTCGAAGGCAGCGAAGCCTGCGACGACGGGAACGTCGAGGATTTCGACGGCTGCAGCATGGGCTGCGCCAACGAAGTCTGCGGCGACGGAATCCAGCAGCCCGACGAGGAGTGCGACGACGGGAATCCGGACAGCACCGACACCTGCACGGCGGCTTGCCTGCCCGCCGCCTGCAACGACGGCTACGTGAATGGGGGCGAGTACTGCGACCCAAGCGATCCCGACCATCCCTGGTCGGACCCGATGTGGTGCGAAGCCTTCTGCGTTCCAAAATGCGTGGTGGGGAGCTTGGACCAGTTCACCTGCCAGCCGGACGGAATGGGTGGCCAGGGCAACTGCTGTCCCGGCTTGGTTTGCCTCGAGAATCCGGATCCGGAGCTCTCCAATTTCTTCTGCCAATCGCTCTGAACCTGGTTGTGCATGCGCAGCCAGCGACCCCGATCTGCCGATCGGGAAGAATCCTCCGGAGTTCCGACTTGTCGGAACGAAGGAGGGTTAACCATGCCCAAAATTTCTTCGATGGCACAAACTCAAGCTGCCTGCCGCTCCTGGCCCTTTTCGTAAAAATCGCGCCGGCCCTCAAGAGCCTTTTTCTGCAAACCCGCAGCAGACCGCCTTTCAAAGCGAAGCACTTTTGCCAGAAGGGATGGCCTGGGCTGCTCGGAATCAAGGGCTGGCGAAAGCTCTGAAGAGGCATCGGACGCCATATCGGAGGAATCGGGCGCTTTGGCTCCAGAGCCCAGCGAATCGACATAGGCTTTCAGCTCAGCATATCCCCAATCCTGGTCCATCCTCAGGCGAGCCGCCTTCAGCCCTTCCTCCGAAAGCTGCCCCTCTTTATTCAGGGCCGCCAAGCGAAGCCACAAAGAGCGGCAACTGGCCATTTCCGGCTCCAATCCGTCCAGCAAGCGATATCTCTCTTTCACGGGGGCTCCAGGAAAAACCTCCTGATAGCGCCTCATGGCGCATTTTCCGATGAGCCCCTCCTGGCGGTAGCGGTCGAGGGCAGAGGAAAGGCGGATCTCCATGGCCGCCACAGCCAACGAATAGGCTTCTTCGAGCTGCCCCAGGTCCCCTTTTCTCATCAGGGCCAGCAGAGGCTTGCGGTCTTCCGGGCGAAGAAGCTCTGCCTTGCGGCTCGACTCCGATGCTTTTTCCAAAAGAAGGGGAAGGGATCCGATGAGGCCCTCTCGCTCCGCGCAAGAAGCCGCGCCGAACTCGGCTGCCAGGCGCCGATGCGCCGCCTGCCCGATGCGCCCCGCCGCCAAAGCCTGATCCAAAAGCCGGGCGTAGGCCCCCTCTTGATGCGAACGATAGGCGTGCGCCTCTTTCAGGGCTTTGGCCAGCTCATGGGATTTCTTCTTTTTTTCGGGAAGGGGGCGCTTCGCAAAGGCGTGCACGCCTTCTATCGCTATTGTCCTGCCTGGGCCCACGGCCAGAAACTCGCCTTGGGCCAGCGGGTCGGAAAGGAGGGATTCATAGGCGCGGCGAACGTCGGCGCCTTCGGCCATGTAGGCTTTCGCCTCCTGGTCGAGCTTCGCCAGCACCTGGGCATTGTTGAAGACATGCTCTCCGGTCAGGATGCGGCCTTCGACGAAGGCCTTTATGTCATCCAGGGAAAGGTCTCCTTTGGCCAAAGCCCCCAGAAGCATGCGCTCGAGCCTTTGCGTTTCCTGGCGGGCTTCGGCAAAAGCCTGCTCCAAATAATCCATGCCGAGCTCCTGGGCGCTTTCCACAGGCCTGGATTCAATTCCCGTCTCAGGATCGATTTGAGCGACGCCGCTTTCCTGAACCGCCAAGAAAGTGTCGTAAATCGCAGCCGTCTCCTCCGTCACCAGGCGCTCGCCGGCAGCCTGAGCCAAAAGAGCCCTCATTCGGGCGCAGATCTCCAGAATATCGCGCTGGGCGCTTTCTTTCTCGGGGGTGAATGAGCCGCTTTTTGAATCGGGAGACTGCTGCATAAGGCTTGAATTTCTGTGCCTGGAATTCTATCAATCGGCACGCGAAAATCAAACCCCGATGATCCGACAAGGCCTGGCAAAACAAAGAAATCATGATCTGATAGGCCTACGCCGGCGCAGGCGCTTCTGGAGGATGGGAACCTGTGTTTTTTGCTTTCTGGGCCTCGCTCAGAATGGCCCTGGAAACAGAAGGCGGATCGGGGACGCGGGAAATGGAAAAGATGGACGTGCCTCCGGCGGCGGTCTGCACGTCCACACTGCCGTAATTGAGCATGGTGGCCCAAAATCCATCCACGTGGCTGGCCGTATCCTGAATCTGGAGGAGGGGGGTGGCCGTCACGCTTCGACGGAAAAAGCTGATTTGGGTGATGTCCACCAGATGCTGATTCGTGAGAACGAAAAGGTCGAAGGCCTCTTCCATCCAGGCGACCATCAAAAAAGCGAGCCCGTAGAGCACGTACATGCAGGCGAAGATTTCGGCGATCAGCACCCCTTGGGGATGGGTGGCTCGGAAATAGGCGAACAGGAAAGGGAAAACAAGGAAAAGGGGAAAGATGAACACCATGAAGAAATTGAGCAAAAGCCCCAGGTAGACAATGAAATGCTTGCGGATGACCAGAACGATCTCTTCGCCAGGCTGCTGCTCCGGGAAACGCATAGGGTTGCCGTTAGGCGAACTTGGGGAGGCGAATAGCAAAATAGCATGAAGCTCAGTCTGGCGCAAACCCAGAATGGTCCTTTTTTTGGCCGAAAACCAGCCCGGCGAAGCGCCACGTGGCGTTCACAATGCGGCGCCAGCGGCTGGGCTGCAGGACCAGCCGCCACAGCCATTCCAGGCCCAAGCGCTGGAAGGCCTTGGGGGCCCGGCGGATGCGGCCGGCCGCAAAATCGAAAGCGCCGCCGATGCCCATGGCGAAGCGGACGGAGGGGAGCTTCGCCAAATGCTCGGCGATCCAGCGCTCCTGCGCCGGGCTGCCGTAGGCGATCAGCAAAACATTGGGCTGGGCATCGTGGATGCAAGAGCGGACCGCTTCCCAATCCTGGGCTTTTGGGCTGCCGGCGTAGCTGCCGGCGATGTTGGCGTGGGGGTATTTTTTCAGCAAAGCCTGCCTGGCAGCCTCCGCCACGCCAGGAGCGGCGCCGAGGAGGAAAATCCGCCAGCCTGCGTTCTGGCTCCGCTCGGCAATGCCGAAAAGGAGATCAGAGCCTGCGACGCGCTGAGGAAGAACCTGCCGCAGGCGGGCGGGAGCCAGCAGGACCATGGCCAAGCTGAGCGGGAGCCATAAGAGCCTGAGCCAGGCAGGCAGGCCTGAGGCTTTTTGCAGGAAAGTGGCGGCCCACAGCACGCCGACGCCATCGGCCACCGAAAGAGAAGCTCCATTCAGGATATTCCGGAATTCAGGATCCCGGGAAGCGTTCAGCAGCATCTCGGGGTTGGGCGTCACGCCGTAGTGCTGGACGCCGGACTGGATGAGGGCGGCGATGCGGTCCAGGGCCTGGTCGTAGCGGACGGGGTCGAAGTTCACGCCGGCGATGTGGATTTTTTGAGGCATCATTGGCCAGAGCCTAACGGAAAATGGACCAAAGGAAAAGGCGTAGGACATGAAGAAAACCCCCTCCGGCAAGCGGACGGGGCTGGAGGCCTGAGCGCATACGTTCAGGCCCATGTCTTCGTTCAGCGACTTGAAACTATTTTTTGGTGAGGTGATTCAGGAAGAGGCCGCAGACGTACCAAGCCAATCCCCATGCCCACCACCAGGACCAGAGCCAGGACCAAGCGCTCCCAATGAGCATTGTCAGTCCGGCCCGCACGGACCAATCGACGTCAGTGCCCGGGGCGCCGTACTGCATTTTGGTTTCCAGGAAATAGTCTGTGTCTGGGTAGTTCCAGGCCAGAAAAAGGAGGGCGACCAGGATGACGATGGCGCTATACAACAGGCCAGTTTTGTTCTCCGTCAAGTGTTTCTCGAAATTTTTGAGGGGCTTCATCTTTCTCGTGTCCTTTCAAGAGTGAATTGCCAAACTCAGAAGCAAAATTCTTGCTTTCAAATTTGGCAATTCCCGCTGTAACGAAGAGATCATCTGCCTGCGTCTTTATCTTCGAAGTAAGTCGCTTAAGGTCGACGACTTACTTTAAGCAAGATAAGGGCAAGCAGATTCCTCTTCATTAAATATTTCAAAGACCATCTTCTTAAAATAAGAATAAACTATTAAAATAAATTTGTCAAATAAATTGCCTGCGGATTCAATTCCAGAGCTGAAATACGCTTAGCATTTTTTATCCAGCCTCAATCCCACGCCGTTCGCTTAAGCGGCCCATCGGCTCCGAACCTCCAGGAAATTTTAATCGAGGATGACCTCAAAAAAACCCCGTCCGGACTTCGGCGAACTCAGCCGAGTCGCAAGCGGACGGGGTTGAAGCCTCCCGAAGGAAGCTGAAGCTACTCGCGAACGACCGGAAAGAGGCAATTTTTAACAAAGAAGCTTGTTGAGCTGCCCCACCTCCGAAAGTCCAGGGAACGCATGCCGTCCCTCATCCAAAGCAGAGGAGCCAGCGTCGGATATTTCCACCTCCGGGAGGATTATAAATTCTCCTCATAAATGGAATGCTTGCCAATGCTGAAAAAAAGGATTTCCCCTTCTTTTTGGGGCTTGAAAAGAATGCGGTAGCTCCTATCCAGCGAAATGCTCCACACCTTCTTGAATTTCCCCTTCAGCTTGTGCAGGCGCAAGGAAGGATGAAGGGGATTTTCCGAAAAAAGAGCCTCGGCCTTGGCAGCTTTTTCCTGAATTTTAAAGGGCAAATCCTTGAATTGCTTCTGGAACCTCGAGCTCACAAAAATTTTTTGGGATCGCATTTTAATTCATTAAGTCGCGCAGGGAATGGACTCGCCTTGTTTTCCCCTGCCGATGTTCCTTTTCGGCCTCCTTGAGCGAAGCAAGCAGCTCCTCTTCGCTGATCATGTCTTTCTCCAAATGGAACAGATGCAAAATCAGCTGGCTGATGCTGACCCCCTTTTTTTTCGCCTTGCTGCGTATATGGGCGATCACCTCGGGCGGAAGGGAGGCGGTTAGAATTCCACGCATACAAAAAATTATTAAGACTGTAATAATTTTAACCCCTCATTTTGAAAGAGTCAAATCCTCCTCACTTTTTCGATGCCACCAGCACCAGATTAAAAGACCTCCAAAAGCCGACGCGCTGGCCTTTTCGGGTGAAATAGAGCTCTTCGATCTGCCATTGGCCGGCCCGGAAAAGGGACTGGAGCTCGCGGGGCGTGAAGGCGTGATAGTAGCGGGGCAAAGGCAAGCCGCCCCACGCGATCCATAGGTCGTTCCAGGCCAGCTTCCGGCCCAAATGCAGCACAAAGGATCCCATGGCCCTCAGCAAAGAGGGAAAATACTTGAGCTGGAAGAGGTTCCAGACCGTCAAGATCAGCAAACCGCCCGGCTGGAGCGCGGCATGGATTCGCTCCAGGGCCGCCTGGCGGGAAGCCGGCGAAGGCAAGTGATGGAAGGCCGCCACGCAAAAAACCGCATTGAAGGAAGCCCGAGGAACATCCAAATGCTCCATGTCCTGCTCCAGAAATTCCGCCTCAGGGTGCTCCGCTCGGGCCAGGCTGAGCAGCTGGGAACTCTGATCGACCCCCAGGTAGCCGAAGGATTCCAGACGCGCCCGGAGAAAGCCGAAAAGGCGTCCATTCCCGCAGCCCAGATCCAGCACTCGGTCGCCTGGCCGAACATAAGCCAGAAAAGCCTCGAATTCCCCCCAAGGCCGCTGGCGGGTGCGGCTGAACTGCGGCGCAATGGCGTCGTAGGCGGCTTGGACCGAGGATTTGAGCGAATCGGCGTGGGCTTGTTTCATGGCGGGGGGATGATAGCATTGCGGAGCAGAATAACTAAGCGAAAGCGCATGATCTTCCATCAGGTCCAGGTGGGCGGCTACGACCGCAATTTCAGCTACATCATAGGCGACGAGCGGACCCGCAAAGCCATGCTCATCGACCCGATCAACCCCGATCTGCTGCTGCCCATCGTGGCGAAGGAAGGCTTGGAGGTGGCGTTTTTGGCCGCCACGCACGGCCACTTCGACCATGCCGGGGAGCTGAGGGACTTTTGGAGCCGGCTTGAGCCCAAGCCCGCCCTGGCCATGCACCCCTCCCTGCGGGAAGAGTGGGGCATCGAAGGGGCCGAGCACGTTTGGATGGGCGAGCGCCAAAACCTCACAGTGGGGCAACTGGAGATCGAAGCCATTCCCACCCCCGGCCACGAGCCAGGCTCAGTCTGCTTTTTGGCCCAAGGAAAACTGATGACCGGCGACACCCTTTTCATCGGCGGCTGCGGCCGCACCGATCTGCCGGGAGGCGATGCCCGCCTGCTCCGCCATTCGCTTTGCGAAACCATCGGATCCTTGCCGCCCCAGACCCAGATCTACCCCGGGCACGACTACGGGCCTGTTCCTTGTGACACGCTGGAAAACCAGAAGCGCAGCAATCCCTATCTGCAGTGCGGCGGCGAAAACGCCTTCCTACGCCTTCGGACGGGGCGAGAATAATGCTTTATGTTCCATGGAGCACAAAAATAAAGCGTTTTTGTTTTCCGCCCGCTTTTTGTATGATGGCCTGGAAGTGGCGTAACATCACCAGTATGATTCACAAGGAGCTCAAGCGGCTTCGGGCAGTGCACCAGTACACCCTGAAGGAGCTTTCCTCCAAGGTCGGCTATGGAACAGGAAATCTTTCGTCCTACGAGAACGGCAAGCTCCAGGCGCGGGACGAAACCCTGATGCGAATGCTGACCCGAGGCTACGACATGAGCAAGGAGGAAGCCAAAGCGCGCATCGCCATGTGGCGCCGCCAGGAGCTTGAGTCCCGCTACAAAACAGCCTTGGCCCAGGCCGAGGAGAAGTACAACGAGAAGCCCATGCTCTCGCTGGAGGCCGTGGCCGCCTACCTGACGAAGCACAAAGTGAGCGAAAAGATCATCGAAGGGCTGAAAAAGCTCTAAAATCACCCCGAAGAACCGAGAAACCCGAAGAACCCTAGAATGAAGACGAATACTGAAGCCTTTTCCGAAAAAGGGCCGCCCTGAACCCGCCTTGCGTGAGCTTGGCTTTTTTAGCGTCTAAACGAACCGAAGATGAAACTCCAATCCGCCTCCTCCGCTCTTGCCCATCCGCCCCTCAGGCCGCGCGAAAAGCTTTCCGCCCAGGGCCCGGAAACCCTGAATGACGCCGAGCTGCTTTCGGTGATCCTGGGAACGGGCTACAAGGGCCTGGGCGTCCGGCAGCTGGCCAACCACCTGCTGGCGCAGTTCGGCAGCAAGGGCCTGCTGCAGTTCAATGATCTTTCGGCCCTCCAGCAGGAAACCGGATTGCCCCCGGTCAAATCCTGCATGCTGCTGGCCATGGGGGAATATTTCCGCCGCCTGCAGAGAAGGGACAGCGTCCACATCAAGTCGTCCGAACAGCTCTACGAGCACCTGAAGGAGGATTTTTCGCGCAGCCCCTTCGAGCAGCTGCGCATTGTGTGCACCGATGCCCAAAGGCGGGTGCTGCACAGCGGGCTGATTGCCCAAGGCAAAGCCAACACGGTGTCGGTGAGCTTGGCGGAGGTGTTTCATGACCCCATCCGGCTGGGCGCCCAGCATTTCTATTTGGCGCACAATCACCCCAAAGGGCCAGCCACCCCCTCCGCCCAAGACACGGAATTCACCCTGCAGGTGAAGGATGCCGCCAAGGCCTTCGGCCTGGCTTTCCAGGACCACATCATTGTGGGAGAAGGCGGCTTCTACAGCTTTTCTTTGAATGGAATGCTTTAAGTGGGATTATGGGGAGTTTTGGGATTATGGGGAGTTTTGGGATTATGGGGAGTTTTGGGATTATGGGGAGTTTTGGGATTATGGAGATTATGGGGAACTTTTTTTTGGGATTTTTGGGATGATTATGAGAAAAAAAGAAAACACCGGCCGTCATTCCGGCTTTCGCCGGAATCCACGCCGATCCATTTTTGACGGAAATTTGCGTGGCGACGTAGGGGCGGAACACGTTCCGCCCTGTTTTTGGAGGAGCAAATTTCCGGCCGTAAGAAAAATTGTTCGGAGGGGTTCATGGGGAATGCTCGCTCCTGGCCAATAATTTTTAAATTGACAATTTTTAATTTTAGTTTAAAATTTTAAATGGAGGTACACATGCAACTGCTACTCGTATTGATCATCGTCGGTCTCCTGTTTCTCTTCCATCGTTCCGTGTGGCGCCTGCACGGCACGCCGAAGGGTCTGCTGGTGCGGAACATCGCCATCGTGGGAAGCCTCGCGCTCCTCGCAGGGGCATTCGCCGCAGCGCTGATGGGCACCGAAAGCATCTGCTGCACCCTCTTCATCATCGCCATCTTCCTCTGTTGGCCCCTCACGGCAATGGAGGGAGAGGGAGACAACACGAGGCTGGCCGCCCCCGCCAGCTAGCGCAGGCCGAGGCCTGCCCCCGCCTGAGCGAATCCATCCTTCGCTCAGAACCAATCTAGGATCTCCTTAGGAGAAGCCGGATGAATGCCAGCTGGACCATTGCAAGACTTGTTTTCAGCTTTTTCTCACAGTTTTTCCACAGCCTCCTGCACTTCTCCAGCCAGGCGAAG
>JACCDN010422485.1_pt1 | contig 14461 bp, 10 predicted proteins | sample 7441691 | NCBI WGS metagenome assembly JACCDN01 (sample SAMN15323439, study PRJNA562643) | freshwater metagenome | isolation source: river surface water | place: USA:Blue River Watershed | collected 2017-08-16
GCACTCAAACTCGCTGAAGGTGTTGCAGGTGTGGAACTGGTGGCAACCGATGGTGGTGAGGGTGAGACGCTTACATTTAGCCAACATTTGGCTTGCCCAAAATGCGGATCAAGTTTTGAAGAACCCGCACCTCGCAACTTTTCATTCAACTCTCCGTACGGCGCTTGTGAGAACTGTGACGGTCTGGGAACGAAGTTTGAAGTTGATGCAGAACTTGTCATTCCTGACAACACAATGACACTTGCTGACGGCGCTATTGCTCCGTGGAGAAGTGCACATACGGCGTATTTCCATCGCATGCTTGGTGCAGTGGCAGAGCAAGAAGGCATTGACATGGATAAGCCATGGTCAAAGCTGTCGGCAAAACACCAGAAACTTGTTCTTCATGGCAAGAGCGGTGCAATGCAGGTGAAGTACCGCAATCGCTTCGGAAAAGTTCGTCAGTTCAGCACTCAATACGAAGGCGTTATCCCATGGATCAAGCGTCGTCATGCAGATGCTGAAAGTGATTGGACTCGCGAACAATTTGAGACGTACATGCGTGAGGTTCCATGTCCTGCATGTAGTGGTGCACGACTGAAGCCGTCAACATTGGCCATCACCATTAATGATCGGAATATCTCTGAAGTCTGCGATATGTCAATTGGAGATGCGACTCATTTTCTGTGCGGCCTGGTACTTAGCCAACGCGACGCCATCATTGCCGAGCGTGTCACAAAGGAAATCAATGCCCGCTTGGGCTTCCTGCTGGATGTTGGTCTTGACTACCTGACACTGTCTCGTTCTGCCGGAACTCTGGCTGGTGGCGAAGCACAACGCATTCGACTAGCTAGTCAAATTGGGTCTGGTCTTGTTGGAACGTTGTATGTGTTAGACGAGCCAAGTATTGGCTTGCATCAGCGCGACAACCGCAGACTGATTGAGACACTTCTTCGACTACGCGATCTGGGTAACACCGTCATCGTCGTAGAGCACGACGAGGAGACAATCAAAGAAAGCGACTGGATTGTTGATATCGGGCCGGGCGCTGGTGAGCACGGTGGCGAAGTGGTCTATAGCGGACCAGTCCCTGGTATAGCTAAGGCCAAAGATTCGGTCACCGGTCGTTATCTCACTGGTAAAGCATCTATCGAGGTACCTCAAAAACGGCGAACTCCATCTGGAGAAGTCATTACGGTGCGCGGTGCACGCGAACACAATCTGCAAGATCTCGATGTTGAAATTCCGCTTGGCTGTTTCGTAGCTGTGACTGGTGTGTCGGGGAGTGGAAAGAGCACTCTCATTCGAGACATCTTGTTGCCCGCAATGATGCAGCGCATCTACAAGAGCAAAGAAGCTCCCGGCCGTCACCGAACCGTTGAAGGAATTGACGCCATCGACAAGGTGATTGACATGGATCAGTCTCCGATTGGTCGAACACCCCGGTCTAATCCGGCCACATATACGGGTGTCTTTGATTCAATTCGCAAGTTGTTTGCGGCATCTCCAGAAGCAAAAGTTCGGGGTTATCTCCCAGGACGTTTCTCGTTCAATGTTCAAGGTGGACGTTGTGAAGCCTGTTCTGGTGACGGCACCATCAAGATTGAGATGCATTTCTTGCCAGACGTGTACGTTCCGTGCGAGGTGTGTAAGGGTGCGCGATACAACCGTGACACGCTCGACATTACGTTTAAGGGTAAGAACATTGCCGAAGTCTTGGATATGCCTATTTCTGAGGCACTGGAATTCTTCTCTAACCAACCGACCATCGCGAGACACATGCAGACATTGGTAGATGTTGGGCTGGGTTATGTGCGACTTGGACAATCTGCGCCAACACTGTCTGGTGGTGAAGCGCAACGCGTGAAACTTGCAAGCGAATTGGCTAAACGCTCAACCGGTCACACCATGTACTTGCTTGATGAACCCACCACAGGTTTGCATTTTGAAGACGTACGCCGCTTGCTAACGGTTCTCTCGCGTTTAGTTGATCAGGGAAATACCGTTCTTGTGATTGAACACAATCTCGACGTCATCAAGACGGCAGATTGGTTAATCGATTTAGGGCCAGAAGGCGGTAGCGGTGGCGGTCTCATTGTCGGGACCGGAACCCCTGAAGAGATTGCCAAGATTCATGGCAGTCATACAGGTCGGTTTCTTGCCCCACTTCTCGGGATGCCTGAACCAGTTGCTTCGGCTGTCAAGAAGGCGCCTGCAAAGAAGTCTGCATCTACAAAGAATGCGACCACAAAGAAGACCGTTGCCAAGAAGGCCGCAGCAAAGCCAAAGAAGTAATCGTGACTGTTGAACGCCCTGCTGTCGGATCAATTCCAACAAAGCCTGGGTCTTATCAATTCAAAGATGAACACGGTCGCGTTATCTATGTTGGTAAGGCTGCAAATCTTCGGTCTCGTCTGCTTAGTTATTTTGTAGATCCCTCACAATTGCATCCACGTACTGCATCTATGGTGACTGCAGCACATTCGGTGGAATGGATTGAGGTTCGCAACGAGGTGGAAGCCTTGATGCTGGAGTTCTCACTCATTAAGCAGCACCGCCCACGATTCAATGTTCGTCTTCGTGATGACAAGAGTTATCCGTTCCTAGCGGTCACGGTTGATGAAGAGTGGCCACGAGCAGTTGTCATGCGTGGTACGAAGCGAAAGGGCACTAGGTATTTTGGGCCTTACCCACACGCCTGGGCTATTCGCGAAACCCTAGATCTGTTGTTGCGAACGTTCCCTGTAAGAACATGCTCGCAAGGAAAGTTCAACCAGCATCAACGTTTGGGACGTCCATGCCTTTTGTTTCATATTGAGAAATGCTCAGGACCATGTGTTGGCGAAATTCAAGAAGATGTTTATGCCGACCATGTGAAGAATCTCTTGTCTTTTCTAGACGGAGACACAGATGATGTTGTGAACCTCCTTGAAGAAGAAATGAAGATTGCAGCGAAAGACCTTGAATTTGAGAAAGCTGCTCGTCTACGTGATCGTCTTGGGGGCGTATTGCGGGCGATTGAAAAGCAGCAAATGGTGGGCGAGCGAGATGAAGACCTCGACATTGTCGGAATCGCTGATGACGACCTAGAAGCCGCTATTCAGGTGTTCTTTGTTCGCAAAGGTCGAGTAGTCGGCCGCAAAGGTTTCATCCTGGACAAAGTGGAAGACCTCACTCCCGGTGGGTTGATTGACAGAGTCCTTGAAGAGATGTACGGAGACCAGCCACCACTTGGTATTCCGAGTCATGTGTTGGTGCCAGTGATGCCCGACCATGCAGATACGTATGCCGAGTGGTTGAAGCACCTCAGGGGATCCCAAGTTGTCTTCCGAGTTCCACAACGTGGTGACAAACGTGATCTGCATGAGATGGTGACAACTAATGCCAAGGAAGAGTTTGTTCGACACCGTTTGAAGAGAGCAAGTGACCATAACTCTCGAAGTCGTGCATTATCTGACTTGCAAGACTTGTTGCAGTTGCCCGAAGCCCCTTTGCGCATTGAGTGTTATGACATGGCGCACTTACAGGGCACCGACTATGTGGGTTCCATGGTGGTACTTGAAGATGGACTTCCAAACAAGCGTGAGTATCGGCGCTTCAAGGTTAAAGATGTTCCTGGCAACGACGACTATGCAGCTATGCGAGAAGTCCTCACACGACGGCTGTCGGCTTACATTGAAGAGCGTGACCAGCCCATTGCGGAGCGTGGTGAGAAGCCGGGCAAATTTGCGTATCCGCCGCAGTTGTTGCTTGTTGATGGTGGCAAGGGTCAACTAGGTGTAGCAATTGAAGTTGTGACTGAACTCGGGTTAGCCGATGAAATCCCCGTGGCATCCCTCGCGAAGAAATTTGAAGAGGTGTATGTTCCAGGTCAGCAAGAACCTATTCGTATTCCGCGCGGAAGCGAAGGACTCTTTATGTTGCAGCGTATTCGCGATGAGGCGCATCGTTTTGCAAACACATTCCATAGAGAACTCCGTGGAAAAAGAATGGTGTCTTCATCCTTGGACGGCATCGCAGGTTTGGGCGAGGCTAGGGCGAAACGCTTGGTTAAAGAACTTGGGGGCGTTAATGCTGTGAAGGCTGCTTCGCTTGAAGATCTCAAATTGTTGTCCTGGTTGCCGGAGTCTGTAGCCGAGGCAGTTCACCAGAAGTTTCATGGAAACGCTTAGGGTGTTGTGATGGCGGACAATGAACTGTGGGACAAGCACGCACAGTGGTGGATAGATGGTTTTACTGGGGGAGTTGACCCCGAATATGAAGAGCAAATTATCCCTCTCGCATGTGAGGAACTGTTGGGCTTTCGTTCAATTCTCGACGTTGGATGCGGTGACGGACAGATTGCGCGGGCTTTAGCTGCGCAAGGCTCTGAAGTGCTTGGTATTGATCCCACCAAGTTGCATATTTCAGTTGCTCGTGAACGCGCTGGTGGTCCGAGGTACGAGATTGGTTCTGCGTTGTCGCTGCCAGTTGCCGACAATTCCCAAGATGCAGTAGTTGCGTGTTTAGTGTTCGAGCACATTGACGATGTTGATACTGCACTGTCTGAAGTAGCACGTGTCTTGAAACCTGGCGGTCAATTCAGTTTCTTCTTGAATCATCCCTTGTTGCAAACACCAGGAAGTGGCTGGATTGATGATCACATCATTGAACCGCCAGAACAATACTGGCGAATTGGTCCGTACTTGGTAGAAACCGAGTCTGTAGAAGAAGTGGAGAAAGATGTTTTCATTCGGTTTCTTCATCGACCTCTTAGTCGTTACATCAACTCATTAATTGCAAATGGTCTCCGTATTGAAAGAATGCTGGAGCCGGGGCCGCCAGATGGTTTCTTGGCGCGCGCTCCGGAATACGCATTGGCACACACCGTGCCGCGTCTGTTGTATTTGCGCTCTGTGAAGAGCGTTGTATAGATGGGTAATCTCGAACTGTGACTGACATTCTGGTTGTAACGGGTCTATCTGGGGCTGGTCGGTCACAGGCCGCCGACGATCTTGAAGACCTTGGCTGGTTTGTCGTCGACAATCTTCCGGTTGTTCTCATTGACAAGGTGGTCGAGCTCTCCGGCGAGGCTGGTGGTGAGATTTCTAAATTGTGTTTGGTGGTTGGTCATGCTCGACATCAAGCCGCCATTCTGGATGCTGTAGGAAGCCTTCGTCAGCAAGGTCACAATGTTCGAATCCTGTTTCTTGAGGCTTCATCTCATGAACTGGTACGAAGGTACGAAGCCACTCGGCGTAAACATCCCATGAGTGATGGCGTGCTGGGGCTTGAGTCGGTGATTGAAAGAGAACGCCAACTCATGAATCCAGTGAAGGCTGTTGCAGACCTATTGATAGATACAACTGGATTGAGTGTTCATCAACTTCGTAAACAGCTGCTTCATCTCTTTGGGCCCGAAAATCCTGGGGACGCTCTTCAGGTGTCTCTCATCTCTTTTGGCTTCAAACATGGTGTACCGCTTGATGTGGACATGGTGTTCGATATGCGTTTCCTGCCAAATCCGCATTGGGTGGAAGATTTGCGTCCCCTTAGTGGGCTTGACGAGCAAGTGAAGGATTTTGTCCTACAGCAAGATCTGGCGATGGAGTTTCTAGACCAGCTCGAATCGTTGTTACAGCTGATTATTCCCGCCTATGTGACCGAGGGTCGAAGCTACTTGACGTTAGGAATTGGCTGCACCGGAGGCCGGCATCGCTCGGTTGCCATGACTGAAGAGTTATCTCGGCGTCTGTTGAGTCACGGTCACCATCCGCGTATCTCCCACAGGGACATCAATCTCTGACCGAATCTGCGTCCTGCACTTGGGGCGAACTAGGGTCGTGGGGTGGCGTTGGACCCTCCCGCCCCTGTGTTCATAGTCGAAAGGACGAAACGTCGTGACTGTACGTGTCGGTATTAATGGATTTGGTCGTATCGGCCGCAACTTCTTCCGCGCAATTGCTGCTCGGAACGCAGACATTGAGATTGTGGCTGTTAACGACTTGGGTTCGTTGAAAACTATGGCCCATCTCTTGAAGTACGACTCCGTCCTCGGTGTGCTTCCAAACGACATCAAAGCAGTTGATGGTGGTATCAGTGTTGACGGAAAAGTTCTGAAGGTCCTGGCCGAACGTGATCCAAAGGCATTGCCATGGGGTGAACTTGGTGTTGACCTTGTTATTGAATCGACCGGAATCTTTACCGACCGTGACAAAGCCGCACTGCATCTTGAGGCTGGCGCTCCGTTGGTGATTGTGTCAGCACCTTCCAATGGTGCAGATGCAACGTTCGTTTACGGCGTCAACCACCAAGACTTCGATCGTTCAAAGCACAAAGTTATTTCCAATGCAAGTTGCACAACCAACTGTTTCGTACCGTTGGTCAAAGTTTTGGATGATGCGTTCGGCGTTGTAAATGGTTTGATGACCACTGTTCATGCTTACACGGGCGACCAGTCATTGGTGGATGGGCCACATAGCGACCTTCGTCGTGCGCGTGGTGCCGCAATCAACATCACTCCAACAAGCACTGGAGCTGCGCGCGCGACAAGTCTCGTCATGGAATCCATGAAGGGCAAACTCGACGGAACTGCACTTCGTGTTCCTGTACCCACCGGATCAATCACCGACTTCGTTGCAAACTTGGCGAAGCCAGCCACAGTGGAAGAAATCAACGCTGCGTTCAAGGCTGCTGCCAACGGTCCGTTGAAGGGCGTTCTGGAATACACAGAAGACCCAATTGTTTCAAGCGACATTGTCACCAATCCTCACTCTTGTGTGTTCGACAGTGACTTGACAATGAGCATGGGAACTTTGGTGAAGGTGCTCGGCTGGTACGACAACGAATGGGGCTACTCAAACCGTTTGGTCGATCTCACCTTGCACGTTGCGAAATAGGGGAGGCACGTTGTGTCTCGCGTTCCAACACTGGAAGATCTCGGCGATGTGTCGGGAAAGCGCGTCTTAGTACGTACGGACTTCAATGTCCCTATGGAGGGTCCAGATGATGCTCGCGTCATCACAGATGATTTTCGTATTCGCGCAGCGTTGCCCACTATTGAGTGGTTGACGTCTCGTGGGGCACATGTTGTATGTGCAAGCCATTTGGGTCGCCCTAAAGGTGCGCCAGTTCCTAAGTACTCAATGGAACCGGTTCGTCGTCGTCTTGCCGAACTAGCACCAGGAGTAGAGCTCTTAGAGAATCTCCGGTTTAACGCAGGTGAGGAAGCAAATTCACCAGAGTTTGTGCAGTCGCTCATCAAGAACATCGATATGTACGTCAACGACGCTTTCGGTGCCGCACACAGGGCTCACGCGTCCATTGTCGGTCCGCCTGCAACGTTGCCATCTGCTGCTGGTCGGTTGTTGCAACGCGAAGTTGAAGTATTAGGTGGTTTGCGTGACAAGCCAAAGCGTCCGTTTGTGGCCGTATTGGGCGGAGCAAAAGTCAGCGACAAGTTGGGCGTCATTGAATCGTTGCTGCAGGTTGTTGATGCACTAGTGATTGGTGGAGGAATGTGTTTCACCTTCCTGGCCGCACAGGGATATCCAGTGGGAGATTCCATTTGTGAACTCGATCAAATCGCAACGTGTAAGCGGCTCCTAGATTCCGGAAAAGCTATTCACTTGCCGGAAGATCTTGTTGGGTTGGACGCCAGTGGAAACTTCGCCACGTTCGGCATTCGATTGCCAGAGGGTGCCAAAGGTTTAGATATTGGTCCTGGTTCAGCGGCTGCCTTCTCGGACGTCATCATGGAAGCACGAACCGTTTTCTGGAATGGTCCTATGGGAATGTTCGAGGATGAACGTTTTGCAGCAGGAACTCGCACAGTTGCTGAAGCGGTCGCTGCAACAAAGGCTTTCACCATTGTTGGAGGCGGAGACAGCGCTGCAGCGCTTGCACAATTCAAACTTGACGATGAAGTCGATCATGTGTCAACTGGTGGTGGAGCATCTCTTGAACTATTAGAACTTGGTGATTTGCCAGGTCTTGCAGCATTGCGAGGTGCACCAAATGTCCGTTAAGCGCAAACCCATCATTAGCGGCAACTGGAAGATGCACCAGAACCACTACGAGGCCATTCAGTTCGTGCAAAAACTTGCTTACTTGGTGGGCAAAGATGATTTTGAGGCAGTCGATGTCTCGCTTCATGCACCCTTCACAGATATTCGCAGTGTTCAAACATTGATTGAGGGTGACGACCTCAAGTTCATTCTTGGCGCACAGCATTGTCACTTTGAAGAAAAGGGCGCCTTTACGGGTGAAGTTGCACCTAGTTTTCTGGCAAAGCTGAATGTTAAATACGTTATTTGTGGACACAGCGAACGCCGTGAAATTTTCGGAGAAACCGACGACATGGTTGCGCGCAAGACGAAAGCAATTCTGTCCAACAAAATGATTCCAATTGTTTGCGTGGGGGAGACTCTCGAAGAACGTGAAGCAGGCTCCACGTCGGACAAAGTTCTTGGTCAGGTACGAGCTGCTCTTGCGAAATTGTCACCTGAAGATGTCTCCTCTTTAGTAATTGCGTACGAACCAATTTGGGCCATAGGAACCGGCCAAACTGCTACCGCCGAAGATGCTCAAGAGGTCTGCTCTGTCATTCGTCGTGAAGTCGGCGTCTTGGCTGGTTCGGACGCAGCACAAGCTGTGCGTATCCAATACGGAGGTTCGGTGAAAGCAGCGAATGCTGCTGAATTGATGGCTCAACCAGATATCGACGGAGCGTTGGTGGGTGGTGCAAGTCTCGACCCGGACGAGTTCGCTCGAATTGTGCAGTACCGTTTGCATTAGGGGGACTTATGGGGAGTGCAGATACTGATATTGCCGTAGCAGCTTCGGTAGAAGTTCCTGCGTCGATTGAAGGCAAGTCACCGAAACAACTTGCATGGATGCGATTTCGTCGAGACCGATTCGCCATGGTCGCCGCAGGCATCATTGTTTTCTACATTTTTTGTGCGGCATTTTCCCCGATGATTTGCGGAGTCCTAGGCATTAGTCCATATGAGCTCGATCGCAGTGCCTTAAATGATTACGGCCTTCCCAAAGGTTCGTTCGGTGGAATCTCTGGTGATCACTGGCTTGGTGTAGAACCAGGTACCGGTCGCGACATCTTGGCTAGGCTTTTGTACGGCGCGCGTGTTTCTCTTTTGGTTGGATTCGTTGGCACTATTCTCACTACTGCAATTGGTGTAGTTATCGGCGTGTTTGCTGGCTATCGCCGCGGCCGCGTGGATGCCGTCATAGGTCGAATTATGGATCTCACGTTGGCGTTTCCGTCGTTCTTGCTCATCATCGCTCTCACTCGTCCATTCACTCAACGTCTGGAATCTCTAGGCGTGCCAGAAGGAAATCCAGCTCGACTTACTTACATCGTGTTGGTATTGGCGACTTTTGGTTGGGTGTATGTCGCTCGCGTTGTACGCGGACAAACTTTGTCGCTTCGAGAGCGCGAATTCGTCGAGGCTGCTCGAGCCAGTGGGGCTGGAACTGCCCACATCATTTTCAAACAGTTGTTGCCGAACTTGTGGGCTCCGATCATCGTGATTGTGTCTCTTAGCCTCCCGGCATATGTGGCGACCGAAAGTACCCTGTCTTTCTTGGGGCTTGGGATGTTGCCACCGGCAGCGTCTTGGGGTGTCATGTTGGGCGACTCGGTGAAGTACTACCGAGCAGACCCCACGTACCTGTTTATCCCGGGTACGGCGTTGATTATCTTGGTTCTGGCCTTCAATATCTTGGGAGATGCAGTGAGAGATGCGCTGGATCCGAAGGCCGACCGCCAGAGCCTGTCCTAGGCAAGTGCCCAAAATGGGGCTCAGTGAGTGAAAGTTCCTCAGCCAGTTTTTTCCCACTAAGGTGACATTTGTTCATATGGCCCACCGGGGCCTCTATGGGAGGAAACATGACTAAGCGTCGAATTATCGGTGCTGTCAGCTTTGCGCTTGTTGCTTCTGTTCTTGCTGCCGCGTGCGGTGGCGGGTCAGATAGCGGTGACGGAGACGGCACACCAAAGAAGGGCGGAACAATCCGCATCTTGTCGAGCGGTGAACAAATTGCTCACCTCGATCCACAGCGTAACTACACAGGTTCAGACTTGGCTTTCGCTGGGTCCACCATGCATCGTTCGCTTACCAGCTACAAGATGGAAGATGGCGATGCAGGTTCTGAAATAGCAGGCGACCTTGCAACAGATACCGGCACTCCTTCAAATGAAGGAAAGACGTGGTCCTTCACATTGCGTGATGGAATCACATTCGAAGACGGTTCTGCAATTACATGTGCAGATGTTGCTTACGGTGTGTCGCGTTCATTCGCTACAGACGTCATTACAGACGGACCAACATACGCAATCAGCTACATCGATGCTGGTGAATACCCCGGTCCATACAAGGCAACTGCCGAAGAGCAGGCCGCATATGACGAAGCCGTGAAGTGCGATGGAAACACCATCACCTTCAGCTTGAAGAGCCCGGTTGCTGACTTCAACTACACAACAACAATGTTGACGTTCAGCCCAGTTCCAAAGGCGAAGGACAATGGCGAGGGTTACGACATGAACCCAGTGTCATCTGGTCCATACAAGATTGAAAGCTACGAAGTAGGTAAGGCACTTGTCTTGGTTCGCAATGAGAACTGGAACGAAGAGTCCGACGAACTTCGTAAGGCATACGCCGATTCAATCATTTACGAATTTGGTTTGGAAGAAACAGTCATTGACGAGCGCATGATTGCTGACGCTGGCGATGATCAGTTTGCAGTGGCCGAAGGCATTCAGCCAGAGAACTTGCAGACAATCTTTGAAGGTGACGAAGCACTCAAGGCTCGTGCTATTGACTACTACGACCCATTCGTGTCGTACACCAACCTGAACAACGAGACATTGTCTTGCTATGAAGTTCGTAAGGCCATCTACTTGGCACTCGACCGCGATGCGCTTCGTATTGCTGGTGGCGGACCATACACAGGTGACTTTGCTGACGGATTCATTAAGCCTGCACTTGCGTTGGACTATGCGCCAGCAACATTGCCCGAAGGTCTGAAAGAAGACGGAACAGCAAACGTAGAAGCAGCTCAAGCTGCTGCAGATGAAGCTAAGACCAAGTGTCCAGACGTTGCAGCACGCGCTGAAAGCGGATTGAACTTCTACTACCCAGACACCCCAACTTGGCAGAAGGCTTTGGCTATTTGGCAGGACAACCTTGGGGCAATTGGTTACAAGATCAAGCCAGAAGCTGTTGAGTCAAGCCAGTACTGGTCAACAGTGTTGAACCCAGAAACCGAATACGACATTGCTCGCGGTGGCTGGGCTCCAGACTGGGCAAATGCATCGACAGTTATTCCTGAGTTGTTCACAACAGGTGGTGGTTTCAACCTCACTCGCAACTCTAAAGACCCTGACTATGCGGAGTTTGAAGGACTCGTCAATGCAGCCAAGGTAAACCTCGACCGTACGGCTCAAGGTAAGCAGTGGCAGGAATTGAACCAGTACGTGGTTGATCGCTTGTGGGCGCTTCCAGGCACGTTCCTCAAGGCTCAAAGCATTTGGGGTTCAAAGGTTGGAAACACCTTCCAGTGGGGACCATTCGGAGCTTTCTGCTTCGGAAACCTCTACGTCAAGTAAGAGGTCACTAACTTCGGAAGAAGGGGGCATCGTCTACGGCGGTGCCCCCTTTAACCGTTTATTGTTGAGGTTTAAGAGAGGGAGGCCACGAGAATGCTGTTGTTTGTCACGCGACGTTTGATGTTTGCGTTGTTGCTGTTGTTGGCTGTTTCTCTCTTTACATATCTTCTTTTTTCAATGCTCCCGGCTGACCCAGCTGCGTTGACATGTGGCAAGAACTGCAAACCTGAAATCATCGAAGCGAATCGAATTCGTCTTGGGTATGACAAACCAATTTTTGAACAGTATTGGAGTTTCCTGAAAGGGATATTTGTTGGGCGCGATTACGGAACGGGTGCAGCAGCTTTTTCTTGCCCAGCTCCGTCGTTGGGTTATTCGTTCAGCCAGCATGAATGTGTTACAACACTCATCACACGTACTTTTCCGGTGACTGCGTATCTCTCTATCGGTGCTCTTGTCTTGTGGATGTCGTTGGGGGTGGGACTCGGTTCTCTTGCTGCTCTGAAGAAGGGAAAGTGGCAAGATAAGGCCGCCACTACGTTCAGCGCAGTCGGCGTGAGTCTTCCGACGTTCTATATAGGGCTTCTTGTTCTATTCGCATTTTGTATTTGGTTACGCATCTTGCCGTTCCCCAAATACGAATCACCCTTTGTAGATCCATTGGCATTTCTGAAGACAATGATTCTTCCGTGGTCAACTCTTGCCGTGTTGTCTGCGGCTAGTTATACGCGTCTAACGCGCAATGGAATGCTGGAGGCAATGAACGAAGATTTCGTTCGCCTTGGAATTGCAAAAGGTCTTCGACGTCGTGTGATTCTCAAAAAGTATGTCTTGCGTTCGGCTTTGGTCCCAATCGTTACCATCGCAGGACTAGATTTCGCAGCTCTTCTTGGTGGGGCGATAATTACCGAGAGCGTTTTCTCATTGCCCGGAATGGGTCGTATGTCAATTCGAGCTGTTGTTGAATCGGATTTGCCGGTGTTGGTCGGCACCACAATGGTGGCTGCCGTATTCATTGTTCTTGCCAATGTTGTGGTCGACATTTTGTATGGCGTTCTGGACCCGCGAGTGAGGTCGAAGTGAACGGGAAGCCGCTTCTAGAGGTGGAGAATCTACGGGTGTCGTTTGAGACACCCGACGGTGTTGTACGTGCGGTTAATGATGTGTCGTTCGACGTGCGTCCGGGAGAGACTGTGGGAATCGTGGGGGAATCCGGTTCAGGCAAATCGGTGACCGCCTCTTCAATTTTGAGATTGAACAGTTCCGTGACGGCAACCACCTCGGGAAGTATTCGTTTTGATGAGCGCGACATCTTGTCTCTAGATGAAGAAGCCATGCGAGGTGTACGTGGCCAAGACATTGCCATGGTCTTCCAAGATCCGCTTTCAGCTCTCAACCCGTTCTATACCGTTGGTGATCAGATTGCAGAGGCGTATTTGGTTCATCACCCCAAGGCTTCGAAAGAAGATGTTCGATCGCGAGTCCTGTCCATGTTGGAAAAGGTGGGTATCCCGAATCCGACAAAACGAATTGACGAATACCCACATGAATTCTCTGGCGGCATGCGTCAGCGAATTGTTATTGCAATTGCTCTCATTAATTCTCCGCGCCTTCTCATTGCAGATGAACCAACCACTGCGCTCGACGTCACAGTCCAAGCACAGATTCTCGATTTGATGAAAGATCTCCAGCAAGAGACCGGTATGGCCATCATCTTGATTACACATGATTTAGGTGTGGTGGCAGAAGTGGCAGATTCTGCGTTGGTGATGTATGGCGGTCGTATCGTCGAACGATCTGATGTGTTATCGATATTCGGCAGGCCAACGCATCCGTACTCATGGGGGCTGCTCGGCGCTGTGGGAAGTTTGGACAACAGTTCGCGAGGTCATCTCGCAACCATTCCGGGAACTCCGCCATCGCTCATCTCGTTACCTGATGGTTGCGCATTTAGGCCACGTTGCTCGTTTGAAGAGGGCGCTGCTAGTCGGTGTTCAACGGTTGTTCCAGAGCTTCGTGCGATTGGAAGTACATCTTCGCAATCTGCATGTCACTTATCGGATGAGCAACTCGTCTCCATAGGTCGTAAAGCAGGTCTTGCATGAGTGGCATTGCTCTAGATGCACGAAACCTCGTGAAGTATTTCCCAACCGGAGCTTCAGGACTTTTGGGTCGCCCCACAAAAGAAGTGAAGGCCGTTGATGACGTCTCATTTTCTATTCAAGATGGAACAACCCTGGGAATCGTGGGGGAGTCTGGTTGCGGTAAATCCACGCTCGCACGAGTCGTTACGCGTTTAATAGATCCGACATCGGGCAGTGTTGTTCTCGATGGTCAAGACATCACAACGTTGTCCGGACATAACTTGCGTATGGCTCGACGAAAAATGCAAATGATCTTCCAAGATCCATATGCATCGCTGAATCCCCGTCACAGTGTTGGTCAAATTATTTCGGCTCCTCTAGAAGTTCAGAAGATGGCTCCGGCGAACGGCGTGAAATCTCGGGTTCAAGAATTGATGAATTTGGTTGGACTAAATCCAGAGCATTACAACCGATACCCACATGAGTTTTCAGGCGGACAACGGCAACGAATTGGTATCGCGCGAGCACTCATTCTTGAACCGAAGTTGTTGGTTGCGGATGAACCCGTTTCTGCATTGGATGTGAGTATTCAGGCACAGATTCTTAATTTGCTAGAGAATCTGCAGAAGGAACTTGGCCTGACGTACATGTTTATTGCGCACGATTTGTCTGTGGTTCGTCATATCGCCGACAACGTTGCAGTGATGTATTTGGGGAAGATCGTTGAAACTGGCCCCGCAGCGTCGGTGTACGCCATGCCGCGCCACCCGTACACCACGGCACTGTTGTCCGC
>JACCDN010463450.1_pt1 | contig 14458 bp, 12 predicted proteins | sample 7441691 | NCBI WGS metagenome assembly JACCDN01 (sample SAMN15323439, study PRJNA562643) | freshwater metagenome | isolation source: river surface water | place: USA:Blue River Watershed | collected 2017-08-16
AACAGCACATAATTTGTTTGTTGTCGAAGACGCCGCTCCGGCTATTGGCACTCTCATCGATGGAAAACCTGCTGGTAGTTACGGTCATTTCGGTGCATACAGCTTCCAAGGTGCAAAAATGCTGGTCACCGGAGAAGGTGGGATGTTAGTAACTTCCGATAGTGATCTTTATGAAAGAGCCAGAAAAATCCAAGATCATGGACGCAAGCCTGGTACTTTTTGGATCGAAGAACTTGGGTACAAATATAAGATGAACAACGTTACCGCCGCTCTTGGACTAGCTCAACTTGAACGCAGTGAGCGCCAAATAGAACAAAAAAGAAGAATCTCAACTTGGTATAAAGAAATAATTGGCAACCATCCTCTGTTAACGATGCAAATGGAGTTGGCAAACACTCGTTCAATTCACTGGATGAACAGTATTACGTTCGATAGTTCAATATCTATAACTCGTGATGAAGTTATGGAAAAACTAAAAGCAGACGGGATCGATACCAGACCAGTATTTCCAGCGATAAGTCAGTATCCAATGTGGGATAAGCAACATATTCCTGGACCAGTTGCAACTCGAATCGGCTCTCAGTCGATAAATTTGCCAAGTGGTGTCAAGCTAAGCAAAAAATCTATTCAACGTGTTTGCGATGCAATCGCATCAATAGTTGGCTAAGTTTTTGATGTACAAAAATTCATTTGAGGTATTTCTCGGAACTTACAACGCTGCACCATGGATTCAAGATGTAATTCTGTCTCTAGAAGAGCAGGATTGTGAGCCATTCACAGTCAAAATAATTGATAATGATTCAAATGATGCAACTCTAAAAATAATAGAGAATTTATTCGAAAGTTTTTCATTCAAAAACTCTTATGAATTAATAAAAAATTCCCAAAATATTGGTGCGATAAGTTCATTCCTAGATCGACTCGATTTATTTGAAGCTGAATGGATCTTTATGATCCATCAGGACGACGTCTATCACGAAAATCATGTGTCTACTTTAAAAAAAGCTATTGATCAATCGAGTGATTCTACAGGCATAGTTTTTACAGGTATGAAAAGAATCAACGAAGATAACGAAGTAGCGGCAACTCCACCAACATTGTCCTCAAAGTTATCTAGTCTCGATCGGCTTTCTAACTTCATGATCGGACTGCAAATATCACCAATAAATTTTCCTGCCACAGCTTTAAAAAAATCTTTTCTTCAGAAAATAGACACTTCGAGACATACTACGGCTTTTAATGACATGGAACTCCTGCTCAGAATGATGTGTATTTCAGATGTAAATTACGAACCCAATGAAACTATGCACTATCGAACTTTTTCTGGCAACGCATCCAGAATAACCTCATCTTATTCAAATGATAGAGCGGTATTTATTGGTATGAATGAAATTCTTCACTCGCCCGAGTTTCTAGAGTTAAGCCAGAACTTGAAAAATGAGGATGAAATTTCTCAACTCGTAAACTCAATCAAGCAAGCGATAGAGATCAGGCTTTCGAGTCCAGATATGAAAAGAATAGCTCGAAATACATTAGCTGAATCACTTGTTAGAATTTTTGGATACTCAAACAATGCTTTAAATACTTTTTTACAAGACAGTTTGATTAATCTAGATTGCAGAAAAGAAGCAAAAACTGTCGAGAACCTTAGATCTCTTGACAAATTTGATTCAAAGCACCTTGAGGGTTTAGGACGAGATAGGTTGTCTTCCAATTCGTCAATCTCTGTAATCAAATCAAAAAACATTTTTATTAACCTGTTTGACTCGATACCACTGGCGTCAAGAGAAAGATTTTTTAACTACTTTTTCAACATTTTTTTATTCAGATTCGTGAAAAGACCGTTTGTCAGGGTTTGGAGATTAACTAAAAATGGTAGAAGATAAAGATTTTAAAATATTTTTAGGTGGGCATAATTCTCAAAATCCACTCATTAAGAACACTGAGATCGGCTATAAATTTTTTTTGGCAAATGCTGGATTCTCATTTTGCGACGATTTAACTAAAGCCGATGCCGTAATTCTTATAGAACTTGACCGAAGGATTCTAAGCGCAGTACCGGCTCATTTACCGGTAATTTTAATAAGAAATGAACCAGAAGTTGTTTGGCCTGATAACTACAAAAAGCATCTAGTGAAACGTGTAAATAAATCCATCGATGTAGGCCAGGTTGATAATCAAGGAAATTTTACTCCCTGGCCACAAGATTGGAATCAAGCAAATCTTGAAACCATTAACCAAGAAGCTAGGTTAGATAGATTCGTTTTGATCAACGGCAACAGGTTGAGTTTTATTAGAGGTGAACTTTACTCGTTAAGGCGCACGAGCGTAAGGAAAATTGAAGAATTAGACCTTTTTGGTAAATCTTGGGAAATTACATTTTCTAAAAAAATCTACTTTTTTTTAGCGGAGTTCTATATAGCCGTAACCAACGGGTTTTTCCCGCATGTCTCGAATGCAAGATCATGGTTCTCTCGCCCTAGAAATTATTTCGGTGCTCCTGAAAATAAATTTGATGTATTAAGCAAGTACAAGTATTCATTAGTAATTGAAAACAGCATGGGGTACATGTCTGAAAAACTATTCGATGCACTTCTAGCAAGAACGGTTCCTATATACGTTGGGCCAAAAGTTGAATTGTTCGGAATACCAAAAGGACTCGTTATCCAGGTAGATCCAAAGCTTAAATCAATAAAAAAGGCAATAGCTACTGCAAAAGAGATCGACTATGAAAAATGGAAAAATGATTTAGAAAATTGGTTAGCCATGCCTGAAGCAAAAGATAGATGGATCGCTGAAAACGTTTTTCCAAGAATTGTGAATGAAATAAAGGATTATCTGATTTTCATCAGGTCTCAAAAAGTATAAAATTTTTCTAATTTTTTAGAAATATTGCTTTTATCTAAACGTTTCTTAGCAACCTGGGAATTTATTCTAGCTGCTTCATTAACCAAAGTATCGTCTGAAAGTGCCTTTAAAAGTGCGTCTCGCACTGCACCTAATTCAGGTTTAACAATACTTCCAGTTAGATTTGGAGTTATCCATTCGTTCGCACAAGATGTGTCAGTCTGAATTGGATATGTTCCGCAAACCATAGCCTCAAGCAATGAAGTACTTATGGCATCAGATAAAGAAACTCCAATATAGATTCTTGACTTTCTAAAAAGTTTCATTACGTCATCGTGCGATAGGCTCTTTTTCGAAAAAACTTGAATCTTTAGATCTTTATTTCTACCGATTTTCGCTGCAATCTTTTTTGTTTTGCGATTTGCCGAATAAACAAGAATTTCAAAATCAATTAATTTTTCTGAAACTTGCTCAATAGCAGCAAGTGCAATAGATGCTCTGCCAGCAAAACTTTCATATCCCTTAACAACTATTGCTTTCCTTTCAGATGGCTTCACCTGGGCTTGTGTAATTTCGTTTAAACTAAAGCCACCTGTATTTGGAAAAACTTCATTAACCAAACCCTTGTAACCATACTTGTAGGCAAGTTCTACATCTCTTGTGCATTCAGCTGAATAAAAATTAGTTATTTGCAATAAGTTTTTAATTTTTTTAAGATGTTTCGGTTGATTCTGGAACCAATAAATATCACTACCCCAATTTGTACAAATAACTTTAATATCTTTTGGCATACCAAGAGCAAAAGCCTTAGCAACAAGATAACCAGCATGATTTAATTCAATGGCATGAATTTTAGTAATTTGATTTTTTCTTATTATCCTCTTTATTAATAGTGCAGGAACAAGCAAATTGGTTAACATCCCTGAGAGCCAAATAAGAGGCGAAGTCTTCGAAACAAATGAGCTTAAATTGAAATTAGCATTTGAAAAATCTGAATTGCGAATCAAATTTTTAAGTTGCTCGTGTAATTTACGATTAGGTGTGGAGGGAAAGAGGTAAAAATCTATCTCTGAATTCGCAAAAATACTTAACCATCTAGCCGTATGGATACTATCGAGCATGCATACGACAAGAACTTTGTCGCGAGTTTTATTCATAGAAATTTGAGTGCGATCTTCATTGAGATCGAATTCCGAACCATTCATCCGCTCTCGAAATAGTTGATAAAATAAATCTGACTACTCGCTTAGAAAAATCTGGTACTTGATACTCAGCCGGCATTAATGTTTCTGTTTTAATTTTCCTAAAGGTCTCTTCGATACCAAGAATAACTTCATCAGATTTCAGTCCACTCATAATGATTCCACCAACCTCTAAAGCCTCTGGCCTTTCCATAGAATCTCTGATTGTGATGGCTGGGAAATTTCCAATTAAAGACTCCTCGCTAACGGTACCGCTGTCTGAAAGAACGCATTTGGCGTTTAGTTGAAGTTTGTTGTAGTCCAAGAAGCCAAAAGGCGAATGGAAAATCAATCCTTCCGTTCGAGAAAACTCTGGAAGGCCAGCCAGCTTATTTTTGGTTCTGGGATGAGTTGAAATGACTACAGGAAGTTTCCATTTTTCTTGAATATTCTTTAACGTTTCCAAAAGGTCAATTAATCGATTAGGCGAATCTACATTTTCTTGACGATGCGCAGATACCAAAAAATACTCTTTGGGCTTTAATTTCAAGTGCTCTAATACGTCACTATCTTGGATTTGCTTCAAATAAAAATCATAAATTTCTTTTATTGGGGATCCAGTAACAGTTATGGTTCTAGGATGCAAACCTTCAGTCAAAAGATTTCTTCTGGCATGCTCGGTGTAAGCAAGATTAAAATCGGCTACATGGTCAATTAGTTTTCTATTTATTTCCTCGGGCACGTTTAGGTCAAATGAACGATTTCCAGCTTCCAAGTGATAAACAGTTATTTGCATTCTTTTAGCCAATACTGCCGCAATCGAACTATTTGTATCGCCCAAAATCAATACCCCGTCAGGACTAATCTCTTTCAAAATGGGCTCTACTTTAATCAGTATTTCGCCTAAACTTTGTCCCAGACTCTCAGTATTTACACCTAAGTGGAAATCTGGTTTTCGTATTTTTAACTCTTTAAAAAACACATCACTTAAATTCGGGTCGTTGTTTTGACCGGTATGAATCAAAGTGTGTTGTGTAGCTTCATCTAAATGTGGGATCACCCTGGAGAGTCGAATGATCTCAGGTCGCGTTCCAACAATCGTCACTATCTTTGGTTTATTCATTAAATTTTCAACCTAACCATTGACTTTTTTTAGTTCCGCTTGAACTTGAGGCAAGGTCAAAAGTAGTTGTTTAACTTCATCTTTATTCAATCGGCTAGTGTTATGTGATGTGTAAGCAGAAACTTCTTCTGTTAGATTTTTGCCTTCTTCAAAATAAATTGCATAATCTAGCGTTCGAGAATCTAGTGGAACTTTAAAATATTCTTTTAATTCTTCAGATCCAGCTTTTTCTTCAGAACTTAAAAGCGATTCGAAGAGTTTTTCTCCGTGGCGAACCCCAATCGTTTTGACTTCTAAATCCTGGGCATCAAACAGGTCTTTAAGTGCAGCGATAAGCGTTTCAACAGTGGCAGCAGGCGCTTTTCGCACATAAAGATCGCCCGTTTCAGCGTTTTCAAAGGCAAAATTAACTAAGTCAACTGACTCAGGTAGCGACATTAAAAACCGAGTCATTTTAGGATCTGTTACAGTGATTGGTTTTCTACTTAAAATTTGGCTTATAAAGAGTGGTATTACCGAACCACGTGAGTACATGACATTTCCATATCTTGTTATGGAAATTCGGGTCCTACTTTTTTGATTATTTCGAGCGAATGCCATCGCCGTTTTTTCCATCAATGCTTTCGACATACCCATTGCATTTATTGGGTACACAGCCTTGTCAGTGCTAAGACAAACTACAGATTTTACGTCAAATTCAATCGCGCTTCGCAGAACATTCGCGCTACCTTGCACATTTGTTGCCACAGCCTCTAATGGAAAAAATTCGCAAGATGGCACCTGTTTGAGTGCGGCTGCATGAAACACCAAGTCAGAACCCTTGACAACTTGCCCTACACTCAATTGGTCCCGTACGTCTCCTACATAAAATTTAACGCGATCATCGGAAACATCATGACGCATAGAATCTTGTTTAGCTTCGTCTCGACTAAAAACTCTAACCTCTGCAGCCCCATGTGATAAAACATGCCTGACCATGATTGATCCAAAAGAACCGGTTCCGCCAGTAATTGTGACAACCGAATCTTTAATTGTATTTTTAGACAAACAACACCCAATCTATAATGCTCATATTTTACTCTTTTTAAAATTAGTCTATTGATTAAAGGGAAATATCGGCAATAATCTGTTCAATAGTGGGTATCTTTTCGTAACCCGCAAATTCCCAAAACTTCTCATTTTGTTTGGGATAAATTGTGACAAGTCTACGATCAACTTTTGAACCGGTCTCAAATTTAGTTACCTTTAAGTCATCTCTATTAGTCTTTTTAGCAATCATTCGTACTAAGTCGAACTTAGAAACAAAGTCTTTTGGAACGAGATGCCACAAACCTTTCTCCCAAGCATTTGCCTCAATAATTCCTTTAGCTAAATTCGCAAATACTTGAGTAGATACACCATTCCAGTAGTGATCTGAGTACCCATTGATTGTCGCACCAAGGGGTTGCTGACGAACCCATTCAAAAAGCGATGCATCAGATACATCCGGTCCAACTATTGAACATCTAATTTTCATGCTGTTTGCTTTTTCACCAGCTAATTTTGATTTTCCGTAATCATCATTAGGATCTGGCGGTGAAATTTCTGAATAGTTTCCATGAAATCCTGAATAAACACAATCGGTAGTGATTTGTATAACTTTTGCACCAACGATTTTTTGTGGAAAATCTGCGTTTAACTTCCACATAACATCAAGGTCAGAAACTTTTTGTGGAATAGCACCAATACAATTAATCACCCAATCTGAAAAATTAGGTTCATCCAATAGCGCATCAAACTCATGTCTTGTTGGACAATCTGCTTTTGGTAATGCTGCTTTGCAAGCACTACCCAGCATTCCTGACGCACCAAGTATTGTTACATTACCCATAGATTTATCTTGTGACCTTAACTAAAGTTTCCTGAAATTTGTCAACTGATTTATCTATCGAAAAATTCATTGAGATGAAGTTTTTCCCAGTTAGCAAACGCCTTTCAACTTCAGTAAGCGTAATGCTTTTAATCTCTAACGCTTTTTCTAAAACCTCAGAAGGTGAATTCACCCAGAATACTCCGGCGTCTTCTTTTAAAGCTTGATATAGTCCATCTAATTTTGTTGAAATGGTGGGCAGACCTAATGCAAGATACTGCAGCACTTTATGCGGTAAAGCCAAGTTAGATACAGTGTCGGACTTAAATGAATTAAAAACCACATCTGATAATCGCAAGATCCCTGGTAATTCTTGGTAGTCAACTATTCCAGTAAAAACAACTCGATCATTTAGGTTTTTCTTTTTTACAAGGTCGACTAAATCCTGATGAAGTTCTCCACCACCAACTAAAAGCAACTTGAAGTTTTTATATTTAGATGAATCTAATTGTTCTATGACCTCATCCAAGCCACTAAATTTATAAAAAGTTCCCATGAAACAAAGAACAAAATCAGAATCTTCGAGATTGTATTTCTTTCTATCAATTTCTTTTGATTTGATATTAGAAAAGTGACTGAAATCTAGCGGTGGGTAATCTATAGAAGTTTTAACTTTTCTCTTATTAATCACTGAACAATACTGAGCCAAAGCTGGATTATTTGCTGAAATAATATTTGCGTTTCTATACACAATTTTTTCTGCCATTTTGACTAAGTTTTTAGTTAATCCACTTCTTAATAAATGAGAAACGTCAATAGCTCGATAAACAATGGGTACTTTTTTAATTCGAGCAATAATTGTTGCTTGCCAACCACTTGTGGGTACTGAGTAAAGAACGACAACATCATATTTTCTTTTTGAAATGAGGGTAAAGAGCAAGGGAATAACGGTCAGCGTCGAAACTACTCGGTCAATAAAACTTCCCCCAAAATTTGCTGGTGTAATAAGGTTTATCTTTGAATCAGCGTACACTCTGCCACTTATTTCTTTTTGTTTTGGTCTTATAGACCAATTTCCGATTCCAGTATCTTCAGGAAAATGCAGAAAATCTACTTTGTGACCAAGTTTGGCAAGTAACTCAGGAAACTCATGCATTTCAAAAATAACTTTAGTTTCATAATTAACTTCATGAATAAATAAAATTTTCATTTTTTTATCAACAATTTTCTGATAAATTTTATAGCGATTTTACGAGTGATACGTTTTCTAGATTGCATAGCCACATAATTTTGGAAATATGGATCATTTGTTAAGTATTCATGCCAAGATTCTGTAAGTAATTTGTAGGCCTTAGGTGAATAAGTTGGATCTCTTGTTAGGGACTCAAAATGGAACAAATCAACTTGATTATTTTGAATCACCCGATACCCAGATTCTCTGATTCGAAATCCATATTCAACGTCGTTGTAGGAATTTGAAAAATTCTCATTCCAACCACCTAATTCTTTCCAGATAGACTTTCTTTGGGTTAAGCAGGCACCAGTCACGCCAGAAACTTCATGGCTTATTACAAGATCACCAAATTTTCCTCGAGGATTTTTTTGTTTAAAGTATGCATGTCCAACGTTCCCATCAATCACAACTATTCCTGCATGTTGTATTAATCCGTTTGCAAAAAATAGTTTTGCACCGACGGCACCTACATCTGGAATCATTGCTGTACCTGCGAGCTCGAGCAAACCAATTGGATTTATCCATTGAGTGTCATCGTTTAAAAAAACAAAAACTTCACCTGTGGCTTTTTTGGCTCCAAGATTGCATTTTGTAGAGAAATTAAACGCATCACTAAAAGGAATAAGGTTAATCTCAAACTTGGCTTCAAACTTTTTAATGCTCTCTAAATAGCCTAGGTTTGAGTCTTCATCAAAAACAATAACTACTTCAACCTTAGAGTCATAAAGGGTTTGAAGTGCAAGAGACTCAAGTGATTCTTCAATCAACGACTTACTTGAGTAAGGACTACGAGTTCCACGGGTTGGGATAATCACTGAAATTTTTTTAGGTGCATTTTTATAATTTGATACAACATTCAAATTCTTAGGCCCGAACAAAAGTTCAGAATTTGGTCGATTGTTTGCTACGAAATTTTCCACAGCAGATTGATAGTTCTTGTCAATCAATTTTTGTTTCAGGGAAAGATCTAAGTATGAATTGACTTCAATTTTTTCCCCACCAAAGTTTAAAAGATGGGAGTAAATCGCGGAGTATCCAAACTCTTTTGACGAAGTCTTATCAATCTTTTTTTGGTTTACTAAAATCACTGGCCCTAAATAATTTACAGATAAGAACCTCTCAGGAGACCAAGCGGGTAAATTACTTTTTTCAAAATACAAAAACTTTTTTGGATTTAGTTTGTGATATTCAAAATAAAATATTGAAGATTTACTGTTTCTAATTATTTCTAAAATATGCGCTGAAAAGCCAGATTTAAACCATACTGTTGAATTAATGTAAATGCAGAATTCTGAATCAGAGCACTCTTTGCTCGAAATTTTCCATGAAAAATTTGATTGCTTGAGTGAAGCCAAAAATACTTTTCTAGAAATTGAATTCAATTTAACATGAAAATGGATGCACAGTGATACTGATTCAACAGCATTTAGAGCAACCATCAAACTCCATTTGGGATAGAAACTTTTTAATTCACTGTATTAATATTAGTCGTGCATGAGATAGTAAATCTCACTTCAGATTTGGAAAATTAGTGGATACCCAGGCGAGCCCATTCGACGAATTCGAAAATAGAGACCAATTAAAAGAATTTAATGTCATTGAGTTTCAAGAAATGAAAATGCGGGCTGAAGCTGCTGAGGCTCGTCTAAGAAGAATTTATAACACTCCTTTGTGGCGCTATACAAAATTTTTGCGGAAAAGATACGCAAATTTAAATCAATTATTAGAAAGAAATAAAATAGAAAAATTTGTATATGAACCAGGTAAGGACGACGGTTCAAAAGTTTTAGATTTGATAAGCAACCGAATACAAGTCGAGATGAATAATGCAAATTGGAATTCGGATTCATTTGCTGTTATCGCACAATATTCCACCGTAGCAAAATTTACAGAAAGTCTAAATCGCTATATTCAATCACTTCTTGCAAACTCTTACGCTGTGATTGTTGTTTCTGCTTGTGAAGATCCGAGTCTGCTGCAGATTCCAGAAGATGTTGAAGCAAAAATCACACTGATTCGGAAACCAAACATTGGATATGATTTTGGATCTTGGGCAACTGCTTTGCATACTTTTCCCGAATTACTAAAAAAAACAAACTTAATTCTCACTAATGACAGTTTGATTGGTCCATTTGATAGCATCTCAAACCTGTTGACCGATCTAGAAAATTCAAAATTTGATTTAACTGGAATTACAGATAGTACACAGATGCACTACCACCTGCAGAGCTACCTAATACATTTCAAACCAAAGGCCATAAATTGCCAGAATCTCATTTCATTTATACTTTCGGTTAATCACTACTCACTTAAAAATGATGTGATCTTAAAGTATGAGCTTGGTCTAACTCGCACAGCGCAGCTTTCCGGAATTTTTGTAGGAGCAATATTCCCGTGGAATTTAATTGTTCAACCTGACAGAAATCCAAGCCTACTTGGCTGGGAAAGATTAATTGATTTAGGTTTTCCATTTTTAAAACGAGAAGCTGTAAGAAAAGCAAGTTACCCAGATAGAAAAAAAATGGTAAAAAAGATTGAGAATTTATTTTCCAGATCCGATTTTGCGTCTGAAGAAATTAAATCAATTGGTGGTTAGACCCCTTACTTCTTCAAGTAAAGTTTTAATACGAACATCAAAACTATGATTTAAGGAAATCTCTCTAGCTTTGTTTTTTAGCGAATCTTCGCCTCCAAAATCCAAATCTGACACTTCCTTTAGCATCACTCGCAATTCGTCTTCGGTTTTGAATTGCTTAACATTATTTCCAAAAATACCACTTATTCCTGGTACTTCATCTGAAATTACTTTTGCCCCACTTGCAACTGCGTCAAAGAGACGATTGGATATAAATCCAAATTTCGCCATATCTTCCCAATGATCATTTAGAACTATGTTTGCATCTTGATATTGATCCACTAATTTTTCATTTTCAATAAATTTGCTAAGAATTAGATCCTTAGAAATATACTTATCCCACCCGGATCCAATGACTTTAAAATCTTCAGAAACTTCACTTGCAATCTTTACAGATTTGCGAAATTTTCCACGAGTATTTCCGACAAAGATTAAGTTGATTGATTTAGGACTCGAGTCTTCTTTTAAGTGAAATTTATCAGGATTTGTAGCCTGCAAAAGGGGAATGATTCGTAAATTCCATTTTTTTGAATATTTTTCGGACCAATACTCACTCGCAGAAAAAACTAAATCAAACTTTTTTAATTCATATTTGGAAATTTGGCTTGGATGAGAAATGATCCAAAGAATATTGATTGCACCATTAATTGGATGTGACGGCAAAAGTCCACGTAAAACCAAATTTATGAGAGGTTTTTTGGGTGAGTCACAAATTACTCCGGACCGAGTCAATACTTCAGATTCTTGACCAATTTTGTAAAAAACATTATTAATTTCATTAGCAAAGTATGTGTCACCCCATAGAAGAGATTTATCGTTGTCAGGAACTGACGTTTGGATTAACCACTTTGTATTTTTTTCTAATAAATTTCTAGAAATTTTGTTATTCCGTTTTCGGCAAACGAACCGGACTCGAAGTGATTTGGTAATAGCAATTTTTTTAATAAAAATATCAATTAAAAAAACAGTGACCTCATGAATAACAGGTATCGCCAAAGCACCGCGCAAAAAGCGATCTTTATACATCAAAAACTCCTAATGTGACTGCCTCACGCAGTGCACTCTCCCAATTTCTAATGGGGTCAACATTAGCCATTTCAAAATTTTCATGACCTAGAACCGAAAAGCTGGGCCGTTGGGCAGGCCTTGGAAAATCAGAGGTTTTTGCTGGCTTGATTCGATTTGGATCAAGACCAGAAAATTCAAAAATTCGCTGCGCAAAATTAAACCATGATGTTTGCCCGCTTGAAGTTCCGTGATAAGTACCACTTGGTGCATTTACTTCAACTAACTCAATAATTTTATTTGCTAAATCCACAGTCCAAGTTGGTTGACCAAATTGATCATCAACCACATTGATATCTTGACTTGTCTTGCTTAAATGTAAAATTGTTTTTCCAAAGTTTGCACCATTTTGGCCGTATAACCAAGCAGTTCGAACTATGTAACTATTATTTGGAAGAATTTCTCTTGCATAAACTTCACCTAATAACTTTGATTTACCATATTTTGATTTTGGATTGCAATCAGATTTTTCTGAGTATGGAACTTTTGCTTCTCCTGAAAAAACATAATCTGTGGAAATTTGAATTAACTTAGCACCGATATCTCTACAGACTAAAGCTAGGTTTTTAACTCCATAGCCATTAACTTCATTAGCGATTGTTTCTTCAGATTCTGCCTGATCTACTTTTGTGTATGCCGCACAATTAACAACAACGTCCACATTTTTAACACTTGAATTAATCGAATCTAGATTTGTTATGTCACAGTCACTTTTTGTTAATGCAATAACATTTCTATTTTCTAGTTTGTCGACTAAATCGCATCCAAGCATCCCGTCGGCGCCAACAACAATCCAATTCAATTCAGAATTTTTACTTTGCAATTTTTAATGGTTCCCACCATTGACGATTATTTTTGTACCAAGAAATAGTGTCCGCTAAACCTTCTTGAAAATTCACTTGTGGCTGATAACCAAGCTCTTTGGAGATTTTAGAAATATCAACGCTGTAGCGCCGATCGTGCCCCTTACGATCTTCAACTTTCTGCACTCTATCCCAATCAACTTGGTTGGCCTTTAGAAGCAAGTCGGTTAACTCAAGGTTGGTCAGTTCTGTCCCACCACCGATGTTGTAAATTTCACCAGGTTTACCTTTCTCGAGGACCATGTAAATTCCTCGGCAATGATCATCTACATGCAACCAATCTCGAACATTTAATCCTTCGCCATAAAGTGGAACCTTTTCTCCATCCATTAAATTCGTTATGAATAAGGGAATGACTTTTTCTGGATGTTGATAAGGACCATAGTTATTTGAACAACGGGTTATATTTACTTCCAAATTGTGTGTTTTTGCGTAAGCACGCACTAGTAAATCACTACTTGCCTTGGAGGCAGAGTAAGGCGAGTTAGGAAGCAACGGACAATTCTCATCCCACGAACCTGATTCGATTGAGCCATAAACTTCATCCGTTGATACATGAACAAATTTAAAAACTTTATTATTTTTTGCTGCCTCTAATAAGGTGTGAGTTCCAACAACATTTGTCATTATGAATTCTTGTGAACCAGAGATCGAGCGATCTACATGGGATTCAGCCGCAAAATGCACTACGGCGTCAACATCTGAAAATAGTTGGTTTACAAGGTCCGCATCCAGAATGTTTCCGTGAACAAATCTAAAGTTCTTCGAATTCGAAACTGATTCTAGATTTGCTTCATTTCCTGCGTAAGTAAGCGCGTCAAGAACTGTAACTCTATGGGAATCAGAATTTGGATATGCCCCTGATACGACTTTTCGAACAAAGTTTGAGCCGATAAATCCTGCACCGCCAGTTACTAAAATGTGCAAGTTACTCCCCTTGAAATTCAAAAAATGTTGAGATTTAAGGTTATCGTGAAATGAACAGTTTTTTAATGAGCCTAAAGGCGTTATTCTTAACGGCATGCGGGGAATAATTCTGGCAGGTGGATCTGGAACTCGCCTTCATCCAATAACTCAGGGTATTAGCAAACAATTACTGCCAATTTACGACAAGCCTATGATTTATTACCCGATGAGTTTGCTAATGATGTCAGGTATTACGGAAATACTTGTCATTTCAACCCCAGAAGACTTACCTAATTTTAAAAAAATTCTTGGCAATGGATCAAGGATTGGTATTCAGATTGAATATGCAATTCAGCCAAGTCCTGACGGGTTAGCACAAGCATTCATAATTGGTGAAGAATTTATTGGTAAGGAAAAAGTTAGCCTTGTTCTTGGCGACAACATTTTTTATGGATCCGGTCTAGGAACGGCACTCAAATCAAACCTAAATGTTGATGGTGCGCACATCTTCGCCTACCATGTTGGGAACCCGAGTGATTACGGCGTCGTTGAATTTGACTCAAACAAAAAAGTGATTTCCATTGAAGAAAAACCTGCTAAACCAAAAAGTAACTACGCGATACCTGGTCTTTACTTCTACGACAATGACGTTATAAATATTTCAAAAAACATAAAGCCAAGTGCTCGCGGTGAACTAGAAATAACATCAATTAATGACTTTTACTTGCGTCAAGGAAAGTTACATGTGACAGTAC
>JACCDN010392242.1_pt1 | contig 14455 bp, 12 predicted proteins | sample 7441691 | NCBI WGS metagenome assembly JACCDN01 (sample SAMN15323439, study PRJNA562643) | freshwater metagenome | isolation source: river surface water | place: USA:Blue River Watershed | collected 2017-08-16
ATCAACTTTTGCATGGGGTTTTAAGTGCTTTTGCATCAATTAATGGGGGCTTTTGCATGAAATGGTGCAAAAGTCGCCGCTCATGGGCGCTCTGAGATAGCTTAGTCCATTGGTCTATCGGTGCTAAGCCGTTGAAATCTATTGGGTGTTTGTTTTTCTGTTGCTTCATGCAAAAGAAAATCGTTGCTCTGGCAGTTGCCGGCCTGTCGACCGCTGCCTTCGCACAAACCAACGTGACCATCTACGGCGTTGCTGACGTTTCGGGTCAGGGCACCACCATTTCGGGCGGCAAGGATCCGGCAACCCCGCAGACCGATGGTTCGACCTTCAACCTGCAATCGAACAGCTCGCTGATCGGCTTCAAGGGTACCGAAGATCTGGGCAATGGCCTCAAGGCTTTGTTCCAGGCTGAAACTACGCTGAACCTGACTGGTGGTTCGACAGGTGTTTCTCTTGGCACCACTAACTCTGCTTTCGGTGGTCTGCGCGATTCTTTCGTCGGCCTGAACAGCAAGTACGGTACGGCTCTGGGCGGTTACATGTCGACACCTTACCGCGCATCGCTGAACAGCTTTGACGTGATGCCGGGTGCTACGGGTACAGGTCAGATCGAAAACATGATGGGTGAAATGCGTTTCGGTGGTTCGGGTCTGGCCTATGACTCATCGGTTCGCGCTACTGCAGTTGCTTACGCAATGCCGACTCTGTACGGTTTTGACGCATCGGTTGCTTACACCGGTTCGAACAACAACGGTACTACTAATACAACGAGTACTGGTACGTCGTGTAATACTACTAACCAGATCGAAACCTCGGCTTGTTCGGCCACCCCGCAAAGCGCTTGGGGCTTTAATCTGGGTTGGACTGGCTACGGCGTGAACCTGAAGGGTGCCTTCCAGCAAGCTAATTACAACCTGTCTGGTACGACGGCTGCAAACCTGGGTGACTTCACCAGCTACCTGGTTGGTGCTATTTACACGGGTGTTCAGAATCTGAAGCTGTCGGCTGTTTACGCACGTAACTCGCTGGGCACCAACGGTGTATCAAACTACACCACCAACGGCGCTGGCAAAATCAGCAACAACCAAGCTTACATCGGTGCTTCGTACCGCATGGGCAACTGGGAACCGGCCGCTTCGGCAGTGTTCGCCAGCGACTTCGATGGTTCGAGCGTTCAGCAGTACGGTTCGCGTCAGTGGACTGCTCGCGTTGGCTACTACATGAGCAAGCGTACTCAAGTTTACGGCGTGCTGGGTAATGTCAACAACTCGGCTAACCAGACTTACAAGCCGGGTTTGTCGGGTTCTGCAGCTAGCCTGACTGGCGGCCAGAACGTGTTCACCTATGGTATGGGTATGCGTACCACGTTCTAATCTGACTTAGGTCAAATTAGTACTTAGAACGGGCGCTTCGGCGCCCGTTTTTATTCGCCTGATAAAATAACACCATGAATACACAACAGGCATTGCAGCAGGCGTTTCAGCTTTTGAACCAGGGGCAGTTGCCGGTGGCAGGGCAGTTGTTCGAGAGTATTTTGCAGCGCGAACCGCAAAATTTTGCGGCGCTCAATGGCCGTGGCTTTATTGCTCTTCAGCAAAACCGCTTGCCGCAGAGTGCGGCCGATTTTCAGCAATCTTTAGCTGTTAATCCGCAACAGGCCTTTGCCCAGAAGATGCTGGGTATTGTGTTGGGTGCAATGGGGCAGTTTGATGCGTCCATGCAGGCGTTTGCTGCAGCTTTGGCGCTGGATGCCAAAGACCCGGAAGTCTATTTTAACCGGGCCAATTTCCGCTTTCAGGCGGGGCAGGTGCAGGAGGCGCTGGCCGATCTGGATGCTGCTGTGAAGCTGCGTGGTTCCTATCTGGAGGCTCGTTCGAATCGGGCCAATCTGTTGATTCAGCTTGGTGAGTTTGCCCGCGCAGAAAAGGATCTCGATTATCTCGTCGCCAAAGTGACCAACAACCCCGATATCTGGGTGGCGCTGGGTTTGGCTCGTCATAAGGTGGGTAAGCACCAGGGGGCGATGCAATGTAATGAGCGTGCACTGAAGCTGGTGCCGAATCACCCCGATGCGCTATTAAATAGTTCCAGTGCCATGTATGACCAGGGTGAATATTCTTTGGCGCTTACCTGGGCGCAGAAGGCCATCGCCATAACGCCGCAGCGTGCAGAAGTTCATTATGCCAAGGCACAGGCATTGATGGCCATGCACCGCTTTGATGAGGCGATTGCCGCCTATAGTAAAGCCATTGAGCTCAACCCGAACTATGCCGAGGCCTGGATGGGGCGCGGTCTGACGCGTGCCCGTCTGCGGGATTTGGATGCAGCAGTTGCAGATTACGGCCGGGCCGTGATGCTGCGCCCGAATTATGATGAAGCCATCTTCAACAAGGGGCATGTCTACCTCGAGCACCATGATTTTGCTCAAGGCTGGGCGGCCTATGAGCACCGCTTTGGTATGCCTTCATTGGGCATTGTGAATTTGCCGGAGATTCCGGTGTGGGAAGGTTCATCACTCTCTGGCAAGTTACTGGTACGTGGTGAGCAGGGGCTGGGCGATCAGATTCTGTTTGCGTCGGTGCTGCCTGAGTTATTAAAGATTGTTCCGAATGTGTGTTTGCAACTGGAGCCCCGTCTGGTGCCATTGTTCCAGCGTTCATTCCCGCATGTTGAGGTGCTCAGTAAAGATAAGAAGCCGCCAGCCGATGTGGTGGCGCAGATCTGTCTGGGTAGTTTGCCGCAATTTTTCCGACAGTCGGCGGCCTCATTCGCCGACGCGCAGGTGCCGTTTCTGAAATCGGATCCGGAAAAAACGGCCGCATTTCGCCAGGCACTGGCGCCGAATGGGGAACGCATTATTGGTCTGAACTGGCGCAGCTTCCGCAACAAGTACGCCAATGACAAATCCGTCAATCTGATCGATTTTGCGCCGTTCTTCCACTTGCCCGGTTGTACGGTGATCAATCTGCAGTACGGTGATGTCAAGGCTGAAGTGCATGCCGCCGAAGCGGCGGGCCTGCATTTCAATAAGGCCGTGACGATTGACCTGACCAAAGATATTGACGGTGTGGCCAGTCTGGTTGATGCCTGTGATGTGCTGGTGAGTGCCAGTAATACCACGGTACATATTGCCGGCGCGCTCGGTAAGCCCGTGATGCTGATGCTGCCGTACCGTACCGGTAAGCTGTGGTATTGGTCGGAGGCCAAGGGTGGGGGTTCGCTCTGGTACCCGCGTATTAAAACCTTTCATCAGTCGGCGCAGGGTGAGTGGACGGGTACAATTAACGATATCGTGAATTGTCTGAATAATTCGTAGAAAGCGGTGATTTGGTATGTCGCGGATTCAGGTGGTGATTGGTTTTGATCAACGAGAGGCAGTGGCGTACCACACCTTCTGCCAGAGCATTCTGGAGCGGGCCTCGCAACCGGTGTCTTTTACGCCGCTGGCGCTCAATACGCTGAATAGCTATGTAGAAAAGCATACGGATGGCAGCAACGCGTTTATCTACTCGCGTTTTCTGACGCCGTGGCTGATGGATTATCAGGGTTGGGCGATCTTTGCCGATGGTGACATGATCTGCCGTGATGACATCGCCAAGCTCTGGGCGCTACGCGATGAAAGCAAAGCGGTGATGCTGGTGCAGCACGATTACAAGACGAAAGCGCACGAGAAGTATCTGGGCAATAAGAACCAGGACTACCCGCGCAAAAACTGGTCGAGCGTCATTCTCTGGAACTGCGCCCATCCCGAAAACCGTCGTCTGGATCCGGCCTATGTGATGTCGCATCCGGGCTCGCATCTGCATCGTTTTTCCTGGCTGGACGATTCGCTGATTGGCGAGGTTCCCAAAGACTGGAACTGGCTGACTACTGAGTACCCGGATAACTACGACGCCAAGCTCTTGCATTACACTCTGGGCACGCCATGTTTTAAGGATTATGCGAAATCGGAGATGGCCGAGTTGTGGCATGCCGAGCATGAGAAGATTAACCAGGGCATGAGTGTGTAAACCCGAGGCCTCAATCTGAGTTCGAGCATGGCAAAAAAGAAATCGGCCTTTGATCGGGTTCAGAAGCGGGCGCCCGGCGCCGCTGTGATCGAAGGATTGAATCATCAGGGGCTGCTGTTGCTGCAACAGGCCCAGTTTCAGGCCGGTGCCGATCTGCTGAGTCAATCGCTGGCACACAACCCGCGACAACCCGAGGTGTATTACAACTTCGGCTACGCGTTGCAACAACTAGGCTTGCTGGATTCCGCTGTGCAGGCTTATGGTCAGTGCATCGCACTGATGCCGGAGGATGTTGATGCCCATATGAGCCGCGGCCATGTGCTGGCCACGCAGAAACGTTATCCGGAAGCGCTGGCCGATTTTACGAAAGCCACCCGTCTGGCGCCGCAGAATGCCGATGCCTGGAATAACCTGGGTAACGTCCTGCAGGATTTACAGCGGGAAAACGATGCGATGAGTGCCTATGACAAGGCCCTGGCGCTGCGTCCAGGTTTTGCGCAGGCCTGGTTTAACAAAGGCAAGGCGCTGGGTGCGCTGGAGCGCTATGCCGATGCCGATGCGGCCTATGACAAGGCCTTGTCGCTGAACCCTAACTACGAAGACGCCAAGTGGCACCAGTCGTGGGTTAAATTGGTGCAGGGCGATTTCAAGCACGGCTGGCCGTTATTCGAGGCGCGTTGGACGGTGCCGGCATTGGGTAACCAGCGGCGCTATCCGCAACTGCCGCAATGGCTGGGACAGGTGCCATTGGCGGGTAAATCGATTCTGCTATACGCCGAGCAGGGCCTAGGCGATACGCTGCAGTTCTGTCGTTATGTGCCGGCCTTGCTGGCCATGGGTGCAAAGGTCAGCCTGGCGGTGCAGGCCCCGCTGGTGTCATTGCTGTCGGGCCAATGGTCAGGTGTCGTGGTCGCTGATGAATTCGCCGATGTGTCGATTTTTGATTGGGCGATGCCGTTGATGAGTCTGCCGTTGGCGTTGGGCACGACAATGGAAACCATTCCTAAAACACCGTATCTGGCGGTTCCGGCTAACATGTCACAACCACTGGCAGCCGTTCGGCCACGCGGGGGGCTCGTCTGGTCGGGCAGTATGGGTCACAAGAATGATCAGGCGCGCAGTATGCCGCTGGCCACCTTGGCCCCGTTGTTTGATTTACCGATTGATTGGGTCTCCCTGCAACCTGATGTGCGGGAGCGTGATCAGGCCTGGTTAGAGGCGCATCCCGAGGCTCCGTTGCATCGTCCGTCACTGACAGACTTTGCTGAAACGGCAGCGCTGATTGCCGGGCTGGATTGGGTGGTGACGGTCGATACGGCCGTGGCACATCTGGCCGGCGCCTTGGGCAAAGAAACCTGGTTGCTTTTGCCAACGGGCGCCGATTACCGGTGGTTGCTGGAGCGCAGCGATACGCCGTGGTATTCAAGTATGCAGTTGTTGCGCCAACAGCGCCGTGGCGATTGGTCGAGCGTGGTGGATCAACTCTGTCGCGCGATCCACGATAGAATGCCCAAATGACTTTGGAAACGGTGTGGCGATGAAGCAACGGATAGCGATGATGGCGTTGGCCTGTGCCTGTAGCTTCCTGGGTGGTTGTGCCTCAGGTGGTTTTGGCAGTGCCGAGAGCCTCGATAATATCCAGCAGCAATTGCTGGGCGATATGCCATTGCCGCAGGGTTCCAAGATCAGCAATGATCAATCGATTATTCTCGGTGGTGGACCGCAGTGGACCGGCCGCATTGTGATCAGTACGCCGCAGGGGCCGACGGATACCTTTACCTTCTTTCGCGATCAGTTTCCCAGAGCCGGATGGACGGGTATTTCGTCGATCAAATCCAAAACCAGTATCCTGGTATTCGCCAAGGGCGACCGCACAGTGACGGTGGAAATTAATGAAAGCAGCACCTTCCAGAGTGGCGGCTCGATTGTCGCGCTGACGGCTGCCCCCAAGGGCGGTACGGCGCCGGTGAATCTGAATCCTCAGCCTTCCTCCGGCATGGGAAGTGCTACTCCCGGTGCCCCGCTCCGTTGAGTGTGCAGGGGGCTCAGGCTGGGCTGACGCTGATTGAAGTTTTGATCGGTCTGGTGTTGCTGGCGTTATTGGGCACATTGGCAGTGCCGTCCTTTGCCGATTATCAGGAACGGCAGCGTCTGAAGACGGCGGCAGAAAGTTTGGCGACGAGTTTGAACCTGGCGCGGGCCGAAGCTCTGGCGCAACAGCGTTTCATGTATGTGCAGCTGGCCGGTCAGGGCGGTGCGCGCTGGTGTTATGCTGTATCGGCCGAAGCCAAATGCGATTGTATGAGTGGGGGTTGTGAGATCGTACAACGCGTCGATTCCGAGAGACTGCCGGGCATTGAGCTGGGTAGCAGCAGCCGGCCGGTATTCCGTTTCAACTGGAAGAATGGTTCCGCTACCGGTGCCAATGGCACAGCGACCTTTGTCGGACAGCGGACCGGGCAACGGCTCTGTGTGGTGCTCAGTAATCTGGGGCGGGTTAGAATGATCACTTCCAAACAAAACCCGGTGGCCGGGTATCCCCAAGAGACGACTTGTCACTGACTTATGAGCCATCATCACTCCCATCGGCATGTTGCACCTGGCGCGTTCAATTCGGTATTGCTTTCGAATCCGCAAGGTCAGGATTTTGATCTGATCATTGTCGGTGGCGGTTTGACAGGTTCGGCGCTGGCCGTAGCGCTGGCTGATACGGCTCTGCGCATTGCGCTGGTGGATGCGCGTGCGCCGGCGCGGCCCAAAGACTGGCCGGCACAGTGGGATAACCGGGTCTATGCGATCAGCCCGGGTAGTGCGGATCTGCTCTCTGCTATTGGTTGCTGGGCTCATCTGACGCCGGACCGGTTGCAGCGCGTCGAACGCATGGTGGTACGGGGGGATGCGGGCGGCGAGATCGATTTTTCTGCCTTCGATACGGGGACGGAAGAGTTGGCCTGGATTGTGGAGTCGTCTGAAATGGCCTGTGAGCTGTGGACGACAGTGAGCCGTCAGCGCAACGTGACCAGTTACTGCCCGGCGATCCCGGCGGCCTTGCAGGTGACCGATGAAGGCGCCATGCTGACCCTGGAAGATGGCGCTGTCTTGCGCGGCAAGCTGGTGATTGGCGCCGATGGTCGCGACTCCTGGGTGCGGCAGCAGACCGGTTTGAGTAGTACGCATGACCCATACAACGAACTGGGCGTGGTGGCGAACTTCCGTACCGAGTTGCCGCATTTTGGCACGGCCTATCAGTGGTTCCGTGAGGATGGCGTGTTGGCCTATCTGCCTCTGGCCGGCGGGGATGGCGCCGATCACGGGCACATGCTGTCGATGGTCTGGTCGGCTCCCGAGGATTTTGCCAGAACCTTGCTGGCAGACTCGGCGGAAGCCCTGGCTGAGCGTGTGGCGAATGCCGGTGCCAACCAACTGGGACGCCTGCAATTGCTGGCGCCGGCGGCGGGGTTTCCGCTCAAGCTGGTGCGTGTACCGCAGGTCGTGGCTCCGCGCGTGGCCCTGATCGGTGATGCTGCGCACGGCATTCATCCGTTGACTGGGCATGGCGTGAATCTGGGCTTCCAGGATGTGCGGGTGCTGGCCGATCTGATCCGCACGGCGCGGCCGGTGGACGATCTCGGTGATTTGCGCTTGCTCTCGCGCTACCAGCGAGCCCGCCGTGAAGAAGTGGTGATGCTGCAGTCGGTAACGGACGCAATGCGCAAACTCTTTGCCAGCAAAGCGCCGGGCCTGGCGCCGCTACGTAACCTGGGGCTCAGTCTAACCAACCGGCTGGGTCCGTTAAAAACGCTGTTGATTCGTTATGCGCTGGAGCGCTGATGGGAAGCCTCATATGATGAAAAAAATGATGACAACGATATTGGCCGCCGCCGTGGTGGCATTGGGTGAGGTTCCCGCACAGGCGCAGGAAATCGCCTCGCCCACCCTGGCCAAAGCTGTTGAAGCGCAACTCGGGGTGAAGCCGCAGCGCATTGTCAAAACGCCCTATCTGGGTGGGCTGTATGAGATCTATGCCGGTGGCCAGCTGTTCTACAGTGATGAAAAGGGTTCGGTGTTCGTCTTCGGTTCGTTGATCGACGGCAAGACCCACCGCAACATTACGGCAGAGCAGCAGCTGGCCCTGCTGCCGTTACAGGATGCAATCAAGCGCGTGAATGGCAATGGTGGGAACGGCAAGCGCACGCTGATTACCTTTGAAGATCCGAACTGTGGCTACTGCAAGAAGCTGACCAAGGAACTGGCGGGTATCAAGGACGCTACGGTCTATACCTTCCTGGTGCCGTTGCTGTCGGAAGATTCACTGGTGAAGTCGAAGAAGATCTGGTGTTCGCCGGATCGTCTGAGGGCCTTTGATGACTGGATGATCAACGGTAAGGCACCGAGTGGATCGGACGGTTGTGCCAATCCGCTGGAGCGGAACAGCAAGCTGGCGCAGGGTCTGGGTGTTAGCGGCACACCGGCGATTTTCTTCCCCAACGGTGAGCGTGTTCCGGGCTATATGCCGCTGGACAAAATTGAGAAGATGCTCAAGGCCAATTAACTCAGTTTCTGGTTTGGCCAAAAGCAAAGGGCGCCGAGGCGCCCTTTGCTGTCTTCGCAGGTCGGTGTTGCTGGTTACAGATCGCGAGTGTCCGGTGTGGCAGTAATACGGTGGATGGTGAGGTCGGCGCCGTTGTATTCTTCTTCCTGATCCAGACGGATACCGACCAAGGCCTTGAGCGTGCCGTAAACCACGGTGCCACCGACGAGAGCGACCACGATGGCTAATCCGGTCATGATAGCCTGTGCTGCCAGAGAAATGCCGCCCAGGCCCCCCAGGGCTTCCGCACCAAAGATGCCGGCGGCAATGCCGCCCCAGGCACCGCACAGACCGTGCAGCGGCCAGACGCCGAGCACATCGTCGATTTTCAGACGGTTCTGGGTCAGGGTAAACATCCAGACAAACAGGCCGCCGGCGATCAGGCCGGTGGTCAGTGCACCCAGTGGGTGCATCAGATCCGAGCCGGCACAGACGGCTACCAGGCCGGCCAGAGGGCCGTTGTAAGCGAAGCCTGGGTCGTTACGGCCAACGATGAGCGCGGCGATGGTGCCACCCGCCATGGCCATCAGCGAGTTGGCTGCGACCAGGCCGCTGATCTTGTCCAGCGTCTGGGCGCTCATGACGTTGAAACCGAACCAGCCCACGGCCAGAATCCAGGCGCCGAGGGCCAGGAAAGGAATCGATGATGGCGGATGTGCGGCCACGACCCCGTTCTTGCCATAGCGACCGTGACGGGCGCCGAGCAGCAACACCGCCGGCAAGGCAATCCAACCACCCATGGCGTGTACCACCACCGAACCGGCGAAGTCATGGAATTCCGCACCGAAGGTGCCTTTCAGCCATTCCTGAATACCGTAGTGCTGGTTCCAGGCGATACCTTCGAAGAAAGGATAAACGAAACCGACCAGCACAAAGGTAGCCGCCAGTTGCGGATTAAACTTGGCACGTTCGGCGATGCCACCAGAGATAATGGCCGGGATGGCGGCAGCAAATGTCAGCAGGAAGAAGAAACGGGTGATGTCATAACCGCTCTTTTCGGCAATCTGACTGGCGCCGATAAAGAAATCGGTGCCATAAGCCACGGTAAAGCCGATGGCGAAATAGGCCACGGTTGATACAGCAAAGTCCGCGAGGATTTTGACCAGCGCGTTGACCTGGTTCTTTTTGCGGACGGTGCCGACTTCAAGGAAGGCAAAGCCGGCGTGCATAGCGAGCACCATAATGGCGCCCAGCAGAATAAACAGAGTGTCTGATGCGGTTTTAAGCAGTTCCATCGTGCACATTCCTGACGCGGTCAACGCGTTATGAATCAAGAGTGTGCATTCCTAAGCAAATCACGTGCCAATTTGGTGCGGTCGAGATGGCCTAGCGATGCTTTAGTGCGGCGGATTTTTTTTGTCTATTAAAAATCATATGGTTGTGATGTTTGTGTGTGAAATATCGAAGCCGTGTCTTAAGCGTTTAAGATGAAGCTCGTGTTCTTGTCCGCACTAATCTTGTGCGTATCCATTTATTTTGCACCTTTGGTGTGCATTTATTCTTGTGTGTTGCGCTGGTTGAGTAAACTTTCTAGTTCCTGCATGGGGTGGCTCCAGTCACCAACTGTGTTCTGCGGGAGGACTCGGATCGAGGGATACCACATGGATCGGCCGTCCTTCTCAATGTGACTCCAATACCAATGCCTACCCCGCCCAAAAGGAACAAGTAGATAGGTTTCCTTACCTAAAGCGCCTGCTAGGTGTGCGGTGGAGTTGCTACAGGTGACCACAAAGTCACAGGCAGTAATCAATGCAGAGAGACCATCAAGATCGTTGAGATTATCAACGCCATTGATATGAACGATGTTCACTCCCAAGCGTTCAGAGATGCGAGCACGATCCGTTGATGTGTCGGAGTATTGGAGATCTATCAATGTTGATGGAGTGATTTTCTGAATCGCTTTTACAACCTCTTCGATAGGCAGGTTCCGCTCCATGGAACACTTGCCTTTGGTGGCCCAGGCTAAACCTATGGCGGGGGTTTTGGCAGGTAATATCCCCTTAATTTCTGTCACCCTGCGCGTATCAGCTTTCAAGTATATGGCTTCTTTAGAACTAAACGCTTCCGGTTTTGATCTGAAGATTTTTCCAAGATCGCCCAGCGGGAGGTGGTACTCAAAGTCGGTATCAGCCAACTTTGAGTCATTTGTAATGAAACGAATCGTCGGAAAACTTCGCTGAAAAATAGGTGTCAGTCGACTGTCTAGACGGACTATCAGGTTGCTAGCCTGTACCGCTGCTTCATGTAGCAAAGAGCCGAAGAGAATCTGGTCTCCAATGCCCTGTTCCTGCCAAATAAGGACGGCGTCATTAGTTCTTTTGCCATCCCATAACGGACGTCTGGTATCAAGAAAAATAATTGGGAGATCACTCGCTTTCCACCTGCGGTCATAAGCGGACCAGCCAGCTTGCAGTGCGCCTTTGTGTAAGTGGCTTAAAGAACTGTTGTATTCCCGTTGCGCTAGTCGGTACTTGTCTTGAGTGGTGCTGCTGAAATGAAAGATGGCTTGATCAAATTCTCTGAGGTCGTGATACATCAACCCCAAGTGCAGCTGTGTGGCGCCGTGGTTTGGATTAATGTTCAGAGCTTGGTCAAAGTGTTGTTGGGCCAACTCGTGCTGTCCCAATTTCGCGTATATATTTCCCAGCTCTGATAAATTGTCCGGGTCGTCTGGCTTGTTTTGATTTGCAGCGATGAAGTGCATCAGGGCGTCATTAAACCTTTCCATGGCTGTACTGATTTTTCCGAGGTTGCTATGCCCTTTGTAATCTTTTGGATTTATTTGCAAGACATGTTCTGCAAGAGCGGTAGCTTTTGAGTATTGACCGAGATGTATAAGCGCAATTGAAGAATTGGCTAAGGCTTCAGCATTATTTGGTTGGATTTGTAGGGCTGATTCGAAACAGTTGCAGGCCAGCTGGTATTCCCCTAGAGCATTGAAGCAGCAACCTTTGTTGACAAGAGCTTCGATGAAGTCAGGGCGAATTGCAAGCGCTTGATCGATAAATCCAATAGCCTTCTCATGTTCGCCAATGTAAGCGAGGTCGAGTGCAATATTGTTGTAGGCTTCAATGAACCGTGGGTTTAGTCGCAACACCCGCTCATAGATCTGTATGGCTTTACGCTTATTGCCTGCGATCGAATGGCCTGTTGCAGTAAAAAACAGAATTCCGGGATTGCTGGGGATGGCCTGATCTAGCTTTACCAGGATTTTTAGAGCTTCCTGATGTTGTCCGTGTTGCAAGTGAGATATGGACTGCTCAAAAAGAGCATTGGCTTGTTGTTCGTTCATAACCAAGAAGCGTTAGGTTGGTTTTGCAGTCGGTTGCACAATCATCCAGCAACCATGTCCCATTACTTGGTGCATTTGAAGTTGTACCACATCAAAATGTTTGCAGATTCTTGGCAGCCACCATGAGGTGGGCTTCTGAATCAAATGCGCGTTGCGGCCATCAGATAGAATCTTAACGGCCGGTCCCATGTGAATGGAAAAAAAACCGATTTTAGTTGTAATGCTAGCGAGTTCGGCGATCACATTGTCGATGAGTTCCGGCTCGATGTGTTCGAGCACGTCAATGCAGCAGACCAGATCAGCCGGTTGCGGGTTGCCGTACTCAGGGAACGCGGGGTCATAGGGCTTGTAGACGGGGGTGAGGCCGGCCTGTTTGAGACCGACCAGAAGATTTTTTTTGCCGGCGCCGTAATCCGAGATGCTTTGAGCGCCGGATTGGCGCATGAGATCTGCCACCAGGGGCGCGAACTGTAACGAGGCGACCCCGTAGTTGGGGTTCTGATGCAGCTCCTGTTGCAGCTTGCGGTATTCCTCGGTGATGGTCTGGTGGTTCTGGCTCATGGTCGGGTCTTTGCAAAAGGATTTCAGTTGCGTACTTTATCAGCTGGTACGGCGGCAGGGGGGAGCAGAGCCCACATCTGGCCGGCTTGTTTCATGCGCCCGGCTTCTTTGCCAGCATCGGCTCCGAAGCCCCAGAAGAAGTCGGCACGCACAGCGCCTTTGATAGCGCCGCCGGTATCCTGTGCCAGGACCAGACGTTGCATGGGTTTGTTGCTGTTAGGGTACGAGGTGTCCAGCCAGACTGGCGCGCCGAGTGGGGTGGCACGCGGGTCGATCGCAATACTACGGCCCGGTGTCAGCGGTACGCCCAGAGCACCGGGTGGACCGGCATTCGGGTTGTTGGGGTCGGTGGGCAACACGCGGAAGAATACATAGCTGGGGTTGGCATTGAGCAGGGCCTGGACTTTGGCGGGGTTGTTGCGCGCCCAGCTCTGAATGCCCTGCATGGAGGCCGTGTCTTTCGTCAGCGCACCCTGTTTGATCAGGACGCTGCCGATGCTCTGATAGGGCTGCCCGTTCTGATCGGCGTAACCGACACGCAGTCGGCTACCGTCCGGCATTTGTACGCGGCCCGACCCCTGAATCTGCAGGAAGAACAACTCGATCGGGTCGTCGACCCAGGCCAGAGTTTTGGCATTCATACGGCTGGGGTTGGCTTCGATCTGTTCACGGGTCCAGTAGGGAATGACCTTGTTGTCATCGGTCAGGCGGCCGCGTACGCGCTTGCCCTTGAGTTCTGGAAACAGGTCGCCGAGTTCGATGGTGAGCAGGTTGGCTGGGACGCTGTAGACGGGATAGCGTGCTTTGTCGGTGGGGTGTTTCGCACCTTGCAGCAGGGGTTCATAGTAGCCGGTGAACAGGCCGTTGCCGGCGCCGTCATTCTGTACCAGTTGGTAAGGTTGGTAGTACTTTTGATAATAGGCGCGCAGCGTGGCGGGGTCTTTGCGCTGGCTGTCGCTGAGTGCGCGAGCGGCGTTACAGGCATCCTGCCAGCCGGTCTTTTTGCCGAGCGCGTTGCAACTCTGCAGCTGTGCGGGGAATGCTTCGGTCAGAGTGTTGTCATCTGACCAGCCCGGCAAATCCGACCAGCTGGCGGGCTTAAGCGGTTTGATGATCTGGATGGCGGCTGCCGGTTTTTCCGGGGCGGCGCAAGGCGGGCATTCGGTGGTGGCGCAGCCGGCCATGAACACCGCGGTGGCGCTGGCCGTGATTGTCTTGAGTAGGCCCAAACTCTGAAATGCAGTAAGGTGTGCGGTGTTCAAATATGGTCGGATCATGGCCAGCGCAAATGAGGTAAGACGTGAATAAAACTGTTCCAAGTATACCGGCTGTCGCCGGTGCCGGGATTGATGCACTGGCGGCGTTGCTGTTACGTGCCGAGGCCGTGTTGGCGCGGTTGGAAGTGATGTTACCGACGGCTAGCGAAGTGTCTCCGGACTGGTCGGCGCAGGCTTGGCGTTGGGTGGTGAACAAGCGTACTGGTGTTGGTGCACTGGTGGCGGTGCCCAGAGTGTCGGAGATCGGCTTGTCTGACCTGCAGGATATTGAGGAACAGAAGCTTCGCCTGGTCGCCAATACCGAACAGTTTCTGGCCGGTCGGCCGGCCAATAATGTTTTGATGACGGGGGCCCGCGGTTGTGGCAAATCTTCGCTCGTGCGTGCCTTGCTCACGGCGTATCGTGGCGATGGATTACGCATCATCGAAATCGATAAGCATGATCTGCGGGATATCCCCGACATTGTGGCTCTCATCGCCGGGCGGGTCGAGCGTTTTGTGCTGTTCTGTGATGACCTGTCGTTTGAAGCCGGTGAGGCGGGGTATACGGCGCTGAAGTCGGTGCTGGATGGTTCGGTGGCTGCCGTGCCGGACAATCTGCTGATTTATGCCACGTCCAACCGGCGACATCTGATGCCGGAGTACTTTTCGGAGAATGCCGCGACGCGGCATGTCGATGAGGAAGTGCACCCGGCCGAAGCTGTTGAAGAAAAGATTTCGTTGTC